>ERZ772766.645-NODE-645-length-19945-cov-10.535395_pt1 | contig 19945 bp, 17 predicted proteins | sample MGYA00511379_ERZ772766 | MGnify/ENA primary metagenome ERZ772766 (study PRJEB29015, sample SAMEA2737895) | human oral metagenome | biome: human oral; feature: human-associated habitat; material: dental | place: China | collected 2116 ...
AACTCCTCTGGGGCGATGCGGGCTCCGCAAACTGGCTGATAACGCCCGAACAGCTGGCGGCGGGTGACTTCTCAAACGTGATCTTTGAGTGGTCGAGTTGCTAACCACGAAACATATATGCTGGTGACGCAATTGCTTGCATGTTCGAATTGAGGCTTGCTAAAGTAAGAGCAACAGTCCCCCCTCCGCCTCTGTACCAAACGGTATATGCGCCCTGAGGGGGTCCTCTTATATCAGGAGAGCCTTCGATGGGCAGAGTGCCGCCACCTTTTCTATCAATGGACGATAGAATGCAGTACCTTGAAGACAAGAACTATTTTCCCTGTGGAGGTATATCGCCTGAAAATTATCGAAGACTTGATGCTCTCAATTTTCATTATTTTCTAGGGTATACAAGAAACTATTATAAGATTTCCCAACGTACTAATCTTGTAGATTTTCCTTCTATAGATGATGTTTTTTCTGTTATAGATTCTGATCATGAGATGTCAACATATTTATATTCTGGGTTGAGAAAAGCAGAGATGTACTTACGTGCTTCGTTCGTAAATAACTTCTGCCATCACTATAACCCCGTAGCGTATCTTGATCTCGATTGTTACGCCAATATGGGTGGAAACCGTATTCCTGAGGTCTTGGTAAATGACATGATGCATCATGTGCTACGTTATCGGGAACCTTATGTTCGCACACGTATTACAACAGCAGCCCAGAATATTTTAGGCAGTAATAAACCTCCTGAAACTATTGGGGAATGGGGAGGGGTAGAGAGAGTAAGGGGTATTCTCCAAGATCTTCCTCTCTGGTCGGTCGTTGACTCCTTCTCTCTAGGTTTGCTGTCCAAAGCTATTGAGATGTGTCAGGTTCCTAACGGGTCTGGGAAAGATCCTTTTTATAAAGATGTTGCGGCGGATATGGGGATAAATCATAATCTGTTTTTGACAAATATCCGATCTCTGACGACTCTGCGTAATAGCGTTGCACACTGCAATAGGCTCTGGATGAAGCCCACAACCGATACTCCTAAGAAGCCTAAAAAATTTGAACGTAAACTTCGGAATATAGACAGCAAAGGGATGTATATTAGCTTTGCGAATGTAGCACTTTTTCAGACCTCTATAGGTGATACATCATTCCTTGAGAGGATTAATGAAATATGTGATAAGAACCCTTTATATGCGTTCGGTGTTAAAACTCCGCTCATTAAATAGAACTAGTTATCGTTGGTTCCCTGAACCGCAAAAAATTAGTGACATGGTGCTAAGTTTTTCTCTGAACCCATAGCACCATAGGTGTACTAAGCAGGAACCGAATCGCTGCGTCATAATCCGACACAAACGACATAATGCTACGCGCACTTGGCGCATTCGGGGACCGTGGCACAGTATAGGGTTGAGTACCTCTGTTCCTCGACCTTGGCGCATCCTTCGGTTGCGCTAAGCCAACCAGGAGTCATGCATGGCTGAACATACTTTCGGATTCCGCACCCGCGCCCTGCACGCGGGCGGCACCCCGGACGCTGAACACGGCGCCCGCGCGGTCCCTATCTACCAGACCACCTCGTTCGTTTTTAAAGACACCGACGATGCCGCTAACCTCTTCTCCCTGCAGAAATACGGCAACGTCTACTCGCGCCTATCGAACCCGACCGTTGCCGCGCTGGAGGAGCGCATCGCATCCCTAGAGGGCGGTATTGGGGCGGTGGCGACCGCATCCGGCATGGCCGCCGAGTTCATCACCTTCGCCGCGCTCTGCCAGGCAGGCGACCACCTTGTGGCGTCCTCTCAGCTGTACGGCGGAACAGTCACCCAGCTTGACGTCTCCCTGCGTCGATTCGGCATCGAAACCACCTTCGTGGAAGGCACCGACCCTGCGGATTACAAGGCGGCGCTGACCGAGAACACCAAGGCAATCTACACGGAGGTTGTCGCCAACCCCTCCGGAGAGATCGCAGACCTTGAAGGGCTTGCCTCTGTAGCCCATGAGGCGGGAGTCCCCCTCGTTGTGGATGCCACTATCTCAACCCCGTACCTGATTCGCCCGCTGGAACACGGGGCTGACATCGTGATTCACTCCGCCACCAAATTCCTGGGCGGGCACGGAACCACCCTTGGCGGCGTGGTTGTTGAGAGCGGACGGTTCAACTGGGCGAACGGTAACTTCCCGCTCATGACCGAGCCGGTGCCTTCGTACAATAACGTCTCGTGGTGGGGGAACTTCGGTGAATACGGGTTCCTCACAAAACTGCGTTCCGAGCAGCTGCGCGACTTCGGCCCCGCACTCTCACCGCAGTCGGCATTCAACCTGCTTCAGGGTGTCGAAACCCTGCCGCAGCGCATGGATGCGCACCTCGCCAACGCGAAAAAGGTCGTGGACTGGCTGGTTGAGGATGCGCGCATCGCCTACGTGAACTACGCAGGCTTGCCGGGGCATGCGCACCACGAACGCGCGAAAAAACTGTTGCCGCTGGGCGTTGGGTCTGTATTCTCCTTTGGGGTGAAGAGCACCGATAAGGCGAGCGGCCGCGTGGTTGGCGGCGAGTTCATTAGCGCGCTCGTGCTGGCATCGCATCTGGCAAATATTGGTGACTCGCGCACCCTGGTGCTGCATCCGGGTTCGACCACACATCAGCAGCTTTCCAGCGAGCAGCTTTCCGCGGCGGGCGTGGGTGAAGACCTGATCCGTATTTCGGTTGGGCTTGAGGATGTTGAAGACATTATCTGGGATCTTGACCAGGCGCTCACCCACGCGACTGGTCTGAACCACGCGGGTGAGCGTGTGGGCGAATCCAGTGCCGATAAGCTCGTTGCGGCGCAAGAGGCTCTCGCCGCCGAAGAGGCTGACCCGCAGCAGAGTGCCGCCTGCGCACTGCCGAATAGCACCGCAGCTTCGGGCGCCTCAGAGCCCAAGGATGCACCCGCGAAGGAGGGCAACTAATGACTGAGAAACGTACCTGGGTAGGCCCGAGCGCCCCCGAGCGGCTGAACATTCTGCGCAATACCCGCACTATCGCGATTGTGGGGATGAGCGATAAGATTTCGCGCGCCTCAAACTTCGTGGCAACTTACCTGCTGTCTTCGTCGCCGTATACGGTGTATTTTGTGAACCCGATTCTTGCGGCAAAAGGCAAGACCGTGCTGGGGCAGCCGGTGTACGCCTCGCTTCAGGACCTACCAGAAGTACCCGATCTCGTCGAGATTTTCCGTCGCAATGAAGATCTCCCGGGTGTGGTTCAGGAGGCGGTTGATTTGGGCGCAAAGACCGTGTGGATGCAGCTGGGCTCGTGGAATGAGGAAGCTGCCGCTATCGGTGAGGCAGCTGGGTTGAACGTGGTCATGGATCGATGCGTGAAGATCGAGCATGCGCGCTTCCACGGCGGTCTGCACCTTGCGGGTTTCAATACCGGCGTGATTTCCTCGAAGCGCCAGGTCACGGCGTAGCTCGGCGACTGTCGCAGGCCTAATCTTCAAAGCGGCGGCTGTTTGGGAGTAATAAGCTTCCAAATGGCTGCCGCTCTTGTGTGATAGGTGCGCATCTTCCTGCCCTACAGAAATGGGGGGCGGTATGTTCCGCATCTGGGGTGCTTGGCTGGTCATCATCACAACATCTTCACAGCATCATTACAAAAAGTTGTGATGATACTGGGATGACCGAACAGTCGCAAAAACCTTGAAATTTCAAAGGGCTTTCCCCATGAGCCACAACGAAAATAAGCGTCATAACAACATCATCTCAACATCTTCACAAAAAATTGTGATGATATTGGTATGATGTTGTGAAGATGCCTTTATGCCCACCATTGCGGGGAGGAACCATGGACTTCACGGCCGTCGACCTTATTGATACATTACGCAAAAATCGCTCTGAGAGCTCAGCCCTAGAGGTCAAAGCTGCTGAACACGGGTTCCCCAAATCTGTTTTAGATACGGTGAGTGCCTTCGCTAACGGGGAAGGCGGCACCATACTCCTGGGTGTTAGCGATCCCGCCTCTGGTTTAACGCCGGTTCCCCAATTTGATGCGCAAGCGATACATGATGCAGCCGTTGATTCGATACGCGATAAGGTTAAGCCACGCCCTCCCGCAGATGTGAGTATTGAAACCTTGCCACAAGGGCACCAGGTAGTGCGTATCGATGTTGAGCCGGGCGACCCGGTGCAGAAACCTTACTATGTTGATGCACGCGGCATGTATAACGGCGCATACCACCGCATCGGTGAGGCGGACGTTAGGCTCAGCAACTATGAGATAGACCGTCTGCTTGAAAATCGAACCCAGCCCCGATATGACGAAGAGATTGTACCTGAGGCAAGCATTGACGACCTTTCCCCAGAACTCGTCAGCAATTATGTTGCCCGTTTACGTGAAGAGCAACCCCGAGTCTTTGCGGGACTATCTGAAGTAGAAGCGCTAAAACAGGCTCGTATTCTGCGTCAGGATAAGCAGGGGCAAGAAGCACCAATACTAGGTGCACTTTTGGCGATGGGCACGGAGCCACAAGCTTTTTTCCCTCAGCTGATGATAAGTGTTGTGGTGTTGCCTGGTACCGAAATGGGGAAGGTCACCGCCGACAGTAAACGGTTTTTAGATAATCGTACCTGCAAAGGTCCAATACCTGTGATGGTTAAGGATGCTATGGCTGTACTTTTACGTAATATGAGCAAGACCTCGGTCATGCAGGGACGAGGCTCTTCAGCAATCGGCAGGGAAGACTTTTATGAATATCCTACCGATGCTATCCGTGAGCTACTGGTGAATGCTGTAATGCACCGCGACTATTCACCAGGAGCACGCGGTGCACAGGTTCAGGTGGAACTGTACACTGACCGTCTTGTGGTCCGTAGTCCCGGCGGTATCTTTGGGTCGGTAAATATTCGTGACTTTGGTCAGCCTGGGGTTTCTTCCACACGTAATGCCTTTCTTGCGGGATTTCTCATGGACTTGTCGGATCCAAGTACTGGTCGGCGCGTGGCGGAGAACCGTGCATCGGGCATACCAACAGTGTTTCGGGCGGTCAGGGAGGCCGGTTTGGAGCCTCCGGTGTTTGTGGATCAGCTGAGACATGTTGAAGTATCCATATTTAATAGGACCATGACCCATGTTGACAGCGGGGGAGAAACTCAACAAATCGTCCCGAACCACGAGCCTGACAGCACCGAGAAGTTGAATGTGCGTCAGCGTAATATTTTGCAGGGGTTACGGGAGCACGGTGACGCTGTTTCGGCATCATATGCCCATGAGCACTGGGGCGGAGGAGCTTCACGCACCTCTGTGGGCAACGATTTGAAACTTTTGGTTGGATTGGGGCTTGTGGAGGCAACTGCTCCGGCTCGAAGTAAGAACCGTAAATATCGTGTGGTAAGTGGGTGAGACGGCAGACCTTAAATCTGCGGGTCAGACGCTGTTTGCTCGTAAAAGGCCATATAGCAGTGTATTCATTGGTTCAGCCTTTGAGCTTTGGGGCGGATTGTTCATAGGGCAGTTAGAGAACTGTCTGCAGGGCAATGCATCTTCCCAATATCATCACAACTTTTTGTGATGATATTGAGAAGATATTGTGATGATACTGTCCTTCTGTCAGCGCAAGAGGGCTGGATAGGCTAAGAAGGCAGAAAATAGGGCTGGTTGGGGTGTTTTAGTGCGGTCGTATCGCTGGCGCATCGAGCCGAGGAAAATTAATCGTCAGAAACACAAAATTATATATTTATATTGTTTCCACCCGAAAATCTAAATCGGGTTAACCACTTGACAGCTTAAAACCCTACCCTTATGGATAGCTTTATGGGTATGCTAATACGAGTGCCTTGCGACAGGGGGCTTTCGCGGCGGTCGCAGGGTACTTTTGTGGCGGTGGGGTGCTTGGCACACATGAGCATCCCGCCGCCTTTATCGTTTCTTTCCGAACAGCGTTGAGGAACCTCTCAAGGCGAAGTAGCAGACCCGTTACTTACCGCGTTGCTCCCGTTCACGATGCAGCTGATCGCGGTACGCCTGAATCTGGTCCTCTGTAATCACATCCAGCTGATTTGTGAGCGGCGTGCCCGGTGCCCAGCCTTCGTTCTCAAGATGTTCGTGGTCGCGGCGGAATACATCCAGCAGGCGCGGGCGCTGAACCTTCAGCGTGGTGGGCATCGGCAGTCGCCAGTCGCGCCACCGCGCCACAATACCCAACACCGTGCAGGTGAGCACAGACATAGCGATCGCCACATGAGGGCGTTCCAGCATCCTGAAACAGATTGCCGTTTCGGCGGCACCCACGAACGCTACCGTGGCGTAGAGCGAGTTTCCGCCGAAGATGGCGGGGATGCGGTTCACCATAATATCGCGGATCACCCCGCCGCCAACCGCCGTTGTCACCCCCAGCGCGATTGCTGGGAGCCAGTGCAGTCCCAGGGTAAGGGATTTGATGGTGCCGGTAGCCGCCCAACAGCCCATGCCCAGAAAGTCTACGACCACCAGGGCGCGGGTGGCCCAGTTTGAGCTCAGATCCAGCACATACGCCAACGCCGCCGAGGTAATAGCGCCTACCCAGTACCAGCCGTCGGTGAGCGCTATTGGAAGCCCCACATTCAGCAAAATGTCACGAATCATGCCGCCGCCCATGCTGCAGACGACCGCCAGTAGCAAGAAGCCCACCATGTCGAACCGCAGGGCGCGCGCCACTGCTCCGCCGAGCAGGCCATTAGCCACTACGGCTGCAATATCTACGATTCGGAACAGCGTCTCGGGCTCGATATTGAACACGGTCGGCCTCCTTTCGACGGCTCAGGAGTAGAGGAGTGGATGCGGCCCACAGTTTTAGGCGCAACGTCTGTTATCTTACCGCGTGTGCTGCCGCTACGATACCCGCAGGTTTGTGGCGTGCCGCATACGCCAGATCTGTGCGAGACAATGGAAGAAAGTAAACGCAGGTTGAAAGTGCTGAGAGGAACGCAATGGCGGTTTCACGTGAGCAGGTTTTTGAGGTTCTTCAGCGGGTGCATCAGGCACTAGAGCATGGTCTGCCTGGCTGGTCGGTGCGCCCAAATATTACGGGAACCGGCGCGGTGGGACTGTATCTTGACGGCCCCGAGCTGCCGCTGATGGGTGTGAACCTGGCGGGCGAACCCGTGGCACGGCATCTGTGCGGAACGGTTCAGAGTGCCGACCGTGGGCTTCCCGACGGGCTGGATCAGGTGCGGTATCAGTACATTCTGGGTGTGAGCGTGACCGAGCGTGATGAGGAATATCCCGAATTGACCGACCTGCCCAAGACGGGGGAGCCCAGCTGGGTTAATGCTCTGCGGGTGTTGGATCGGCAGGTTGTCGCCGAAGCCCGGGATGAATTTTTCATCAGCCGCGGCGGGTATGTGCCCGGTCGTCGGGCTTTGGGGAAACGCCGTGTGGCGCTGCGGCGCGAGTTCTTCCCCGGCAAACCCTGGCTGGGGCTGGGTACGATTGATTGGTGCGCGGGTGCGCGGTCCACTCCGGTCTACGCCGGTGAGCTGGATGCGCTCGTCACCGCCGCGGTGCGCCTCGCCTCCACCTGGGATGCGGCGCTTCGGCTTGCCTAAAATTTACCTGACATGAGGTTTTATACGTGACGTGCTCACGTTAAACATAAGATTCACGAGTTAGGCACATTACCCACAGAGGGCAGCGAGCGAGTCTTCAGCGCTCGGTGCCCACATTTCACCTACGCGAATAAACCCCCAAAGCACCCTTAGTTCCTCGGGAAGAGGGGAGTAGAATCAAATAGATACCTCTCACAGGTTCTTTCTCAATGTTCAGGGGAGCCTCTGACAGCAAGCAAACATCACACAGACACAACCAAGAATTCAGGTTTTCGTGACAACGCATTCACAAGGCGCGGTGGAGAATCCGCGCCGCATGCTTTTCCTCTACACAACACTCAGCGCGCTCATGGCCTGCTCGGCTATCTCGACCGACCTTTACCTGCCGGGCCTGCCGAGCATCGAATCACAGATGGGCGGCAATATTGAGCTGACGATTACGGGATTCCTTATCGGGTTCGCGATCGCGCAGCTGGTTTGGGGGCCTGTCAGCGACCGCATCGGGCGTAAAATTCCGCTGATGCTGGGCATGGCGATCTTTGCCGTCGGTTCTGCCGGATGCGCGCTCGCCTCAACCACAACCGAACTTGTACTCTGGCGCTTGGTACAGGCGGTCGGTGCATGCGTGGGGCCTATGCTTGCGCGCGCTATCGTGCGTGACATGTACCAGGGCGTGCGTGCGGCACAGGTACTTTCGACCCTTGTGCTTATTATGGCGATTGCGCCGATTGCCGGGCCACTTCTTGGCGGGTTTCTGGTGGTTTCCGGAGGGTGGAGGCTGAGTTTTTGGGCTATTACAACTATCAGTGCCATTATTCTGCTCTTGGTCTTTTTCCTGCCTGAGAGTCTGCCTGAGAATAAGCGTGAAAGCAGTACGGTACTTGCGGCATTTAGAAGTTATCCGCTTTTACTGCGCCGCCGCACTTTTATGAGGTACGTGCTGTGCGTGTGTTTCTTTTACGTGGCGATTTACGCTTTTATCACGGCATCGTCGAGTGTGTATATCACGCGGTTCGGGGTTGATCCGCGCTATTACGGTCTGCTTTTCGGCGTGAATATTATCGGGGTGATGGTGCTCAGCAGTTTCAATCGACGATTTGTGCAGCGCTATAGTCTGGATTTTCTACTGCGTATTTCGACTGCGGTTGCCGGGGCGGCTTCTATACTCGCCGTGATAACTGTTGCTGCGGATGTAGGTGGTCTGTGGGGCGTGGCGATTCCGGTGTTCCTGGTATTCAGTATGAACGGCATTGTTGCCGCCTGCACGAACGCCGCCGCCCTAAATTCTGTGGAACCTGCCATCGCCGGTTCCGCTGCGGCACTCTTAGGGTCGTTCCAGTATGGAAGCGGTATTATTTCTTCGCTCCTGCTCGCGGTGATTCCGGGGGAGAGGACGATTCTGATGGTCTCTATTATCTGTGCGTTCGTCCTGCTCTCAGCGGTGATGGGCTTCCCAAAAGCGTCGGAAGATCCAGAAAGTAGGGTAAGTAACTAGTCTTTATAAACATAGATACGGGAGAAAGCTCAGGATTACTTTTTATTTATAGATAATTTTAAGAACTGATTTAGAATATACAAAGGGAAAACTTGAGTCGCCCAGCAAGGTTATTCGTAAGAAATTTTTATATTCTCTGAATCTATACCACTTCTATTTTGTTCAATATAGCTATTTTGTTGATCTTCTATCATATATTTTTGTAAACTCTGTAATGATTCTAATTTACTATTTAGATAATATAGTTCTGCTGATGTATTTGTCTCTTTGAGGCTTTGATTAACAGGAAGACCTAAACTGCGATTTAATTTTTTCTTGTAGTACGTATGTAATTTATAGATAGTAATAAAGTAAATTACTGTAAGTGAGATTAGTGGTATTAGTAGTATATATAGTGGTATTAGTAGTATATATAGAGAAATAAAATTCAGTATTGATTCGGGTATATATAGGGGTAATGACGTACTTGGTAAGAATGGTTGAATAAAAAATATCAAGGAAATAAATTTCCCGAAATTTAAAGCAATTAAAAATATTGACCTTAGTAAAAGTCCTTCACAACCACCCCTTGAATGAAGGTTGAGCTGATTGTAAGATAATTTGTGTATTATATTTAATATCAAAAAAGATATTAAAATACGTATACTTATGATGCATGCCAAGAAGAAATTTTTTGATACACTAACGTGAATATTGTAAAATACTTGAGAAGGGTAATCTAGGGTAAAATTGAAGTAATTGGGGAGAAATGAGAAGTACTCACCAATGAAGACAGTGTAATATGCTATACAGAGTAAAAATAAGAAAAGAATTAACAGCCGTAAAAGTATATATGTATTATAATATTTTAAATATCCAAATGTTTTTAATTTTATATATTGGAACGGATTTAAATGTTTATAAGTGTGTAATCTGTCGTTCTTCTTATTGGGTTCTATAATTTCTCTGGAATGGACATTTATAGTTAATATTCTATCTTCAGTCTGAATTATTTGTTCTTTAATGAAAAATAGATTGTCTTCTTCTAAAGATCTGATAGTTAATGTAAAAAACATAAAGAATACCAATAACCAAGGTTCTGGTTTATCGATACTGCTCTCCATATGATCTAATTTATCGAATATGGTGGAGCAGAAATTAATGAACATTACTGCTGCTAGACTGATAATAATGATATCCGAGAATGCTTTATTTGCTCTAGCTGTTGATGCATGATATCCGGAAATTTTATCAGCATCTTTATTTTCATTTCGTACGTGTATAAATAAAGTTAATATTATAGATCCTAGAGCTATTAACATATTATCTTTAAGAGGTAATATATTAGTTATATATTTACTAGTTTCTCTTAGGGGAACTAATATTAATTCGTGACTTGCATCATTTATGTTGTAATTACTATCTGTTATTATCTTTATTAATTTGGGTGATATCGATATGCAGGACAATAAGACTAGAACAATAATATACCAACAAACGATTTTTAAAGTGCTATATAAAGATTTTTTAAATATATATGATCTATGTTTTTTGTGCGAAAGAAAGTTTTCCACAGTAGCTCCTTGATTATTGGTGACCATATAATTATCTTAACTGTTTTGTCTGTATTCTGCTAGGGTGAAGCAGTTTTTATGTTAAAGATGTACATTACTAGCCTACAAAAGGTAACTGGGCTAGTTGACGGTGTCTGATCTTTATTTATTGTCTGGTCCGTTTCCGCTAAAAAGTAGTCCGTGTGCAACTTCAGGGGTACTCTACCCTCGCGGAGATGTTAGATTGGGGGACAATATCGTTAAGCTCTTCGGGTAGAGTCATATATGTAGTACCAATGAATGCTGAAATGATTGTTCTATCTGTTCTGAGAATTTGCGATGGTCGTGAGTCATCATGAGTTAATTAGTTCCTGCTGCCGTTTTGAGCATTGCCAGAGCAGACCGCTGAGCTTCTTCTCTCGTGAGTAGAGTGTTAGGAATGGGAGTAAATTCTCCCTTTTCAGCTGCCTCCGCCATTTCTTCAAAGTATTTGTCGTCGTAGGTAGTCATAGGTCTTAGTTCCTTTCCCGGTCTGCGGCGTGCGCCAGCTTCTAAAATACATAATTCGCGAGGGTCACGCATCCGTTATCCTGCACCGGAGTGAAGCCGAAGCGCCGATAGAGCTCGATGACGGGTGTGTCCACAATATCTGTAGTGATGAACCTCTGGCGAATGCTCTCCCGGTCAAAATCGGCGAGGATCTTTTCCAGTAGAGCCGAGCCGATGCCGTGGTGCTGAGCCTGCGGGTGCACCAGTAGATCCTGGATATACGCAATGGTTTGTCCGTCACCCACCGCACGTACCAGACCAATAAGCCGCTCGGTCCCTTCCGCCGTGTTCTCACGCGCCACATAGAGGTACCGCGATCCGGTTAGCATGGGAACCAATCGCTCGGGCTTGCGAGTGTAGGCGCTCCAGCCTACCGCATCGTATAGTTCAACGAGTTCTTCGGTGCTTGGCAGGGAATTCTCGGCGTTCAGAATACTGTACTGCATACCCGTATTATCCTATGCCCCCACACGAAAAAGAGCCTGATAGTGAATAAGCGTTAGAAACTCAGCTTTATTCACTATCAGGCTCTTCTTGCGCGAGATTACGCGGGGCGAGGCCGTAGGGCTCTGTGTGCTTAGCCCAGTGCTTCAGCCAGCTGAATACCCTGTGCCACGCCGCCCATGGTTGCCGCAATGCGGATCAGGTCGTTAACCTGCTCCTTGGAGGCCCCCTCCTCGCGGATGGTGTGCTCGTGGGCAGCCACGCAGTGCGAACAACCGTTCACGGCAGAAACTGCGAGCGCCAGCATCTCAAAGTCGAGCTTGTCGATACCGCCATTTTTACCGATGATCTGCATGCGCAGGTTTGCGCGCTGATCGTCGTAGGCGCCGTCAAGGAAGCCGCGGGTGCGGTAGAAGATGTTGTTCATCCCCATGATGGTTGCCGCGCCGAGTGCCGCATCGAAGGCGGTGTCGCTCAGGTGCTCTTTCGCTTCTGCTGCGATCTCAACGATAACGGAATCAACCTTAGTTGCCGCCGCAGTGGCCAGGATTGCGCCCCAGAGCTGCTGCTCGGTGAGCGAGGTGATGCGCGGCAGCGAAGACAGGTTCAGGTTCATGTCCTTCGCGTAGGAAGGCAGCGCGTTACGCAGGTTCTCAATGCTCATTACTTCATCTCCTTGAAGGCGTCGATGGTTTCTGCACCCTTCTTCCAGTTGCAGGCGCACAGCTCGTCGGACTGGAGCGCATCCAGCTGGCGGAGCACTTCGTCGGTGTTGCGACCAACGGAATCTGCGGTAATGGACACCGACTGGATGGTGTTGTGCGGGTCGATGATGAAGGTTGCGCGGTCTGCCACGCCGTCCTTGTTGAGGACGCCCAGGGCACTGGTGAGCTCGCGCTTGAGGTCGGATGCCATGACGATGGGCAGATCTACGAGCTCTTCGTGGGAGCGGCGCCATGCGTAGTGGGTGTATTCGTTATCCACGGATACGCCGATAACCTGGCAGTCGCGTGCCTCGAATTCGTCGGCGAGCTTGCCGAATGCAGCGATTTCGGTGGGGCAGACGAAGGTGAAGTCTTTGGGCCAGAAGAATACGACGCGCCAGGTGTCTTCGTCCAGACCCTCGGAGGAAACGGTGGTGAAGTAATCTTCGGGCTTGTTTGCCTCAATCTCGGCGAGCTTGCCGGGAACAACGCCGGTCAGCTCGTAGGCGGGGAACTGGTCGCCAATAGTTAGCACAGCCATAGTGTTCTTCTTTCCTGATCTAGGTGGGTACCTCAAGGCTGGTTCGTGTGTGACTTCAGTGGCCTTGGGGCATTCTTCTGTTCTCCTCACAAGAGGAATCCTCCCCATTTTAATATGAGTAATTCATAATAATCAACCGTTCGTCGGTATGTTACAAGTGTTTTGAGTCACACAATATAGTGATTGGGGATTTGCAGACACAGCACGCCTCACAAAACAGCGCAGAAACTGGTAATGTCATGTCATGAGAATTCCGGAACTCATCACCGAAAAATTTACCCTCAGGTCACTGCGCGAATCCGACCTTGACGAACTGGTTCATATCTGCACCGACCCCGAAACCGTGCGATGGACCACCATCCCCCTGAACTATACGCGCGACGATGCGCGAACCTTCCTCAACTTCACCCAGCGCGCCGCAGCTGCCGGGCGTGAACTCACCTGGGCCATTGACTACAGCGGGGTGCTCGCAGGGGTTGTTAACCTGCGTCTACCCGGAGGCTCCGCAAACGCGCCCGGAACACACGCAGACTTAGGGTTTTACACGGCTCCCCAGACGCGCGGGCGCGGCATCATGACGGATGCGGTACGCACAGTCCTCGGCTTTGGCTTCGACCCGCTCGGGTTTGCCCTAGACACCATCGGATGGACGGCGTTGGCGGGGAACACGGCATCCGAACGGGTGGCGGTAAAGGCCGGGTTCACGAATATTATCAACGGGATTAGCACCAGCGCGGCCCGTCCCGATAAGTACGGCAACCGGGTGGCTGTCGCCGTGCGGCAGGCGATGATGACACGTGCCCAATTCGCAGAGATCTGGCGTGATTAAGGCGTTTGCGTGTGCATCCTGGCCTCTCGCTTTTCCGCCGCTCTTGCCGCGTAAAAGGCTCTTGATGTGAATAAAGCGTTGGAAATCCCGCTTTATTCGCATTAAGAGCCTTCTGATTACTGCATATTTTCGGCAGGGCGGCGTAGGAGCACCGCCCACAGCACAACCAACACCACAAGCGCCAACGCCGGAATTGAGGTCACAAACATAACCGGCTGCTCATCCGCCGCCCGCAGAAGCAGGGTATGCGCATCCACCCCCGGATACCTGCCGGTAAACGGGTAAAAATCGACACGCCGCCAGAAGCGCACCACGAGCTTTCCCCAGTCCAGAAGCGTATTAACCAGCATGAGAGAACTCAGGGCATAGCACAGATAACACAGGATGTGCCCCGCACGAGAACGCCACCGTGCCGCCAGCGGCAAGAAATCGACCGCCGCGCACACCATAAAAATCGGTAGAATCACGGCGTGATGGAACCAGCTGATCGGCGAGATAAACACCGGCACAAGAACCGCCAACGAGATCTGCGATAGATAGAGGTTGTGCTGCTCCATCTTCCACAGGGCGTACCCTATCACCGCAATTAGTGTGATTGCCGTGATCCCGTACAGAGCCTTCAGCACGGTACCATCCTGAAAGGTCATGCGCCCTAAAACACCTTGAATCGCCACGCTATTGCTCGATATCGGGTTGCCCACGCGTGACGGATCCCAGATGACGCTGCCCCAATAGGTAAGAGACTGCTGCGGAAGCACAGCAAACCCCGCCGCGATGGTTCCCGCAAACGAAACTCCCAGCGCAATAATGGATTTCCACTCTTTACGCACCAGAAAAAGAATTCCTATGGCGAGTGGAGTAAGTTTAATGCCCGCAGCAATACCAATAAAAACGCCGCGCGGAATCCTGGTACCCGGCCGCAAAAGATCGTACAAAATAAGCGCCAGCAGATACGGATTTATTTGACCGTACAAGAAATTATTGCGCCACGGTGCCGACAGCAAGATAAGCGCGGCACACAAAACAATAAAGGAAAAAGGCGAAAGATATTTCTCAAAAAGCAGCCGAGAATTGCGCTTTACCAGATAGTCACGCAGAACCTTGGCGCAATAGAAGGCAATGGGCACGAAAAATGCCAGATGAAGACCGATTGCTACCCGCAGGGGCAAGAACGATGCGGGAATAAAGAGGAGCGAGGCAAACGGCGGGTACGTAAACGCAAGCCACAGGCCGCTGTCACCGAAAATATATCTAAAGTTTTCTGCCCGCACAGTTTCACGAAGAAGATCGAGATCATAGAGGCTGCTGGGGTAATCAAGAAACCAGTTAACGCTTTTACCCCCGGCATAATAAACCAGATAATCATATGCCAAAAATTCGCGCAGGTTATAAACAATAACTCCGGCTAAGAAAAGAATGCAGGCACCGGTTATGCCCCAGCGATAGCGTGTCATCAAAGACCTTCATGAACTACGTGAATGATATGAGTGCGTAAACTATTATTCCACGTTGCCGGGTATTTGGGGCATACTGCGGGGTGCATCGGGATCATAAAAAGGCTCTTTATGTGAATAAAGCGTCCAAAACGCCTCTTTATTCACATAAAGAGCCTTTTTAGCAGGGCGGCAGGGGAGTGCGCTACCGGGTCCCGAACCCTTTGAACGTGCCCTGCGGTTCGGTGAAAGACGCATCCACAAACTCCACATGCCCGGCGGTATCACCCGAATTAAGGGTCTCCAGCAGGCGCTCGCAGGATGCGCGGCTTCCCTGCGCGATCACCTTCACCCGACCGTCATCCAGGTTCTCGGCGTATCCGCTCAATCCCAGCGGCTTGGCGGCCCCGGCACACCACCATCGAAACCCCACACCCTGAACCTTGCCTTGAACGTAGGCGGTGAGCTGCGCCTCGGCGGGCTCTTCCGGGGTTTTGTCGGCGAAGAGATCGAAGAATCCCACGGGAACCTCCTGCGGTTGCTCTAAAAATACCTGGTACTTTAGGATACCGAGCGATGCGGCACCAACGGAATAGCCGCCCCGGAACTCGTCGCGAGATAATACTCGCACCCTGCGAGGGCAAACCTGACATGACAAGAGCGCGACCGCGCGTAGGCACGGGGACAAGTACCAAACATTCCGCACCCCGGTGCGCGAACCAACCTTGCGCGAGAGAAAAACACGCCCCGAACCCGTGAAGAGGCTCGGGGCGCATCCGTAACCAGCCGGGGCGGGTGCATCCGGCAAACCCTAGCGCAGCTGTGAACTTGACGGTGCCTGAGCGAGAGCCTGCTGAATCTCGGTATCGCCGCCGGTGAAGGGAATGCTCTTGCCGATCGTGCTGGAATCATCGACTACCTCAGTGAGCACTCGCGCCACGGTGGCACGCGGAGTATGGGAGCTCAAATCCGAGTGGTACACCGGATCGACCCCCACGGTAATACCGCCCTCATCCTCAGTCGTGAGCATGCCGGGGCCTAGAATCGTGTACTCCAACCGGGTGCCGCGAAGATGCTGGTCGGCCTCAGCCTTAGACTCCGCATACGCGAAGAATGGGTTATCTGCGGGTACCCCGTGCTCGGTTCCGGCCCCCAAATACGAGACCATGATGTACCGTCGAATGCCCGCCTGCTGTGCCCCCTCCATAGAACGAATTGCGGCGTCACGGTCAATCGCATAGGTGCGTTCGGGACCACCTACACCGCCCGCACCCGCGGACCACACCAGCACTTCTGTATGTAAATCCTTGAAGAGCTTCGCCATCTCCTCGGTGCTCAGGGCGGTAATATCGGCAACCACAGGGTTAGCGCCGGTCGCCATAATATCTGCCGACTGATCTTCACTACGAATAATAGCGTTCACCGTATGTCCGCGTTCACGAAGCATCGGTTCTGCCAGAAGAGCAACCTTGCCGTGCCCGCCAATGATCGTAACGTTAGCCATCGTATCCTCCCTGTGTGTTGAAAAATACTTGTATATCCAGGATAGGCTTGCTGTGCCGCAATGTCTATGGTCTTTCTGTGCTTCCTGAGAACAACAGATACCCGCGTTCCCTGTGCTGATGCGCTCAGACAGCACCGCATGATGAGAATTCTCGTGCGGGGCTCAAGACGGCGTTATGATGAAGTGCTAGGTTTTTATTGCCCAGCGGTACCGCCGAGAAGACAAGGCAGGGGATTTATGGCAGAGCCAGCCGCATCAAAGACGCACCGCAGCGTACCATCAATGGAGCAAACCGCCGAGAAGCCGTGGGTTGCCATGTGGTCACTCGTGATCGGGTTCTTTATGATCCTGCTCGATACCACTATCGTCACCGTGGCGCTGCCCCATATGCAGCATGAGCTCAACGCCTCGCTCTCCGCCGTGATTTGGGTGACCAGCGCCTACCTGCTTGCCTATGCGGTGCCGCTGCTGATTACCGGTCGCCTGGGCGATAGGTTTGGGCAGAAGCAGATGTACCTGCTTGGTATGGTGGTCTTTACCCTCTCTTCGCTGTGGTGTGGTCTTTCGCCCAATGTGGAGATGCTGATTGTTGCGCGTGTGGTGCAGGGGATAGGCGCCTCGATTATGACCCCGCAAACCATGTCGATTATTACGCTCATGTTCCCGCCGCATAAGCGCGGGGTGGCAATGAGCGTGTGGGGTGCGGCGGCCGGTATCGCATCGCTCGTGGGCCCTATCGCTGGCGGTCTGCTCGTGGACGGTCCAGGCTGGACGTGGATCTTCTTCATCAATATCCCTATCGGCGTGGTCGGCACCTATCTGGCGGTTCGGAATATCCCGCATTTTCCCTCCAAACAGCACAACTTCGACTGGCTGGGCGTGGCTCTCTCCGCTATCGGCCTGTTCCTGATGGTCTTCGGTATTCAGGAGGGATCCACCTACGACTGGGGCACTATCACCGATTCGCTGTGGGGAACCGGAATCCCGGTGAGTGTATGGGGCATGATTATCGCGGGCATCATCGTGTTCACCCTCTTTATCGTGTGGCAGGCCGTTAACCGCAAAGAACCGCTGGTACCGCTGGGGCTGTTCAAAGACCGCAACTTTTCGGTATCTAATATTGCTATCGCGGCAATGGGTGCGCACACCCTCACAATGGCATTCCCAACTACTATTTATTTCCAGCAGGTGCGCGGTATGAGCCCCACCCAGGCAGCACTTATGACCGCCCCGCTCGCCCTGTTCTCGGGTGCGCTCTCTCCGGTCATTGGTAAGCGTTTAGGCACGTCAAACCCCAAATGGTATGCGGTCTCGGGGTTTGCCCTATTGGTAGTCGGATTTGTTGTTCTGCGCGCTCTGATGACGGCGGATCAATCCCTTGCGCTTCTGCTCATACCCTTTGCGATTTTGGGTATCGGTAACTCTATGATTTGGGGTCCGCTGGCGGTGACCGCGACTCGCAACCTGCCGCCTCGTTTAGCCGGTGCCGGGTCGGGCGTGTATAACGAAACTCGTCAGGTTGCCGGTGTGCTCGGTTCGGCGGGTATTGCCACGCTCATGGGCGGTCTGATCGCCGACCAGATTGCGCAGACCATGCAGCGGATGCGCCCCTCGGGCGCCGGCGGAAGCGCCATGAACGCCCCCGCCGTCGGCGGCGAAGGAATGTCCGGCGGTCAGGTTCCCGACTTCCTGCGTGAACCTATCGCCACCGCAATGAACGACTCACTGATGCTAGCGCTGGTTCTGGCAGTTGTGGGCATGGTTGCGTGTCTCTTTTTCGCCAAGCCGGTGGATAAGGGCGCGTGGACATCCGGGCAGAATACGACTGAGCCGCATGCGGAAGCTGATTCGGCACGGGACGGCTCACACTCTTCCGGTGCCGATCCTGATGCGGAGGTGACCGCCTCCACCGACGCCCACCCCGCAGACGAGACGCAACCGATTTCTTCGGAAAAGGACGCGAAAAATCCTTCTAAGCCATAATTCCTTTTGAGGAATATAATTTTTGACTAGTATATATAGCCAGTGCGGCATATAACCTGTTGGTTATATGCCGCACTGTAGTTTTAAGGATATTGGGGCTACTTCCGTACAACGTTCGCCCTCGCAGAGACCCCTTCCATCAGATTCGGCGCGATGCCGCTGCCGAGCACAACCCCTATGCCGCCTGATCCTCGGCGAACGCCTCCGGGTCTACTCGCCCGGTGTCTACGAGCACCTGTGCGATAGCGCCGAGCGCCTCCTCATTCTGAAGCGAAGAAATATCGCCCAGCTTATGCCCCTGGTAGAGCTCACCCAGCAGACGGCGGGTAATCTTCCCTGAACGAGTCTTAGGAATATCGGCGACCGCGACCACATCCTTGGGCTTAGCGATAGGGCCAATATGTTCGCGCACATGCTGGGTGAGCACAGTTTTCAGCTCGTCTTCGGTGAGTGCCCGACCTTCGTCGGTGAGCGTCACATAGGCGACTGCCTGGTGGCCGGTTAGCTCGTCCTCCACGGGGCACACGCCAGCCTCCACCACGGCCGGGTGCGTCACGAGCGCAGACTCAATTTCGATGGTCGAAAGGCGGTGCCCGGAAATGTTGATCACATCGTCGATGCGCCCCAGGATGTACACATTGCCTTCATCATCGACCTTCGCGCCGTCACCGGCGAGGAACCAGCCGCGCGTACCGTAGTGCTTCCAATAGGAATTTAGGTAGCGTTGCGGGTCGCCCCAGACAGTGCGTGCCATGGAGGGGCCGATCTTATCGACCACAATGAAGCCCTGCTTGCCGGGCTCAACGAAGTCACCGTGCTCGTCCACCACGCGCACCGAGACGCCCGGGACTTCGCGGGTGGCGCATCCGGGAAGGGGAGTGCAGTGCGGGGTGCCTTCGGGGAAGGTTCCTTCGGGTGCGAAGGCGGGGTCATGTGGTCGCGGGGAGCATATGGTCGAGCCGGTCTCGGACTGCCACCACGTATCAATAAACGATGCGGTACCCCCACCCACGTGCTTGCGCAACCACTTCCACGCCTGAGGGTTAATGGACTCGCCCACAGACCCGAGCAGACGCACAGATGAGAAGTCGTATTTTCCGGGCTCGGGGCCGTCAGGAAAAGCCCCCATAAGGGAACGAATCAGAGTGGGCGCGGTGTAATAATTGGTGACGCCGTAGCGTTCGATAACCTCGAAATGACGGCCATAATGCGGAGTATTGGGGGTACCCTCGAAAATAACCTCGGTCACCCCGTTCACAAGCGGACCATAGATTTCATAGGTGTGTGCGGTCACCCATGCGAGATCGGCCGTACACCAGTGCACCGTCGATTCAACCTTCGCCGGGTCGTTCACGGCAGACAGTTCATCGGGGCGCAGCA
>ERZ772766.646-NODE-646-length-19940-cov-4.231632_pt1 | contig 19940 bp, 13 predicted proteins | sample MGYA00511379_ERZ772766 | MGnify/ENA primary metagenome ERZ772766 (study PRJEB29015, sample SAMEA2737895) | human oral metagenome | biome: human oral; feature: human-associated habitat; material: dental | place: China | collected 2116 ...
CCCAAATCTAAGATTTAAGGAGTTTGAGGGGGAGTGGGAGAAATGTATGGTCTCTGACTTATTGGATTTCTATTCAACAAACTCTCTAAGTTGGGATAAATTGGAGTATGATACGGATGCTATTCAGAATTTGCATTATGGTTTAATTCATGTCGGATTGCCGATAATGGTTGACCTTAACAAAGACAAACTTCCAAACATTATGGATGGCAACACTCCTAAGAATTATGAACTATGCCAAGAAGGTGATGTCGCTTTTGCCGATGCATCAGAAGACACAAACGAAGTGGCTAAAGTTGTTGAATTTTATAATCTTGGCGAAAAGAAAGTGATTTGTGGCTTGCATACAATACATGGAAGAGATAGACAAGGGAAGACGGTTGTTGGCTATAAAGGGTATGCTTTCTCTTCCACAACATTCCACCATCAAATTAGAAAAATTGCACAAGGAACAAAGATATACTCTATCAGCTGTAAGAATTTCTCAGAATGTTACGTTGGTATTCCGTCAAAAGATGAACAAACAAAAATAGTCACACTGCTCCGAATGATAGATGAGCGTATCTCTACCCAAAACAAAATCATTGACAAGTTGCAGTCCCTAATCAAGGGAATTATGGTTGAACTGCAAAAGCAAGGACAAAATAAAGGCAATTGGAGAAATGTACTTCTTAGTAAAGTTCTCACGGAAAGGGATGAACGTAACACTAACTTATATGAAGTTTTTTCTGTTTCTGTTAGTCGAGGTGTTATTAATCAAGTAGATTATCTTGGACGTTCATTTGCAGCTAGAGACACATCAAAATATAATGTAGTACATTATGGTGACTTAGTTTATACAAAAAGTCCTACGGGAGCATACCCTTATGGCATAGTTAAACAAAACCTTAACCAAGAAAATGTTGCAGTTTCACCACTATATGGTGTTTATATACCCAATAGTCTTTCTGTTGGAACATATCTCCATGAATATTTTATGAGTGAAATAAATACGCACAACTATTTGCATCCGCTGATTCAAAAAGGAGCAAAGAACACCATCAACATTACAAATCAACGATTCTTAGAAAATAGTGTCCCGATGCCTGTATGTGCTAATGAACTATTGCTGATCTCAAAATTGTTACTTTCTTTGAATGACAAGATGAAATATCAGCAAAGCATACTACAACAATATAAGAAACAAAAACAATACTTGCTCCGTCAGATGTTTATATGAACATCTGACGGAGCAGATACTGCTTTTGTTTTTCAAACGCATATCTTTGCTTTACAACAGTTTCCTGCCATAATGATAACGCAGAAAAAGCATGGGCTATAGTTTTGACTATTTGCACAGTTGGCAAAATGAATTCTTGATTTTGCGTTTCTGCAATATAATGCCTTTTGTGCTCATTTGTTGACAAATCAAGATATTTCAAAAACTCAAATGTATAGCGCAAGAGTTCTTTATTCTTTGCCGTTAGAATTTTTATGGCAGAAGATTTAACCTTGAAAGGAAAATCAACATATTTACAATCAAGAGTGAAATCATCGAATATGATGCAATCACCCTTGTCATATATTCCTTCTATTTCTGATGTGTAGCCCAAGACAAAGGATTTGTTTGCTGTTAGTACTGGAGTTCCTTCATTTGTATATTCAGTATCTTCAACAATATATGATTGTGGTTGTTCATAGCTAAGAACGTCGCCAATCATTGCATTAAAACCAACACTTTTCCTAAGTTTTCCAAAGGCACCGTCTCTAATTCCCTTGATTAGGGATTTTGAAGTTTGTAGGTCTGCGATTTCAGAAAGGCTTTTCAAGGACGCAAAAGGGGATGTTATTACATTGTCTGAAATTTGCGATATTGTTAAGGGTGAGCAAATCAATGGTGAACTTCTTTCAGAGCATGGCAAGTATTATGTGATGAATGGGGGAACCGATCCATCTGGTTATTATGACAATTATAATGTGGGAGCCTACACTATTTCAATAAGCGAGGGCGGAAACTCTTGTGGCTATGTACAATTTAACAAATGTCCTTTTTGGTGTGGTGGACATTGTTATTCTATTCAAAACATAGCTGACAATATTAATAACCTGTATTTATATCATTATCTTAAAACTGAAGAGAAGGCGATAATGAAACTTCGCATAGGCTCTGGTTTACCCAATATTCAAAAGAAGGATTTGGCTACATTCAAGATAAAATTACCGACAAGTAAACAGCAAAAAGCAATTTCGGATATACTGTCATTGCTAGAGCAGAAGGCCGAGATTGAAGAACAAATACTGATAGCTATGCAAGATGAAAAACAATATCTGCTTCGCCAGATGTTCATATAAATATCTGACGGAGCAAGTATTGTTTTTGCCTATGCAATATTTCTAAGAAATCTGTCTCCAATTTAATCTTCTGTGCCAATGTAAACAATTGCTTACCAATCCGCTGTTGTACTTCAATCGCCAAAAGAGGAAAAGGTATATTGCACAAGCTCTCATAGGATAAGCACTGTCTTACACTGCCCTCCAACCTTTTTTGAATTTCTGTGAAGAATAGCTTAGACTCAAAAAAATAGTCAAGATATTCTGGCGTAGCGTAATCTTTTGTGCGGAAACAAATGTACATCGGGCTTACTATACCTTTCTCAAATGTAATGAGACGGGCAATCGAACCGACATTTATTCTTGCTGGGTTAAAAGCGAAGTCATTCCGTTCTACAATCTTATAGTTGGAAGTGTCATCGCTTGCAACGCATCTGTTCTCAAATTGCTCACTCTGCTGGATAAAGCCTTGGCGATTGCTAACGGATAAAACTGTCTGTATCGCATTGTCTTTATTCCTTTTAGATGTCTGCACAATGAAATCGCCTATATGTGAAGAAGTTTTAGTCTTTGAACTGTATTCTATTTCTATAATCGCAGACTTTAATTTCTTCAAATCCTCAATGATTTTGTTTTGAGTAGAAATGCGCTCGTCAAGAAGATTAAGAAAGCATGCTATTTTCTTTTGTTCCGTCAAAGATGGCAAAGATACCCTTATACGTGCAAAGTTCGGATAAAAAAGATAAACTCTTACGCCTCCTTCACCATTTACATTGTAACAATAATTAAGTTTTGCTGTTTTAAGAAGTTGCATAAGCCATTCGTCATCTACCTTTTGGGTCGTTTTGAAACAGACATACAACGAACTTATCATACAGGGGGCTTTACCAGAATACATAGCAATTGAACCGACATTGATTCTCGCGGGATTATAAGCGAATTCTTGTGACTGTATGATTTTGTATGCTTTAATATCATCACCTACCATGTCTCTACCTTCAAATTGCTCAGATTGTGGTACAAATCCCCTTTCATTTGTAACAGAGAACATTGGATATTGTATTTTTTCTTTATTTCTACGATTGAAATTTTGAGTAATATCTCCTAACTTACATTTCTCCCACTCCCCCTCAAACTCCTTAAATCTCAGATTTGGGACATAAGTTAATGCTTTTCTCTAATTATTATGTACCTTTTCTAGATTAAGGATTAAATATGAAAGCAAAAACAATTAGAGAAATTGCGTTGGCTTGGAAAAGTGAAAAGCAACGCTACGTTAAGCAGTCCACCTATGCTGCTTATGTGTTGATTTTAGAGAATCATTTACTGTCATCGTTTGGTGATTGTGAAGTTCTTAGTGAGAAACTTGTACAAGAATTTGTGCTGCAAAAACTCAATGCCGGGCTCTGCATTAAAACGGTGAAAGACATGCTCATCGTATTGAGAATGGTGATGAAGTTTGGAGTGAAGAACGGTTGGATGAACTATTGCGAGTGGGACATCAGGTACCCAACCACAGAGGGCAACAGAGAAATAGAAGTGCTGACGGTGGCACAGCACAAAAAGATACTCGATTTCATCAGGCAGAACTTCACATTTCGCAACCTTGGCATCTACATCAGCCTGACCACTGGCTTGCGGATTGGTGAGATATGCGGTTTGATGTGGGCCGACATCAACACAGACTCAGGCACAATCACCGTAAACCGTACCATCGAGCGTATCTACATCATAGAAGGTGAGCACAAACACACGGAGCTGGTAATAAACACACCAAAGACTAAGAACTCTTGCCGTGAGATACCAATGAACAAAGAACTCTTGGCTATGGTAAGACCACTGAAAAAAGTGGTAAATGCAAGTTTCTATGTGCTAACCAACGAAGAGAAACCCACAGAGCCACGAACCTACCGAAACTATTATCATCGGTTGATGGAACATTTGGATATTCCTCGGCTGAAATATCACGGACTGCGCCACAGTTTTGCCACGCGCTGCATTGAAAGCAACTGCGACTATAAAACAGTAAGCGTGTTGCTTGGGCATGCGAACATCACAACAACCCTCAATCTCTATGTTCACCCCAATATGGATCAGAAGAAACGGTGTATCACAAAAATGCTTAAATACCTCAATAAGTAAGTCTGTTTTTGCGATAGTCAATGGCTAAAGGCAGGTCCTAAAAAACGTCTTTGTCAGTTTTTGGGGGACTTATCTGGCATCTTTCGCCTGCATTTTGAGTGAGCATCGTTGGGTTATGCCATCGAAAAGGCAAGTGAAAGATACCAGACAAAGACAGAAAGACAGCAAAAGGCATTGCTTTAAGCGTGATTCAATGACAGCGTATATTTTGGGGTCTTTTGGAATTTGGAGTGATGGTATGATATTTTTTTGCCGACAGTAGATAAGAAAGTTTTGTAAACCCATTAATTATAAGGGTTTTGTTGTGTATGAATTTCATGTAACATGACAATACATTTCGTAACCTTTAAATTAGCACTTTATATTCTTTAATAGCAGTAAATAAAGGGGGTATAAAAGTATAGAACAAATAAAGGTTGTTGATTATCAGAAATTAAACACTACCACTCCAAATTCCAGATGAACCATAAAAGGAGTATGAAAAGATAGGTTTAATAACTTAAGAGCCCATGGCCCTAGACTTAACTACTCATAAACTGAATGTATCGACAACCCATGAACTAACAAACTCATAACCTCTTAAAGTTAAAATCAGTGTTAATACTTTACAAAACACACGCTGTCCGCCAACCCATTCTAGCGAAAACAATGGGCTAAAAGTAGGCAAACAGCCGCCTTTTTCCATCTTCCACCGATCATTATATGTCCAGTTTTAAGAATACAGACTGCATTTAGCATCATTTTGCCCTTCTAGTTGGTCACCAATTTATATTTTCTCCACCTCCAATTACCTGCGTTTTGCACCTAAAAACTCACTACTTAAAGCGTATTTTGCCTTTTTTTGCCCTTTATTCTATCGAAACAAATGCTTTAAACACCAAAACCCTGTGCATTTTGTTGCATTTCGTCTTGCATTTTATTGCATTTAGCCTTGCGTTTTGTAGCATATTGGTCTGCGTTTTGCTGCATTTTGCAGTGTATTTTGCTGCTAATTAGCGTGCGTTTTGGTGCTAAATGCAGTGTACTTTGGTGCTAAACGCACGGTATTTTGGTGCAAATCGCACACAATTGGGTACTATTTGCATATTCATACTACTTCAAATGGGATGACCACCATTACAAGCCCTGCCCCATTCTGCACCAAAACAAACCTGCGCGAGAATCGAAAATTTGCGACTGGTTGGGCGATTGGTGATTAAAAAGCCAGCCACAATGTTAAAATTTACACTAAAAAAAAGACAAAAATCTTGAGTTGACAAGTTGACAAACTGACGAGTTGATATGTTCTTATATCGTGCTTCTACACAAGCTGGGGCCTATATTTGACATAAGAACATAAGGGACATAAAACGAATCAATGGATATTTTTTCTGGGTTAGATAGCCAACATGTTATTAGGCGCATCCATTTTTCACCTTTATGAGTTAAGGAGTTAAGCCAAATGTATAGGTGGCGTTGGCCATCTTTTCACCCTTTCACCTTTTCACCCTTTCTCAGATAGTTTCCATTTTGAACTAGGCAAGTTTGCAAATAAAGGGGATGTGCCACAGCAGGCACATCCCCTTATATCGCATTCGACGGCCGTTCGTAAGGCCTTAATCCATCATCATTGAGCCGCCTTCGGTAAGGTGATGGGGAACAGCGGACTGTCTACATGTTCCTTATAAATGATGTTCACCATCTTCTTCACCACATCGGGATGTTGGGCGGCAACGTCATTGTCCTCGTGTAAGTCGGTTGCGAGGTTGTAAAGGTGTGGCGTGCCCTTAATAACAATGAGTTTCCAATCGTCCATCCGCACGGCAATCTGATTGGTTTCGGCAAACTCCCAATAAAGATGGGGGTGGCGTTGCTGTGCCTTATCGTTGCCCAAGAGCGTGGGAGCGATGGAGAGACCATCGAAAAAGTCGGTGGTTAGGCGCTTGTTTCGATAGCGTTGCACATAGTTCTTTACGTCTGCCAGTTCGCAGAAAGTGGGCATCAGGTCGTAGAAGGCGAAGGGCAAGTCGCTCACTTTGCCAGCCTCGACGCGCCCTTTCCAGCGCGCAATGAAAGGAATTCTGATGCCCCCTTCGTAACACTGACGCTTAATGCCGCGCAACTTTCCGTCGCGATTGAAGAACGAAGGGTCGGCACCGCCTTCCTCGTGCGGCCCGTTGTCGCTCGTGAAAATCACAAGTGTGTTGTCGTCGAGCCCCTTTTGCTTTAACACCTTCAATATCTCACCCACATACAAGTCGAGCCTTGTTATCATGGCGGCAAACTGCGCATGGGTGTGCTCTACGGCGTTATAACGCGATGCCTCTTGCCCGCCCCACGTCTTGTCTACAAAGAATTTCTTCTTATAGAAAGCCACAAGCGAGTCGTTGGGTTGTGCCAACTCGGCATGAGGGAGGGTGTAGGTGAACACGCCAAAGAAGGGTTTGTCGGCCGATTGCGTTTCAAGCCACTGCAAAGCACGGCGGTGAATGAGGTCGGCCGAGTATGCCGTTCGCTTAAAATAGTTGTCGCCAAACATCGGATGCGCAATGTTGTCTTCCAAAACCACGCGCTGCACGCCCTTATCTCCTCGCGACCTGCTGTACGAATTGAGGAAATTGGGGTAGTAGAGGTGGGCTTGGAACTGGCAGATATAACCAAAGAATTCGTCTACACCTCGTTTGTCGGGCGTCGATGCTGACCCCTCGTAGCCGCCAGCCCACTTGCCAAACATGCCCGTTCGGTAGCCGTTGGCCTTCATAATCTCGGGAAGGATTACGTGATTGGCATCGTAGGGATGTTGCCCCACGATGCTGAAATCTCGGTTTTGGCCGTAGTACACGGGCTTGCTATCGGCCCAATACTCCTTGTTTCCGCGCACTTCGGTGTGGCCCGAGTGTTGCCCCGTCATGAAACATGCCCTCGACGGCGCGCTAACGGGTGCCCCCGCATAGGCTTGCGTAAAGCGCATGCCCTCTGCGGCCATGCGGTCGATGTTGGGCGTTAGGATGTATTGTTGGCCATAACAGCCCAAATCACCGTATCCCATATCATCACACATGATGTAAATGATGTTGGGTTTGGTGTTTTTTGCGGCCAAAGCAGGGGTTAGGGCCAACCATGCGGCCTGCGTAAGCAGGATAGATGATGCTGTTTTCATCGTTTTTAATTGCCTAATCCAAATAGTTTATTGTAACCAGGGTTTTGTGTTAGCTGCTTATTCAGCACAATTTGACTGGTGGGAACCATGCTTAAATAATAGGTGTCTAACCAACCGCCATGCGCAAGCGGACTCTCGTAGGTGTAAATCCAGCCGCTGCCAGCGGTGTTGTTCTCGGCAGCCGCCTTTCCGGTTGTCACAATTTCGTCGTAATCAACAAATTGCCCCGTGTAGGCATTTGCCTTTGGCGCATAGATATTGTCGGCGGCTGTGGTCCACAATCCGCAGGGTTGCCTGTTTACATAATAGGCAGCCTTTGCCCATCTGCGCACATCGTAGAAGGCAAATCCCTCGCCAAAGAGTTCTATCTGGCGTTCGCGGCGTATCTCCCACAGCACGGGGTCGACGTTGTAGTTGCCAAACTTACCGCCATTGCCTGTCCACCAGGGCGCATTGCCTTTGTCGCGGTTGGGGTCGAAGTTGTCGTTGATGTCTGCCACCGTCATGTGTGCAACGTCGGCGCGGTCGCGCAGTTTGTTGATGGTTTTGTCTGCAACCGATTGGTCGAACTTATTGAGTTCCCATGCCGCTTCGGCATAGTTCAGCAGCACTTCTTCAATCTTAAAGATGGGCTTATCGGCCGTACAGAAGGCCGAAGAGCCCGTGGAGAACTCCCACATGTCGTAGTTTTTCCAGAAGTAATAGCCCGTTCGGCAGCGCATAAAGGGCACACGCGAGTCGGTGGTGAGGTTAGGACTAACGGGTGTTAGCGATGCGCCCCAGTTTTGTCCGGGGCATCTTTTCATGCCTTCGCCACCGGCTGCGCCACCTCTTAGGCACTTATCGTTCAGGCCCATGTAGTCGATGTAGTAGCGATACTTGGCTGCTTCGTCGGCGGTTACGATGTGTCCTTGGTTGTTGTCGCCCGCCTTTAAGAAGCGCCATGTCTTAAACGTGTTCACGTTATCGGGCATACCCTTGTAAGGAGCAACTACATAGGGCGGCTGAATGTTTTGATATAGTCGGGGGTCGCGTTGGGCAAAGGTGGCCCACATGTCCTTACCCTTTCCGCCTTGATAGCCCGAGGCGGCATTGGCAATGGGCAAACCATTCTTCATCAAGAACATGTCTACCGTGTATTGGGGCACATCGGCAGCGTTGGCCGCGATGTGTTCGAAGTCGTTGTAGCGATTCATCAGCACGTTGTTGACAAACTCTTTATAGAAGATAACGCCAGGCTTACCCTTCAAGCTCTCGGTGGTCCACAGCTCGCCATAGCCCTTTGCAGGCGTGTTTTGCTTGTCTACGCCCAGATACAGGCCGGGGTAGGCATCCATTAACTCTTGCGAAACGGTTAGGCACTTTTGCAAATAGGTTTCGTAAGGTTCGTTAAGGCCATGATACTTGGCCCATGTTCCTTCGCGAAGTAAGAAACGCGAGAGTGCGGCCTTTATGGCATTAGCCGTAATGGTGTTGTCGCCATCGTTGAACGAGCCGATGTTTGCGGCAGCATACTCCAATCGGGCGACGATGCTGTCGGCCACAGCTGCGCGCGGTGTGCGTGGCCCGTAGCTTTCGGGCGAGCTGTCGTCGAGAACCTTATTCACCCAAGGCACATCGCCAAAGCGGTCGATGAGTTCCATATACCAATAGGCCGAGAAGAAGTAACCAACCGAACGCCAATGCGCCGCTTGTGCCTCTGTAAGCACGCCATCGCCCAAATGGTTCAGCATGATGTTGATGCGGCGGATGTAAGAGAAATCCCATCCGCCACCATCTGATGTGGCCGTGACGGTTTGGTAAGCATAAGGATTGCGCGCATTGTCGCGATGCGTAACCAGTCCGCCAAACCAATCGCCAGCAAACTGCGCGTTCATATAGCTGTTGTTGATGCTGGTTTGAATGGTGGTGTTGGTAAACATCTCGTAGCAGGGGTTCATAAAAGCCTTGAAGTTGTTGTACTCTTTGAAGGCATTTTCCTCGGTAAGGTCGGTCAAAGGGTACTTTTCCAGAAACTGGTCGTTGCATGCCGTCAGGGTTGTAGCAACAAGAAAGGCGGCCGTTAATATCTTTTTCATACGAACATTAGTGATTAGAATGTGATACTTGCGCCAAAAGAGATGGTGCGATAATAGGGATACTCCCACGAAATAACGTTACTTAGCGCATTAGCTGTGGTTTTGGGTGGTCGTCCTTCGGGGTCGTAGCCTTTGGGAAGCTGGCTGAAGGTTGCCAAATTCTCTACGCTTACATAGAATTTTGCATCCTGCAAGTAGGCGCGCCTAACCCACATTCGGGGCAAGGTGTAGGATAGCGTTACGTTCTTGATGCGTAGGTAGGCTGCATTTTGCAGATACTTGTCACTTACGCGCGTGTTAGAAGCAACGTTGTTGCCTTGGTCGTAAATGCGGAACAGCTTGCTGTTGGGATTTACTGGCACCATATAATCGCTGCTTGCGGGGTCGTAACTCTTGGCTCGCCAATAGTCGGTTTGGTTTGAATAAAGTGCTTGGAACACGGCATCGCCAGCTCCTGCCCCACCAAATGGGAACACAGCCGAACCGCCAAGCCAATAATCGCGCTTGCCAACACCTTGCAACAGCACTTCTAGGCTTAGGCCTTTGTATGCTGCTCCAAGGCTTGCACCGAACTGATAACGAGATGCGTCGTTGCCAATTACCTTGCGGTCGCCGGGGTTATCAACGGTGTTGTCGCCTGCATTAATAACGCCGTCTTCGCGCAAGTCCTTAAACTTAACGTCGCCGGGCTGTGGGTTAAAGCCGTTAATCTTCGTAACGCCCTCTTTCAATGTCCATGTCTTGTGCTTGGCATCTGCCGCGTTAAAGTCGTCGATGGTATAGTAGCCGTCGGTAACATAGCCCCAAATCTCACCTATCTTCCTCCCCACATAGTAATCGGAGAGCAGTTTCGACTCGTTATTAAACCTAGTTATCTCAGCCTGGCTGTCGTAGATGTTAAAGCCAACATGATAGCTAAAATCGCCAATCTTGTCGCGCCATGTAACATTTAGTTCCCAGCCTTTGTTCTTCATGTCGGCCACATTCTGCAACGGAGCTGTTGTTCCCACCACCTTGGGTATCTCCATACCAGCAGCCAACATGCCCGTTGTTTGGCGGTTAAACCAATCGAACGTTGCCGTAAGGCGGTTTTGAAAGGCGTAGAGGTCGAAACCAACGTTAAACGTTGTTACCTTTTCCCACGTAAAGTTGCGGCTAACCAACTCGGGCGAAGTGAAATAAGTTGTCTTGCCTTCGCCATTCAGCAGATAGGTGCCGTTGCTGTTCACGCTTATAACCGGCGAGAACTGATAGGGGTCGATACGCTGGTTGCCTACCGAACCATACGAGGTGCGGAGTTTAAAGTCGTCTAACCAACGGTTGGCCCACTTCATGAAAGGCTCCTGACCCATACGCCAACCCACACTAACCGAGGGGAAAAAGCCAAAGCGATGGTTCTTGGGGAACTTCGACGAGCCATCGTAACGTCCGTTTAACTCCAAGAGATAGCGGTCTAAGAACGAATAGTTCAATCGGGCAAAGCCACTGCGAATGGTGTACTCCGAGTACTTATCGAATAAGGTTTTTTCACCTGTTCCGCCTGCGAAAGAAGGCACAGTGGGCACGGCTTGCGCCAACACGTTGCCATAGAAATAACGATAATACGACTTCTCTTGGTTAAAACCCACCATCGCCTTAAAGGCATGCGCACCCCAATTGTTTTCGTAATTGGTAAAGAGGTTCAGGGCGTTATACTTCTTTGTTTCATCATACATGCGATAGTAGTCTTGCCCTTCTTCCATCGAATACTTGGCGGCAAGCTGCACATCGGCAAACCTAAATCGGCCGGTATAAAACTGATAGTGGTTGTCTTTGCGGTCGTATGTGTACTCGCCCGTGATGCTCCAGCCGGGCAAGGGTTTGAAAATAGATCGCAAAGCCACACGTGGTTCCGACTTCTCCAAATGCGAAGTGGGTGCATACAACAGCATGTTCAGCGGCGTTTGCGAAGGCAAGTTGCCTTGAACACTTAGAATGTCGCCAGGGATTAGGCCTTCGGGATAATAATATATCAAACGGGTTGAGTAAAAACCGCTCATGTTTCCCACGTTCTGCGGCTCTTGTTTGGTAGAGTTGGTGTAAGAGATGGTGGCCTCTTGGGTAAACCATTTCTGGATGTCGGCCGAGATAAAGCCGTTGATGGTTTTACGCCTGAACATGTCCTTATCCGTAACCAACGGACCATTTTCGCGGCTTAAACTTCCCGAAAGGCGATAACGTATCTTTGAACTTCCGCCCGAAAGGGTTATGTTGTGGTTGCTAACGGCACCCGTGGTAAGGATGTTCTTGGCCAGGTTCTTTTCAGAAAGCCAATAAACGCGGCCGTCGGTATCCTTAAAGATGCCGTCGCCCACGGTTGCGATAGACGAAGGGTCGTTTTGATATTGTTGCAGATAGTTGCGCCATCTGCTAACGTCGCCGTTGCCGGCCCAATAAGAATTAGAATAGCCCGCTTCGATATAGGCATCCAAATATTGCATCAACGAGGCTTGCTCCAAATGGTTGAGCGACTTTTCCCAACCCACATTGAAGTTGTAGTTGGCGGTAAAGCGCGCATCAGACTGGGGGCGCTTGAGCGTTACCAATATCACACCGCCAGCCGCACGCGCACCATAGATGGCCGAACTGGCGGCATCTTTCAGCACCGACACGCTCTCGATGTCTTCGGGGTTGAGCGAGCTGATGTCGCCTTCAACGTTGTCTATCAGCACAAGTGGCGCGCCTCCGTTAATAGAAAGCGTGCCACGCACATTCATAGACTTGGCAAAGCCAGGCCCCGAACCGCCGCCAATGGTAAGTCCCGGCATGGCTCCTTGCAACGCGGCAGCTGCATTAACAACAGGCCTGTCGCCCAACACGTCGCTCATTTTCACTTGCGCCACCGAACCCGTTAGGTTGGCTTTCTTCTGTGTTCCATAGCCAACAACCACCACTTCGTCGATGGCCTTGGCGTTGTTCTGCAAGGTCACCGTCATGTTGGGGCTGGCCTTCACCTCTGTTTCGGTAAAGCCAATGTAGCTAACAACCAGTGTTGCCCCTGCCGGAACGTCCACCTTAAATCGTCCGTCGAGGTCGGTTACGGTGCCATTCGACGTTCCTTTCTGCACAACAGAAGCGCCAATGAGCGGTTCTCCCAGTGCATCTTTAACCATACCCGTAATAGTTGTTGATGTTTGCGCATTCACATACAAAGGAATGAGCAGCAGCAAAGTGAGCAAAAGCCTACCTACTGCATTCTGACTTCGGTTTTGATAACTGTTCATCTGTATTTATTTAAGTAATATGTAGTTAGGTCACAGCAGTTTATGCGCCGTCAAGGCGCACATTACATGTTCATCTATCCAGCATTAATCCTCATTCACAATGGGCAGATCTACCCAAAAGTAGAATAGTTTTCAACGCATTTTTATCAAAGTATCATCGTTTATCGCATCATTCAACATCGGCTGCCCGCGGGCGCACCATTGGTGCCTGTGCAGTAGTTCTCAATGTTTAACGCTTGTTAAGCTGTTGTTTAGGCGGTGTAAAGATATGTATTTTTCCTGAATAGCGCATCTTCTTAACGATTATTAATTGTATATTTCTAAAATTTATATGCGGCTGGAGGCTTGCAAAGGGTTGAAGAATGGCAAACGCAACTTAACTTGCTGAAACCTCAAAGCCACAACAAGCCTGCCCTACTAAGGTGGAAATAGCTGTATGGTGCACCCACTTAAAATCTTAAATACTTTGTTTTTATTTTACAACACCGCTCTATTTTTCGCTCCGTTCTAGCGAAAATATAGGCCATAAAGCAGGTAAAAAGCTACTTTTTCTAACCTTTCACACTTTGGTGTTTGTCTAATTTTAAGCCAAGAACCTGCGTTTTGCACCATATTGCCTTTCTATTTTGGTTGCCAGCCCGTAATTTTTCATGCCCAAAAGCGCACTTTTAGCCCCTAAAACCCCACTTTTTGATGCCCATTTTGCCCTTTTGGGTCATGGGTTTCATGGTTCGGAAGGGTTTTATTTATACCATTGCAGTGTATATTTATGCTTATCGCCTTGCAGTTAGCACCATTTTACACTGCATTTTGCTGCATTTTACCTTGCGTTTTGCACCAAAACGCACGCCATTTTGCACCAAAACGCACTGCGTTTTGCCGCATATTGCACGCCATTTTGCAGCAAATAGCACCATATTTCGCCAAAAATGGCCCAAAATATGGTGCAAACGGCGGCTTCTTTAAATAAAAATTCATTTTGTCAACATCCACATGCCACCCCTTTTTGCATCAAAACAAACCTTCGCGAGAATCGTTTTTTTGCGGCAAGGTGAACGATTGGTGGGCAAAAAGGGTACTAAATATGTTAAATTTCACACCGAAAACAAGACAAAACAGATTGGGCTGCGTACACGCGCAAAGGCAACGGCAACGGAAAGCAGGTAGGCTTACAACCGCCAGCACGAGCGGTTGCTGGGCATGCAGCGCACAGCCAACGGCGACGGCAGCATGCAAACGCAGAAGAAATAGGGCATTGGCAGATGGGTTTCTACTTGTAGAGAACACATGGAAGGCCTTCGGCCAGGCTGCCTTTTGGGGCGCAACCACGCTTTGCCACAGAGAAATGGAGCAGCATTTTTCAGACGTTATTGCATCTTTGCCTAGTGCTTTGCGCATGTACGGGATATTCATCTTGCTTTTGCAGAACAAAGAAGGTAAACATCTCTCAGTCTTCAGAAACGCTAAACGCCAATCAGCCATCAGGCCGCTTATCAAATGTTTCATGTTGTTTGCATCGCTCCCTGTACGTCTTTTGTTTGCTTGTCGGCATCTTGCAAGGCTTATTCGCCCTACGCAGTACGCAACGATTTCAAGAAAAAACAAGCAATATGCTCAACAATACACAGAGCTTGCACAGGCGATAAGGTTTGATTTGGGTTAAAAGAGTAGGCAGCTTCGATGAAAATAAATGCGAAAGGCATGGCGATAACAAAAAAATCACTAACTTTGCTGAGAAAGATATTACAACTAAAACCGCTTAACCATTGTTTGAAATATGGTGGAGAGTGACCTTTTCTCTCGATTAAAGGATGGAGACCTTGCCGCCTTCGAAAGCCTGTACAAAACATACTACGCCGTTTTATGCAAGCTTGCAAAGACAATCACCCACAGCCACGAGTTGGCCGAAGAGATTGTTGACGACCTGTTTTTCTACCTTTGGGACCACCGCGGCGAGTTACAAGTAGCATCGCTCCAAGCTTACCTCTTCCGTTCGACGAGAAACAACAGCGAGAAGGCGTGCCGCTCGTCGGCCTTCCGTAAAGGCAGGGTAACGGACAGCATAGACAACACCCTGCTCTGCATGCACGAATATCTGACTGACCCCGAACACCCATTGGGCTGGTTGCTTGAAGAAGAAATGAAAAACACCGCCAAACAAGCCGTAAACGAGTTGCCGACAGAATGCCGGCAGGTGTTCGAACTAAGCCGCTACGAGGGCAAGAAGTACTCGGAGATTGCACAAGAGCTGGGCATTTCTGTCAATACGGTGAAGTACCACATCAAAAACGCCATCAAAACGCTATCGTCTAGATTGCCCGCAGATGTGGTTGGCGTGCTGCTTTTCGCGGTTGGCGCGTGCTAAAAAAATGGTTGTTGTTATCAGGCAAAACCTATAAGACATTGCCATCCCCTTTACTTTCTTGCGCCAGTTAGGGATAAGAATTGGCTTAGAACAGTTACGCCAGTTCAGGATAAGTGTTTGATTTGAGCCCACGAACGAGGTAATGTCACCACGTCTACCGGGGCGATACGGAGTTTTTTTTAGTTAACTCGGCATCTGAATTCTTGCAGAGCCCGTACAACATGCAGAGCACTTCATTATCTTTGTCGGCGATAATCATCGCTGTATGTGTTTTGTAAGTTATTGATTTTTCAACCATAAAGCACAAAACAGCTGCGAGTCTGTTAGCCTTTTAGCGAACTTTCTTATCCCTAACTGCCGCAAACAATATAAATTGTTCTTTTTATTGTTGCACTTGTTGGTATTTGTATTATCTTTGTGAAACAAGATTAGGTAATCCTACGGACAGCTGGTAGGAAATCTATGCCTACATCCATTTTTTTAATTAAGCAATAATGCGGATATACAGCCTATTATGTTTGGCCTTCCTGCTCGTTTATAACGGTTTTGCCCAAACAGGAATCATCCAAGGGCGCGTCATCAATGACAAGAACAACGAACCACTTGAGTTCGCCACAGTACAAGTACAAGGAACTTCTCTCGGAGCGAAAACCTCTATAGAAGGAACATTTACAATCACGGGCGTACAGCCCGGTTTCCACAAAATCGTCGTCAGCATGGTAGGCTTCGAGACTAAAATCTCCGAAGAATTACAAGTACTGGGTAATCAAACAACTTTTATAGATATTATGGTTAGCGAAGCCTCCACAACGCTCCGAGAAGTTTTTGTTAGCCCCAATCTGTTGCTTCGCCCAATCGAGAGTCCGGTTTCGGTACTCACCTTAGGGGTACATCAGATAGAGAAGAGTGCCGGGACCAATCGCGATGTTTCCAAACTGGTGCAAATACTGCCAGGAGTTGGCGCCACGGCTCCTAATCGGAACGACCTCATCATACGTGGCGGAGGCCCCACAGAGAATGTATTTTACCTAGATGGCATAGAGATACCCGTGATTAATCACTTTGCCACACAAGGGGCATCGGGAGGTGTTGTCGGCATCATCAATCCCGACTTTGTGCGTGAGATAAATTTCTATACAGGAGCTTTCCCCGCCAACAGGCCCAATACCCTTAGCTCTGTGATGGAGATCAGGCAAAAAGATGGCAGTAAAGACAGGTTGCACACAAAGGTTGCGGTAGGAGCATCGGATGCAGGTATTACCTTAGATGGGCCTTTGGGCAAGGATGCTTCGTTCATTGTTTCTGTTCGCCAATCTTATTTGCAGTGGTTGTTTAAGGTGATTGGCTTGCCTTTTTTGCCTACCTACAACGACTTTCAAATGAAATACAAATGGCGCATCAACCCTCATCATGAGATTACGGTGATTGGTATAGGCGCTATCGACAACATGAGCCTCAACAGAAACCTCGAACAGACAGGTACCGAGGCGCAGAAATACATACTAGGTTACCTGCCCGAGTACTCTCAGTGGAACTATACCTTCGGGGTGGCCTACAAACACTACGGCAAACGCTTCGTCGACAGTTGGATTTTAAGCCGAAACATGCTGCGCAACGCAGGTGTAAAGTATAAAGACAACGATAAGTCGGCATCCAAAATATCCGACTACCAATCGGACGAAGCCGAGATTAAACTACGCTACGAACGCAACTATACTACGCTGCCTATCAAACTCAACGTGGGAGCCGGCATCAAATACAGCAACTATGCCAATGACGTATATCGCTTACAGTTCGCATCGGGAAATGTTGTCCCCTTCCAATATCACAGCAGCATCGGCCTGCTTTCTTACCAAGCATTCGTGCAAGCTTCGGATCAGTATCTTAACAATCGGTTCAAGGTTTCACTTGGAGTAAATTTAGTGGGCAACACTTTCACCGCTAGCATGAGCAATCCACTCAAGCAGTTGTCGCCTAGACTATCGCTGTCGTATTCATTTTCGGAAGACTTCGACCTCAATGCCAACATCGGGCGCTATGCGATGCCTCCCTCCTACACAACAATGGGTTATCGCAATACCGAGGGAAACTATGTCAATCGCAGCAATGCACTCAGGTACATCACCTCTAACCAAGCCATTCTGGGCATGGAATATCATCCGGGTAACTTCCTGCGGTTCTCTCTTGAGAGCTTCTATAAGCAGTATAGCAACTATCCTATTTCCCTTACCGACGGGATTAGCTTGGCCAGCAAGGGAGCAGACTATGGACAAGTTGGCGACGAGGCCGTTATGTCTACGGGCGACGGTAGGGCCTATGGTGTGGAGGTAGTGGCTAAGCTTATGGGGTGGCGTGATATAGATCTGACTGTTTCGTACACGCTTTTTAGGAGTGAGTTTACAGACAAAAATGGCATCTATCGACCCTCTTCTTGGGATACGAGGCATATCCTAAATCTCACAACAAGCTACAAGTTACCCAAGGGCTGGTTCCTCTCCGCGCGCTGGCGTTACATAGGAGGTGCGCCTTATTCGCCTATTGATGTGGAGCGTTCTACAAACAAGGCCGCTTGGTCTATTACTAACCAGGCCTATACCGACTACGAGCAATTCAACACGCTACGTCTTGCCGATGCGCATCAGCTGGATGTGCGCTTGGATAAGGAGTTCTATTTCAAGCATTGGATGCTCAATCTATATCTCGATGTGCAGAATGCCTACATCAGCAATACGCCATCCAAACCGATATATACCAATCGTGATGCTGAGGGGCATATAATGGACGACCCCACTTCACCCCACACCAAACAGTTGCTTCGTCCACTGGTGTACTATAATGGAACAATTCTCCCCACGGTCGGGATTATGGTTAAGTTCTAGAGAAACACTTACAGACGGCGAAAATGGCTGTATCAGATGCTCTCTTGATACAGCCATTTTTGCCAGACCCCAGGTTTTCCCTATGAAGTTCACTTGTAAAAACAGCCCCAATGGACATGACAAAAAAAAATAACTAGCCAAGAAATCAAAGGGGCTAACATCATTTTTATACCGAGTTTACGCATTTTCTTGTGCTTTTCACTACCCTATCGACACCCCAAAAGGCTCTATCATTATAAAGGGAAACCGCGTATGAAAACAGAAAATGAGCATATTGACAATCTGATACGCCGCTTTGTACAAGGCGACATCACGGCCGACGAGCTTGGCGAACTGAACGATTTCATTCGCCAAAGCGAGGAAAACAGGCAGTATGCACGCAATTTGCGCGAACTGCTTTTCGACCGCGCCGCCGCAAAGGCACACGAAGAGTTCGACGTGGAGCAGGCTCTGCAACGCTTTCATGCGCATGTACACACAGGCAACACCGGCGAAAAGCAGGCACAACGCCTGCCAATAAAGCTGCTGGTAAGGGTTGCTGCGGTTATTCTCATTGCCGTGTTGCCCATCATTGCCTACTTCTTAGGCATGCAAAGGGTAAACCGGCAGTTTGCCATAATAGAGACATCGGCCCCAGATGGTTCGCAACTCAGCCTTGTTCTTCCCGACGGCAGCCGGGTAAGGCTCAATTCGGGGTCAACAATCAGGTACTCGCAGGGGTTCGGCATATCCGACAGAAGGATCTATTTGCAGGGAGAAGGTTTCTTCTCTGTAAAGCACAACGAGCGGCTACCCTTGTGTATCGTTACCAAAGACGTTGTTCTGCACGACCTCGGAACGGCTTTCAAAGTGAGCAATTATCAGGAAGACCAACACGCAACGATTAGCCTTTACGAGGGCGAACTAAGTGTAGACAACCTTATTTCAAAACAAAATGGGCTAGCAGTAAAGCCGGGCGAACGTATCGTTTTAAACAAGACAACGGGCCAACTGCATAAAGAAAGCATCAAAGAGACGATGGATGAGGGCGCAAGCATGAACACCTTATACTTCGACAACCAACCGCTTGAAATGATTGCACCCGTTCTTTCGAGAAACTTTGGCGTGCCGATAGCGGTAGCCAAGGAGGTGCGCAACAGGCGTTTCTACCTTATCTTTAATAAGCGAACAAGCAACATCGAGCAAATACTACAAACAATGACCCAAACGGGACACGTTAAATGCAGATGGGCCGACGGGCATTACTGCCTTTATTAGCACCGCCTAACGGCCGCACCACCTAATGTATATCATCACTAAACAATTTATAACTAACTTATTTCAACATGAGAACATTAACGAAGAAGTTTCTGCTCGCAACCTTCCTTGCGCTTTCAATGGAGGTTTCAGCCAAAGCGAGTATGGTAACGATGACTCTCCGAAACGTCACCGTGAAGGAAGCCATCGTTGATTTGCAAAAAAACACGGGTTACTCGGTTGTCATCTATGCCAAAGACGTGGACATGAACCGCCGCGTAAACGTTGAGGCACGCAACGAAAAGGTAGCGAACGTTGTCGGCAAAATTCTTGCAGGGCAAAACGTTTCTTACGAAATCAACGGCAAGACCATTGTTGTGAGCCAGCCAAAAGGCGTCCCTTCGGAAAGCGCGCGCACCCAAAAGGGAGACGACAAAAAGCAGCGCGTAAAAGGAAATGTGGTAGACGAACAGGGACAGCCCATCATTGGGGCATCCGTTGTTGACAAAGCCACCAACACAGGGGCAG
>ERZ772766.650-NODE-650-length-19864-cov-9.019688_pt1 | contig 19864 bp, 17 predicted proteins | sample MGYA00511379_ERZ772766 | MGnify/ENA primary metagenome ERZ772766 (study PRJEB29015, sample SAMEA2737895) | human oral metagenome | biome: human oral; feature: human-associated habitat; material: dental | place: China | collected 2116 ...
ATATCCCAGTCGAACGGCTGTTTTTCCACGGTAGCCGTGGCGGTAATGCCCAATAGTTTGACGCTACTCTGCCGGATAGGTGCAAAAAAAAAGCGGACTATGGGTCCGCTTTTTTTGCGCCGTTGATGTCTCGCTACGCCGTAGAAAAAAGGCCTGCGTGCTATACTGCTGCGCCGAAAATTCCTGTAAAACCAGCAAAATATGCCCCGCCAAGAGACCCACATCACTCCCATCCCGACCCAATGGATCGGGCCGCTTACCATCAGCGGCAACGCCGTGAACGATACCGTCCGCGTCCCGCTCGCCACCTACGAAAGCCCGCTCTGGCCCTCCACCGCGCGCGGCGCGAGGGTCGCCGAACACTGCGGCGGCGTGCGCTGCACCCTGATTGACGACCGCATGGCGCGCAGCATTCTGCTCGAAGCGCCCGATGCCGCCACCGCCTACGCCGCGCTACAAGACATTCTCGCCGCGCGCGACGAACTCGCCGCCGTCGTCGCAGAAACAGGCCGCTTCGCCCGCCTGCTCGGCCTGCACCACCAAATCGTCGGCAACCTGCTCTATCTCCGTCTCGAATGCGCGACCGGCGACGCCGCCGGGCACAACATGGTGACCAAAGCCGCCGATGCCGTGCTTTCCCACATCCTCGCCGCCCATCCCGCCCTCGCCTACGGCTCCATCTCCGCCAACTACTGCACCGACAAAAAAGTGAGCGCGGTGAACGGCATCCTTGGCCGGGGCAAAAACATCATCGCCGAAATCACCATCCCGCGCCGCCTCTGCGCGCGGATGCTGCGCACCACACCGGAAAAAATCTGCGCGCTGAACCTGCGCAAAAACCACATCGGCGGGGCGCTTGCCGGCAGCATCCGTAGCGCAAACGCCCACTTCGCCAACATCCTCCTCGCCTTCTACCTCGCCACCGGCCAGGACGCGGCGAACATCATCGAAGGCTCGCAAGGCATCGTCCACACCGAAACGCGCGGCGACGACCTCTATTTCAGCTGCACCCTGCCGAACCTCATCATCGGCAGCGTCGGCAACGGCAAAAGCGGCGACGCCGTCGAAGCGCACCTGCACGCGCTGGGCTGCCGCGCAGACCGTCCCGCCGGCGAGAACGCGCGCCGCCTCGCCGCCATCTGCGCTGCCACCGTCCTCTGCGGCGAACTGTCGCTGCTTGCCGCGCAGACCAACCCCGGCGAACTGATGCGCGCCCACCTCGCCCTGGAACGCCGCGCATGAACCCCATCGCCCGCCGCAAACGCGAACACCTCGACGCCCTCGCGCAAGACCCCGCCATCGAGCGTGGCGGCAGCGGCTTTGCCGCCCTGCGCCTGACGCACCGCGCCCTGCCTGAGCTGGCGCTCGCCGACATCGACACCCGCTGCCCCTTCCTCGGCAAAACCCTGCACCTGCCGCTCCTCATCTCCTCCATGACCGGCGGCAGCGACCCGGAAATACGGCGCATCAACCGCCACCTTGCCGCCGCCGCCGAAGCCTGCGGTGTGGCGATGGCGGTCGGCTCGCAGCGTGTCCAGTTCGGCGAACAGGCGGCAGAAGCCAGCTTCCGCCTGCGCGATGTCGCGCCCGGTACCGTTCTCATCGCCAACCTCGGCGCCGTGCAGCTTAACTACGGCTTTGACAGCAGCCACGCCTGCCGCGCGGTAGCGACGCTCGTCGCCGATGGCCTCTACCTGCACCTCAACCCCCTGCAAGAAGCCGTGCAGCCCGAAGGCGACACCGACTACCGCGATCTGGCCGCGAAAATCGCCGCCGTCGTGCAGGCGACCCCCGTGCCCGTGCTGCTCAAAGAAGTCGGCAGCGGCCTCTCGCCCGCCGACATCGCCCTCGGCAAACAGGCCGGCGTGCGCTACTACGACCTCGCCGGACGCGGCGGCACCTCGTGGAGCCGTATCGAACACCACCGCCGCCGCGACCCTGCCGACACCCTCGGCCTCACCTTCCAGGACTGGGGACTGACAACCGTCGAAGCGCTGCGCCTCAACCGCGCCGCCCACCCCGACGTAACCCTCATCGCCAGCGGCGGCATCAGAAGCGGCATCGACATGGCGAAAGCCATCCTCCTCGGTGCCGAACTGTGTGGCATTGCCGCGCCCTTCCTCGCTGCCGCGCAAGAAAGCACTGCTGCCGTTATCGCCGCCATCCGCCGCTTCGAACGCGAATACCGCACCGCGCTCTTCCTCCTCGGCTGCCGCGACAACGCCGCCCTGCGCGACAACCACGCGCTGCTGCTGAATCCGTAAACCCTGGCCTTATCCCGCCGGCACGGAAAAGCCCTTCTCCCGTCGGCGGGCTGAAGACAGCCCTGTTTGCAAGGGCTATAAAATAGGCGTCGGCCGCCCGGCCGCCTCACCGCAACCGTAAAACCATTTTTTAAGGACTACCCCCCATGAAAAAAACCCTCATCGCGCTCGCCCTTACCGCCGCCCAGGCCGGTGCCGCGCCGCTCTTCACCAACACCATCACCCCCGGCACACAGCCGCTGACCTACCTCGGCGAAGACAGCAAGGCGGCGGCCGCCCTCGTCATGACGCAGAAGCCCGACGGCGGCGACGCCGTTTTCCGCCTCGCCAAAGACAGCCCGCTCACCATCCTGCTCGTGGATGACAAAGGCCGCGCGCTCGTCAAAAACGCCTTCGGCCTGACCGGCTGGGCACAGGCGGATACCAGCGGCGCAGCTGCCGACAAACTGGACGGCCTGCAAAAAGCGGAAATCGGTGAAAACAACTTCTTTTTCTACTTTGACCCGAAAAACAGCACCTTTTTGAACGAAACCGTGCCGGGCAAAGATGATGCACCGGATGTCTATCGCGCCCTGCGCGGCAAACTGGCGGGGGATGACAAAGACTATTTCGTCTATTGCGACGACGGCATGAGTGGCGACCCGAACTGCACTATCTTCCCCGCCCCCGCCGACGGCAAAGCCCCGGACGAAGTCCCCTACGACGAAAACAGCACCCTGAACGGCGAAACCTACTATCTGCCCGGCGACGGCACCGTCTATACCGACACCCACGCCAACCTCTACTACCAGACGCGCAGCAAATACACGCTCAAAGGCGACAAACTGGACGAAGTCATCCAGCCCTATCACTACATCGGCGTGGACAGCAAAGCCGAAAACGATTTCACGCTCGACGGTCTCGACGGCAAAAAACACGCGGTGAAGAAAGGCGAAAAAGTGCGCATCATCCTCGACGACCCGCGCGCCATCCCCTGCAAGGAAGAGGAAATCTGCAAACTGAAATTGCTGGTGCAAAACGCGGGCGGCAACACCGGCTGGGTCACGCCCGACACATACAGCGGCGAAGAAGAAAAACCGGGGCCGAAGATCGCATATATCCGCTTCTACGGCGACTGAGCGCCGCTGCACAGGAAACGCCGACCCGCGTCGGCGTTTTTTCTGCGCGATGCGCGGGCACCCGGCTATATCCCGCGCAGCAATATGCCGATGAGGGGCGGCAGGGCAAGCCCGAGCCAGAGGAGGATGTTGCCGCTGCGGCTGTGCGCGGGGACGCGCCCGGTCGTCTGCGGCGGCAGCGCCCTGCCGTGGATGGCGGCGTCAGCGCTGGCGGCGATTTCCCGCACCATGTCGTCTTCTGCGAGATAGCCTGCGGGGAAGCGGTGCCTGTCGCCGTAGCGGTCATCAATGGCGAGATGGGTGGGCGGGTCGAGTCTGCCGCATTTCAGCACGGCGCGGATGCCGCGCATATCCTGCCGCGCGATGAAATCAATCCTGCCGTCGGGTCGGCAGAGGTGCAGGCCGCGTGCATCGAGGCGCGCCATGATGCGCGGTTCCTGGGTGAGGTAGTAGCGGTAGTGGCCATAGATGCGGTGCAGCAGCCAGGCCAGGATGGCGATGCCCGCGAGGTTGAAGACGGCCAGCAGGGGATGCAGGGGCTGTGCCGCATCATGCGAACGCCAGCCGTCGTAAAACAGCCAGACGATGAACCAGGCGGCTGCCAGCAGCAGGGCCAGGGTGAAGCTGGCAAAGCGGATGGTGCGGCGGGTCCTGTACCAGAGACGCATCGGGATGGCGGCGGCGGGCGGTGCGGCAACATGGTGCAGGCGGTCCCGCGCGACGCGGGCGATGTCGGCGTAATCGGCGGCACCGAGGCGCGGGTGACGGTACAGCCGCTTCGTCCCGTCGCGCGCGCAGATGGCGAGCTGTATCCCGCTGCCGGGGGCGGACACATCGGCGAGCGCCTGCCAGCGCCATTGCGCGCAGATGCGCCCGCCGTGGCAGAGGGTCAGCCCCAGGGCGTCGCATATGACGGCGGGGCGGCGGCGGCGGAAGCAGCAGTAAAGCGCGATGGCGCCGGCCAGCGCCCACAGTGGTGTCCACACCGTCCAGACGCGGTGGCTGTACTGCCCCGCCGTCAGCGGATAGGCGAACCACAGGAGCAGCCAGACGGCGATGACGGAACCCGGCCGGTGGTGCAGCCGCCCGCCCCAGCCGTGGCTGTCCGGGGCGTGCAGATCGGGGGTGAAGGAAGTGGCGTTTTTATCGGGCACGAAGGCTTGCGCCATCAGCGTTTCTGCAACTGGTCCAGCAGGGCGCCGCTCGCGAAGTGTTCTTTCATCGCCTTGTCCCACGAGCCGCTGATGTCTTCGATGGTTTTCAGCTTGACTTCGGGGAAGCTGTCCTTGAAGGCGGCGGCGATTTTTTCATCGCGCACGCGGTAGTGGTTTTCCGCCAGCAGTTGCTGCGCCGGTTCGCTGTACAGATATTCGAGATAGGCTTTGGCGGCGTCCGTCGTGCCTTTGGCGTCGGTATTCTTGTCCAGCCAGGCGACGGGGAATTCGGCGAGGATGGAGACTTTGGGGATGACCACGTCGTAGTCGTTTGCGCCGTATTCCTGGCGGATGCCGTGCACTTCGGATTCAAAGGTAATCAGCACGTCGCCGATTTTGCGCTCGACGAAGCTGGTGGTCGCGCCGCGTCCGCCGGTGTCAAAGACCTTGACGTGGCCGAGGACGTTTTTCAGGAACGCCTGCTGTTCGTCTGCGCTTTGGTAGGTGTCCTGCGCGTAGCCGAGCGCGCCGAGGTAGGCATAGCGCCCGTTGCCGCTGGTTTTCGGGTTGGCGAAGACGATTTCCACGCCGTCTTTGACGAGATCGCCCCAGTTTTCGATGTGTTTCGGGTTGCCCTTGCGCACGAGGAAGGCGGTGGTGGAATAGTAGGGCGAGCTGTGATGCGGCAGGCGTTCGCGCCAGTTGTCCGGCAGCAGTTTGCCTTTCTGCGCGAGCACATCGATGTCGGTCACCTGGTTGAAGGTAACGACATCGGCTTTCAGCCCTTGCAGGATGGCGTTGGCCTGCTTCGAGGAACCGGCGTGCGACTGGATGATTTTCACGTCGGGGTGTTCCTTGCGGTAAAGATCGTTGTAGCGGGCGAAGAGTTCGCGCGCGATGTCGTAGGAGGCGTTGAGCAGCTCCGTTTCGGCAAACACCGGCAGGGCGGCAGCAGCGAAGAGGGCGGCGAGAAGGATTTTTTTCATGGGGGCTTCCGGTTGTTGGGGGGAGCGCGCATGGTAGGGATTTCCGCCGCATCTGCCCAATAGCGGTTTTTTATTGCGCCATAACCGGCGGGCATAACGCCGGTACATGGTCAAAACGCGCCAGAACAGGCGAGGCTCGCCGCCTTGTCTCATTTCTGTCTGGAACGACTATAAACCCGCGTTCATGCGGGCGTGATATATAGTCGGCGGGGCAAAAAATCACGGCGGAAAGGATCCCCCTCCCCCCGCCCCGCCTCACGGCATCCTGCCCACAACCCGGTCCTGCACATGACCCCGCAAGAACAACGCACCGCCTTTGCCGCCGACTACCGCGATGAAGAACAGGACATCACCGTCCTCACCGCCAACCCCTGCAATGCCGTTTTCAGCATCAGCGGCGCGCCGCTCTACCGTGCCAAGTGCCGCATCCTTGCCTACCGGAGCGGCCAACAACTGCACAGCGAGCCGCTGGTGGGCGGCTTCGGACACATCCACAGCCTCGCCGCACCCGCCGATTTCAGCGGGAAAAAGCTGAAGCGCCTGCGCCGCCTGCTGTGCGCCCTGGGCGGGAAACCGCCGGTCGCCTGCCTCGCCGGACATACCATCTACCGCCTGCGCGTCCGCGCCCACAACACCGCGCCGCACCGGTTCATGCTGCTGCGCATCCTGCGCGCCGGCGCGCCGGATACCGCCCTGGCCGCCATGCGCGATGCCTACCGCCATCCCCCCGTCTGGCAGGAGGCGCCACCCGCCATTCCCCTCACCCTCGATACCGCCTTCCACCATTACAAGGGCCAGGCCGACTGGCTGGGGCAGCCCGTCTGCATCATGCTGGATCGCGACGAAAACAACCCCGCACAACCCGCTCCCGCTGCCGCCGCCACGCTGAACCGCCTGTTCGACAGCCCGGACAACCGCCGTTACTGGAACGAACGCCTGATTAACCATGCCGCCCGCTGCCTCGCGGCAGCCGGGGAAAGTGGCGGGCTGGATGCCGCCGCACTCGCCCGCCGCCTGCGCCTTGCCGAACTGGCTGTCGGCGCGGACGGTGCCTTTACCGCCTGGCTGGATGCGGGCGACACCTTCAATGGCGAACCCGTCAGCCTCGGCGTCACCCCGGCAGGCGAACTTGACGATCCCTGCATCGGCACCTGAGAGCGCGTTGCGCAGAAAAACCGCCGCGTCCCGCCGCCAATCCCCTACAATGCAAAAGTACGGCCGCCGCCGGATGCTTTCCGCGCCGTTTTGACCGTGCCATGTGCCGCAGGGCCCTCCCTCCCCTTTGCATCAAGGAGAAACCATGAACCGTCGCCAACTCTGCCTGGGAACCGCCGCGCTCGCCCTCTCCGGCAGCGCCCTCCCCCAAACCGCTGCCACCGGAGATCCTGCCATGCCCAGCGCGCTGCAAAACGCCATCAACGCCGCCATCAAGGGCAGCTACCCGGCGGACATTCTCGAACTGGTGCAAAAATATCAGCTGGACACCGGCATCGAGGAGGGCGACGCCGCCAAGGTGGGTGCGGCCAGACTCGAATTCCTCGGCATTAACTACTATGCCCCGCTCTACATTCGCACCCGGAAGGATGCCAAAACCGACTACGCCCCGGAAATGCAGCTGAGCGACGGCGACAAAGAAGTGGCCTTTAACGGCGCCGTGCGCCCCGACCTGTTCGAGGAACTGCTGCTGCGCATCCGCGACGAATGGAGCAATCCCACCGCCATCATCACCGAAAACGGTGCCGACTTCCCCGGCGACGACGAGCTGAAAGACGGTAAGGTTAATGATGCGAAACGCCGTAAATATCTGGCCAACCACATCGCTGCCCTGAAGGAGGCCATGCAGGCAGGGGCCAAGGTGGTGAGCTATCACGCCTGGTCCAGCCACGACAATCTGGAGTGGTTCTCCGGCTACGGCAGCCGCTTCGGCATGGTCTATGTGGACTTTAAAACCCAGGCGCGGACGCCGAAATTGAGCACCGCCGTTTACCAGCAATTATTCAGGAAACGAAGTCGGGCTAACCGCCTGCCGACCATCCCGGCCGTGGGCGGTTTTTATACCGCCTCCTCCGCCATTTGATGAAAAGGGGCACCGTTTGAAACACCAATAACGGCCCAATTAACTTCAAGAAAACCCAAGCCTTCGCCCGCAGGCATTTCCACCGCAACCCGATCTTTCACATGCCCCCACAAAAACAACGCGCCGCCCGCTTCGCCGCCCTGCACCGCGCCAACCAGCTCTTCATCCTGCCCAACATCTGGAACGTGGGCAGCGCCTGCGTCTTCGCCAAACAGGGCTTCCCCGCAATCGCCACATCCAGTGCGGGCGTCGCCTACGACCCGGGGCTGCCGAACGGCGAAGCCGTCACCTTTGCCGACCTGCTCGAACTCGTCGCCAAAATCACCGCCCGCGTTGATATCCCGCTCTCTGTGGACTTCGAGCGCGGCTACAGTGAAACCCCCGACGCCGTGCAAGAAAACGCGCGCGAACTGCTGCGTGCCGGTGCCGTCGGCTGCAACCCCGAAGATGGCGAAACCGGCGGCAGCCTCTCGCCCATCCACCTGCAAACCGCAAAAATCGCCGCCCTGCGCGCCCTCAAACAAGAAACCGGCGTGGATTTCGTCATCAACGCCCGCACCCGTGCCTACTGGCCCGACGTCGCCCCATCCGCCGCAAAAGAAGCCATCGCCATCGAACGCGGCCACGCCTTCGTACAGGCGGGTGCCGACTGCGTTTTCATCCCCGGCGCACTGGACGACGCCATCCGGCACAGCAACACCGCCGCCCTGCTCGACAATCCCTTCACCTACGCCGCTGCCAACAAATATTTCTCTCACTGACCATGCCCACCAACGCCTATCACCAACCCGTCGGCACCCCGTTGCCCGACTACACCCCCGGCGCTTTGCCCGCCATCACCACCCTGCATGGCCGCTACTGCCGCCTCGAAAAACTTGATCCCGCCCGCCACGGCGCCGCCCTTTACGCGGTTTACGGTCCGGCCGCGCCGTCGGCCAATTTCACCTACCTCAGCATCGAGCCTGCGCCCGACCGCGCCGCGCATGACGCGCTCATGCGGCGCCTGGCCGCCAGTACCGACCCCTACCATCTCGCCATCTGCGACGCCACGAGCGGTACGGCGCTGGGCACCCTGGCGCTGATGCGCATCGACCCGAAGAATCGCGTCATCGAAGTGGGCTGGGTCTGCTATGGCGACGCCCTCAAACGCTCGCGCCTTGCCACCGAAGCGCAATACCTGCTGATGCGCTACGTCTTTGACGAACTGCACTACCGCCGCTACGAATGGAAATGCGACAGCCTGAACGCGCCCAGCCGCCACGCCGCTGAACGCCTCGGCTTCACCTACGAAGGCACCTTCCGCCAGGCCGTCGTTTACAAAGGCCGCAACCGCGACACCGCCTGGTATTCGCTGCTCGATAACGAATGGCCGGCCCAGCGAGCCCGCTTCGAGCGCTGGCTCGACCCGGCCAACTTCGATGCCGCCGGACGCCAGCACACCCCACTCTAATCCCCCAACCCGAGACAACCATGCACATCCGCCAACTGACCCTCGCCGACCTCGACCAACTGCAAAACATCAGCCGCACCACCTTCCACGAAACCTTCGCCGCTGATAATAGCGAAGCCGACATGGCGCACTACCTCGAACACAACCTCTCGGCCTCCCGCCTCGCGCAAGAACTCGTGAACCCCGAAAGCCGCTTCTACTTCGCCGAAGACGACGACGGCAACGCCCTCGGCTACCTGAAAACCAACACCGGCGCGGCACAAAGCGCGCCGCAAGACCCGCAGGCGCTGGAAATCGAGCGCATCTACGTCCTCAGCGCCCACCACGGCCAGGGCGTCGGTGCCGCACTCTACCAGCAGGCGCGTGATGACGCCGCCGCACAGGGCGCGCCCTACCTCTGGCTCGGCGTGTGGGAGCACAACCGCCGTGCCTTGCAGTTCTACCAGAAACACGGCTTTACCGCCTTCGCCAGCCACACCTTCACCCTCGGCAGCGACGCACAGACCGACATCCTGATGAAACTCGACCTCGCCGCTGCCGCTGAAACCACCGCCGATCCCGAAACCGCTCCCGCCGCCGAAACCGCTCCCGGCGACAACCCCGCCCCGGGCAAAACACCGAACCTGCGCCGCCGCGCCATCGAACAGCGCAGCCGCGCCCGCCGCCTGCTCATGCAAAGCCTCTACCAGTGGCAAATCAGCGGCGACGACCCCTACCTGGTGCGCATGAACCGCATGGAAGACCCGAAAGCGCGCGAAATCGACGAAGACTACTTCGCCGCCGCCTTCTCCTACATCACCACCCACCGCGAAGCGCTCGGCAACCTGCTCGCCACCGTGAGCAGCCGCAAAGTCTCATTACTCGACCCCGTCGAGCGGGCAATCCTCTGGATCGGTGCCTACGAAATCAGCGCCCGCCCGGACATCCACCCGACGGTGAGCATCAACGAAGCGGTCGAACTCGCCAAACAGTTCGGCGCGGAAGACAGCTACAAATTCATCAACGCCACCCTGGACAAACTCGGCAAAAGCCGCAGCCACTAACCCATAAGGACACACCATGCAATCACAAAACATCCGCTACATCGCCCGCCTGGACCATCTGCGTTTCTTCGCTTTTCTGCCGGTCTTTGCCTTCCATTTTCGCGGCCCGGACAGTCCGCTTGTCTTCCACGGCGAGTGGACGAGCTGGAAGGATCTCGCCAAGCTGTGGATAGAAAACGGCTCCAGCGGCGTCAGCCTCTTCCTCGTATTAAGCGGCTTCCTCTTTTGCCTGATTACCGACAGCGGGCGCAAACCGGTGCGCTACCTGCCTTTTGTCTATAACCGCATCCTGCGCATCATCCCGCTCACCACCTTCCTTGTCTTTCTCGTCATCACCGTCAACCGCGCCGAATCGACGCCGATGGACATCCTGCGCCTCCTTACCATGCAATTAAATACCGGGCATCCGTGGACAGGTTGGGGAGCCAGCGATGCCTTCCCTTCCGGCCCCATCTGGACAATCGCCGTCGAATTCCAGTTTTATCTGCTCTTCCCGCTCATCATCGGCTTCATCCGCGACAAAGGCATCCGCTGGGCGCTCGGCCTCATCCTGCTGATGATTACCACCCGCCTCATCCTGATCGGAAACAGCAGCCCCCACCTTTTCTTCAACTTCTACCACACTATCACCGGCCGCCTCGACCAGTTCATCATCGGCATTCTTGCCGGCATCTACTATCTGCGCAGTGGCGGCGCACGTCCCGCCCGGGCGCTGCCGATGAGCCTTGCCGCCATCGCCCTCTTCTACACCTTCAGCTTCCTCCTTGCACAGCGTGATGACAGCTGGTTCGGCGCTGCTTTCAGCTTCCCGCTTGAAGCCGTGCTGTGGAGCGCCGTCATTATCGGCTACCTGCGCTTTCCCTTCCCGAACTGGCCGTGGTTGGACCGCCTGCTGGCCTGGCTCGGCGGCCTCAGCTTCTCTCTTTATCTCTTCCATCATGCGGTCATTTTCCTTGCCCTGAGGCACTTCGGCATGAGTTATCCGCAGAGCCTGACGGAAATGCTGCAACGCAGTGCGGTGATCATTGCCGTCACTATTGTTTACGCCTGCCTCACTTATTACATCATCGAAAAACCCTTCGCCGCCAAGCGGGTCAAATACACCACGTCCGGATCATGAAATCCGCCAATCTCGCCTATTTTTCGCGCCTTGATCACCTGCGTCTTGCCGCCAGCCTGTGGGTGTTTATCTTCCACCTGCGCTTCGCCGGTGATTTCCTTGGCGCCGGCAACGAACTCACCGATCCGGTGGAAATCCTTAAACTGTGGGTGGATAACGGTCGGAGCGGCGTCAGTCTCTTCCTCGTGTTGAGCGGCTTTCTCTTCTGCCTCATCGGTTTGAACAGCGCCCGTCCCATCCGTTACCTGCCATTTATCTACAACCGCATCCTGCGCATCTTCCCGCTCACCACTCTGCTCGTCTTCATCACCATCAGCGTGGGGCGGGCCGATTCTACCCCGCTGGACATCCTGCGCCTTCTCACCCTGCAACTGAATACCGGTGGCGGCGCGCCCGTCGCCGTCTGGGGCATGGAGGCCTATTTCCCGATCGGCCCCGTGTGGACGGTCGCCGTCGAATTCCAGTTCTACCTGCTCTTTCCCTTCATTTTCGCCACTTACCGCGCCCACGGTGCGAGCCGCCTCGCCCTGCTCATCCTGCTGATGATCGCCACCCGCCTGCTACTCGCCGGTAACAGCAGCGACCCGGATTTCCACCTCACCCTCTACTTCACGCTCATCGGCCGCCTCGACCAGTTTCTCATCGGCATGCTGCTCGCCACCTATTACTATCGCCGCCCGCATTCCCCGCTGCCGCCGCTGCGCTGTCTCATGGCGAGCATCCTCACCCTGGCTGTTTTCACCGCCTATTTCGCCCATCGCGGCCCGCCGTGGTTGCGGCAAAGTCTCGAACCGACCATTGAGGCCCTGCTCTGTGCCGCCCTCATCTACCTCTACCTGCGTGCACCGCTGCCCGACTGGCGGCGACTCGACCGCCTGCTCGCCTGGCTCGGCGGCCTCAGCTTCTCCCTCTACCTGTCGCACACCGCCATCTACCGCATGATGCCCAAATTGGGGTTGGCTTACCCCGTCTCCTACACCGATCTGTGCGGTAAAACCCTGCTGCTCCTGCCGCTGCTCATTGCCTACGCCACCCTTACCTACTACATCATCGAAAAACCCTTCAACGACAAACGCATCAAATACACATGAAGATCATCCTCTCCCACGGACGCGGCGGCACCCCGCACAACAAAGAAATCTACCACCTTGCCCGCACCGGCAAGGCGCACGGCTACACCTGCGAAACCGTGGACGACCGCGACAGCGAAGACCCGGAAGAACGTGCCGCGCGCCTCACCGCCCGCGTTGCCGCCGAGTCGGAAGCCGTGCTCCTCACCGGTTTCAGTATGGGCGGCTACACCTCGATGCTGGCCGCTGCCGCCCATCCCGACAAAGTCAAAGGACTCTTCCTCATCGCTCCCGCCCTCTACTGCCTGCGTTACCGTGTGCAGCACTACCCGCGCATCAGCCCGACCACCATCGTGCACGGCTGGCACGACGACGTCATCCTCTACGAACACTCGCTGCGCTACGCCCGCGATCACGACGCCACCCTGCACCTCGTGGACGCCGGGCATTTCTTCTACGCGTCGCACGAACTCGCCCTGCTCTGCCGCTATTTCGACGGCTTCCTCGCGCAATTCCCCGCGCCGCAAGACTGAGCGCGTCGCCATGAACTACTGCGACTACACCGCGACCCTGCCGCCCGACAACCCACACCGCCGCTACCACGACCACGAATACGGCTATCCCGTCGCCGACGACAACCGCCTCTTCGAGCGTCTCGTCTTTGAAATCAACCAGGCGGGACTGAGCTGGACGACCATCCTCAACAAGGCGGACAACCTGCGCCGTGCCTACGACGGCTTCGACATCGCCCGCGTCGCCGCCTACGGTGAGGCCGACACCGCCCGCCTGCTGGCGGATGCGGGCATCATCCGCAACAGGCGCAAAATAGAGGCCGCCATTCATAACGCCCGCGTCATTCAGGCACTGCAAGCGGCGCACGGCAGCTTCCGCGCCTGGCTGGACGCGCAGGCCTGCGCGGACAAAGCCGCCTGGGTCAAGCTGTTCAAACAGACTTTCACCTTCACCGGCGGCGAAATCACCGGCGAATTCCTGACGAGCTGCGGCTACCTCGCGGGCGCGCACCGCCCCGACTGCCCGGTGTACGGGCGGGTCCTCGCCGCCCGCCCGCGCTGGCTGGCCGACGGCGCATAAGGACGGGGGGCAAAGCAAAGCGGGTGGACGCTGCCGTCCACCCGCTTTCGTTTTCCGTTTTACGGCATCAACCCGCCAGCGGGTGCAAGCCGTCAATCCGGGGGGATGTGTCTTTTTTGCTGTAATCGTAGTCCACGGTCAGCCAGCCGAGGGTGCCGTCGGCGGTTTTCACCAGCAGACGGGCTTCGGTGCAGATGGGGTCATTTGCGTCGCCGATGCGGGCGCCCGCCGGGCAGTCGTGGCGGGCATCCGCCAGCAGCAGGGTGAAGGTGTCACCCGCGTTCAGGGTCGCCACTTTTTTGCCGTCGTCGCCCATCAGCGTCAGGGTGGCCTTCTTGTCCAGGATGCCTGTCGCCTGGTTGTCGTCGCCGTGGTAGGCGCTGTCAAGGCCGAGGTAGTAGTAAGGCTGCGGCACTTCCTTGAAGGCATTACCGACGAGCACCCATTTCTGCCGCTTGCGGTGGTAGCTGCTGCCACTGTCGTCATAGTCGGTATAGACGTAGCCGTTGCCGGGGATGTAGAAATCCTGCCCGGCGAGCACGGGGGCATCGGTGCGGGCGCTGCCTTCACGATAGAAATCGCAGGCGTAGTCATCGCTCATCCCCGCCGAGCAGTCAACATGGTAGGTCGCGCCGCCTGCTTTGAGGGCGGTGTCGAGCAGGTGCGCATAGACGGCGTAGTCGGGAGCGGGTTCGCCGGCTTTGCCTGCGGGCGGGATGCCGTCGTGCCGCTTGCCGTCTTCATCAAGGTAGTAGGTTGTCTGTGCGGCTTTGCCGAGCGCGGGCAGGTAGTGCAGGAGGAAGGCCGGGGTTTCTTCGGTGTCTTTTTCCGGCGCGCTGATTGCCAGGGCGGGGAAGTCGTCATTCTCATCGGTGGCGGTGGCTGGCTGCGCCCAGCCGGTGAGGCCGAAGTGGTTGGCGGCGAGAATGTGGCCTTTGCCATCGTCAAGGAGGGCGGTGATTTGGCCGCCTGCCGGGATGAGGGCGACGGTCGCGCCGCCTGCGGGGTCGATGGTAAGGGCGAGCGGCGCGGTGGTTTTGGTTTCTTTGCCGATGTAGGTCAGCGTGCCGTTTTTACCGGCAGGGAGGCCGTCGGCAAGCGGCAGCGGCGCGGCGGTTGCGCCGACGGCGGCGAGGAGGAGGACGGAGGTGAGGGGTTTGCGGATCATGGCTGTTCCTTTTGCTCAGGGTTTTTTCGGGGCGATGACGGTGCTGACGCGGGTCGGCAGTTCCCAGGCGCCGCCGGCGAAGCTTTTGCACTGGCTGCTGCCGCTGCCGCGCGCATAGGTGAAGGTGTTGCCGTCCCAGGCGTAGAGTTTTGCCACGCTGCAATCGCCGGGGCCGCGCACCTTCATGAAGCCCGCGATGTAGCCGTTGTCATAGCTGAGGCCGTCGGCGCTGTCGCCCACGACGGTTTTCAGGGTTTTGTGGTCGGAGCCGAGGATGGCGTAGTAGTCGCCCGCGTTGTAGGCGGCGAGGAAGCAGGGGCTGCCGACGAGGGTGTTGTCGGCGTTGAGCGGGTAGAGGGTGATGTCGCGCGCGGGGATGGCGTCACCATCTTCCGGCGGCGCGAAGAGGGGGCAGTCGTCGCCCGCTTTGGCGGCAAGGAGGGCGTGCAGCGCGCTGTATTCGGCATCGCCCACGTGCAGGACGCGCGGCGGGGTGTCCGGCACGGCGGCGGCGTGGATGACGGGTTTTTTCGCAGGCCGGGGGATGGCTTTCTTGTCGCTGCCGCGCTTGATAAGGGCGGAGGAGGTGCCGACGCGTCCCTGGTAGTCGTCCATTTTGATGAGGACGGCGGCCGCGCCCGCGCCGGAGAGGATCCAGGTTTCTTTGTCCGCGCGGAAGCTGAGGGTACCGTTGCCGGCAACAGCTTTGAGGGCGGCGTCGGTCTGGGCGCGGCTGAGGCTGCCGTAGGCGGCGTAGCTGTCCGGATCGGGTTTGCTGCCCTCGCGACCTTCGCCGAGGGTAACGGCGCCGAGGCTGTTGTCGTCCAGATAGAGTTCGCCGCCGGTGGGGCGGGCGGTTTTTTCGTCCCAGTCCGCGCCCTGGATGGCGATGCGGCCTTGCACGGCGGCATCCGCCCCGGCGTCGCGCACGAGGAGGAGGGAGATGGCTTGTACTTCGTCGCCGGTCTGGTAGCCGGCGGCACGGCAGGTGCCGGTGTTGTCGCAGGCGATTTCCCAGTCTTTGTGCTGGAAATAGCTGCCATTATCGTCGAAAGCGAGGGTGGCCAGCGGCAGGGCGGCGAGGAGGGGGAGGGTGTGGCGCATGGTGGCTCCGGTTTGTGATTTGCGCGCGATTATACGGTGCCGCCGCAAGCCGTTCCGTGCCTTATTCGAATTCCCCCTGCACTTTGAGCACCTTGCTGTTTTCATTCACGCTGCGTTGCAGGTTTTCATCAAATCCGTCTGCGGCGGTGGCCTCTATTTCGATAGACAGGCGGACGGTAACGCCGGATTTCTCGCTGAATTGGGCGATGATCTCGTCGAAGATATTGCCAAACTCCATTTTGGCTTTGAGCGGATTGAGTTCTGCCCTGGCAAAGAAATGGGTGCGGTTCGCCGCTTGCGGAGGATTGTCGTCATGATTTGCGGCATTGCCGCCGGAGACGGGCGATGATGTAGTTGTTTTATTCCCTGCGGCAATGGATGCAGGCAGCGGGGTTGGCGCAGCGGTGATGCGCGCCTGATATGCTGCCGCTGTCTCCCGTGCTATCAGCAGGGATTGTTCGGTGAGCAGATTGAAGTTGTCTTTGCCGAAACAGAAGCCGAGATATTTATCGCCGTCTTTGCCATCGGCAAAGCCGAAATAATCCGTGCTTTTCAAGGCTTCGCGCAGGGTGTTTTTATAGACGCCGTCATTCACCAGGCGCGGCAGATAGAGGTATTGGCAGCAATCGTGATAGACCCGCAAGGCGCCAATTTCCGTTGCGCCTTCCTTGAAATAGTATTTGTGCAGGATATCGCGCAAATGGATAGGCGCCCATTCGCGGGTGATGGCTTCTTCATTCAGGGCGACATTTTCGATTTCTTCGATCAGTTTCGCCGCGTTGGCGGATACAGCTTTGGCCGCCCATTGCACAGGCGACTCCGCGTCATATTGTTCGGGGATAATCAGCCATTTGTAGGCATCGCGGATGACCAGTTTCAGGCTTTCTTCCGCGCCCCTCCGGCTTCTTTCCGCCTGCTTGACTTGGCCGGTATCCAGGTTCAGCTTTTCTTCGCCAATATCATGGCTGATGCTTTTCCAGGCGAGATAGGTGCGGGTGGCATCATCCAGGCGTGTTTTGGTGTCGCCGTCAATGGCGAAGAAAAGCAGGCGGTTGCGTTTCTGCCGCGCCTGTTCGCCCCGTTTTTTCAGGATTTCGGCAGCGGCCTTGAAAGCGGCGGCGGTTTCTTTTTCACTGCGGCTGTAGCCCGCGTCGGGCGGCAGTATCACCAGGCGCAGCGCCCAGTCATCGGGGATGTCGGCGGACGGGGCAAAATAGTGAAAATGCGCGAAATAGCGGCCTTTGGCGAGGGTGTCCTGCACCCGTTTTTTCTGCTCCTCGCGCAGATCCGCCGCCGTAAAACTGCTTTTGCGCCCCTCCGCTTCGCGACGCAGGCTGGGCTTGGTGTCGAGCCAGTAGCGGTCCTGATCGGTGTAGAGGTAATGCAGGCTGTCTTGCAGGCGTTTCAGCACGTCCTTGAAGATACCGACGTTCTGCCCCGGCTGCACCGTGCCGAGCAGGATGTGTGCCGTATTGATGCCGCGCACGTTCTGCCCGCCGTCTTCCGGCGCGGTGGCGAGGAAGATGGTGCGCATCACCCGCTGCGCCGCCTGCACCGCGCCGAAGCGGCTGTCTTCTTTTTCGCCGCCGTCAATGTTATGGGGGATGGACTGTTTGCCGGCCACTTCGCGGTTCATGATCGCTTCCCAGCCGCCGGGCAGGTACTGAATGCTTTTGTTCTGCACTTCGCCGTCCTCAAGCGGCAGCGAGCCGGGCAGGATCAGGCCGTCCTGATTATTGTTGACCCAGAGGCGGTGGATGACGATGGCGAGATATTGCAGCACGCCACGGGTGCGCTGGAAATTATCGAGGGTGGACCAGGTGTGATAGAGGCGGTCGAAGATTTCCGGGTGGATGGGATAGGAGCGGCAGAGGCGGTCCAGATATTGCGCACTCTGGCACTCCGACGGGAAATCGCCGTCGTGTTCGCTATAAAGCTTTTGAAAAGCGCGGCAGACTTGCTCGATTTCCGCCCGCTCGCCGGTCTGCTCGAACAGGCGGCAGCGGATGATTTCAAAGGCTTCTTCCGCCGCTGCCGGTTTCCACACCGCGTTCACCCGGTTGAAGTGCTTTTCCAGCGCCTTTAATGCCTTCTGCCCGAAACCGGCGCCGCTTTCCGACAGCGAGGCAGGCAAAGACGCCAGCAATACCGCCGTGGGCACGGCCTTGAAAGCTTCGGTCAGCGCCTGAACGAACTTGATGTTGGCCTCGAAGCTGCCTGCTGGTAGGCCTTCCTGCGACAGCTCGCTGAAATACTTTTGCAGCTCGTCAATCAGCACCACGCAGGGGGCGGCCTGCTGCAAGAGGGCAATCAGCGTGTCCTTGCCCGGCGCGGTGCCGCTTTTATCTTCAGCATCGACCAGCGCATAACCGTCGGCACCGGCCAACTGCCAGGCCAGCTCGCCCCAGAGGGTATGGGCGGTGATGTCGCCGTGCGCCTTGCCCCGGCTGACCGAGAGGTTGATGCCGTCCAGCACCGCCACCCGCGCCCGGGGCAGGTCGCTGATGCCCGCCTGGTCGAGCAGGGTCGGGATGCCTTCCAGCTGCTGCGTGCGGTCATGATGATTAGCGAGATGATAAACGGCCAGCATGGTGTGCGTCTTGCCGCCACCGAAAGCCGTTTGCAACTGGATGACCGGCTCGCCGCCCAGCCCGCACAAGCGGCGCGCCACTGCCGTCAGCAACAGGCGCATCCCTTCGGTGATGAAGGTGCGGGCGAAAAATTGCCGTGCATCCTGGTATTCCGGGTGGGCCCTGCCCTGCGCGACCTGAGTAATATCGGCGGCAAATTCGGATTGCTGGAAGCTACCTTGCAGCACATCGTTATGCGGGATGGCGATTTCTCGCCAGGGTTTGATGGTCATGGGGGATCCTTGGGTGGTGATGGAGGGAGGCGGTGCGGCTTACGGCAAATCCATTTCCATCTGCCGGTCTTCATGCCCTTGCGCGGCGATGGTGATGTCGTGCCAGGCGTTGGCCAGTTCGTTGTAGGCGCGGGCATCTTCCGCCCATTTTTTGCGCTCGCACAGGGTGTAGAGGTGGTAGCAGAGCTGGCGGATGTGTTCCGCCTGCTGCGGTATCCGTGCCAGGAGCGCGCCGGCGGCGTCGCTGCCGTCCTGCTGGAAGGCGCGGATCAGCTGATGGCAGGCTTGCCAGGCGGGGAGGGAGCCTTGCGGCGGCTGCCAGTCGGCCGGAGCCGGATATTCCTGCCAGCGCAGCAGGCGCACCTTGCCCGCCAGTGCCTCGATAACCGCGCCGTGCATGGCATTCACACCGGTGCCTTTGGCGCGGGAGAGGGTATCGGCGTCGCCGAAGGCGCCCTGCGCCCAGCCGTACTGCTCGAACCAGGCGTTGCAGAAGCGGGTGGCAGCATCAAAATCGCCCGCTTCCGGGCTGAGGTAGTCGCTGATGGCCTGGTTAATCAGGCCCAGCGCTTCATGCACGCTGAGGTCGCTGCCGTCCTGCTTGCGCACGGCGGCGTATTGCGAATAGACGGCCATGCCCGGGCCGATGGCCGCCTGCGCCAAATCCACCGGGGCAATCGGCGTAGCGCCGTCGCTGCCGCCAATCATCGCTTCCAGATAATCGGGCAGGGTTTGCTCCAGCTCGCGCAGGAAATCGCGGCGGGAGACAGTCGCGGCATCGTCACGGCGGCGCTGGCAGACGAGGACGACGGAAGAAGCGAGGGCGTTTGACCCCATGCCAATGATACGGGTCGTTTGTTCTGAACGTATCGGCCAAGTGCCGGTGATGGCAAAGCCTGCCGCAATCACCGCTTGCAGGAAGGTTTCCCAGCCGGTGCTGACGGTTTTGTCGTCTTTGGTTTCTGCCTGCTTGAAGGCGTAGTAGATGGTAACCGGGAAGGCGGGATGCGCCTGCGCCGCCATTTGCCGCATCGCCTCAGTCATGCCGTGCAGGAAAAAGGCTTCCGCTGCTTTTTTGGATGGGTGGCGGTGTGGGCTGGCAATCAATTCGGCGTCTTTGGGAACAGCAATAGTGGCAAATAATTGCGGGTAGATGGGGCGCAGATTGTGGCGCAGCCAGATGTAGAAGAAATCCGATAAATCGGCGTAGCTGATATTATCGTAATAAGGCGGATCGGTCGAGATGACTTTATTCAGACTAATAGTCTGTCTAACAGCATCCGCCTGCTGTACAATATTGCTGATTGCTGATTGCTGATTGCTGATTGCTGATTGCTGATTGCTGATTGCTGATT
>ERZ772766.654-NODE-654-length-19815-cov-10.260526_pt1 | contig 19815 bp, 13 predicted proteins | sample MGYA00511379_ERZ772766 | MGnify/ENA primary metagenome ERZ772766 (study PRJEB29015, sample SAMEA2737895) | human oral metagenome | biome: human oral; feature: human-associated habitat; material: dental | place: China | collected 2116 ...
GAGCGCGGTTTGCGAGTTTTAGCGCTACTTTTTGCGATGTTTTTCTGCGGCGCGAGTGCTGCGGAGCTGAAGATCGCATCGTTTAACGTGCAAAATTTATTCGATGGCAAGGACGACGGCACGGAGTACGCGGATTTTGAGATCGGGCGCGGCTCATGGAGCGAGCAAAAATATGAGCGCAAGCTGCAAGCGGTAGCGGATGAGATAAGCGCGCTTAATGCCGATATTTTGGGGCTGCAAGAGATCGAAAACGAAGCTGTGCTAAAAGCACTTGCTCAGAAAGCGGGCTATAAATTCTACGCTTTTTCGCGCGCACAGACTGCACCTGCGGGCGTGGCGGTGATGTCGCGCATACCGATAAAATTTCAAAAAACCTACCGCCCAGTAGAGCTTAAAACTAGAGATATTTTGCGGGCGGATTTTGCGCTTAACGGCGCTGATTTTAGCTTTTATGTCGTGCATATGCTCTCTGCGCGCAATCCGCTTAGCGAGCGCAAGCGCAATTTCGCCTTTTTACGCGAGGTTTTGCAAGGGCACCAACGCGCTATCGTAGCGGGAGATTTTAATACGAATTTCGGGCGAAATTCTTTACTAAACGAGCTTATCGAGCGCGATGGATTTAGTGATTTGTGGGCGCTGCATCCCTGCTCGCAGTTAAAGCATTTTGGCTCTTGTGAGTCTCACGAAAGCGGTGCGGTGCTCGATCATATCTTACTTAGCGACGATTTTTTTAGTAGCGAGCCTGGATATAAAAAGGACAGCTTCGCTGTTGCTAAATCCTCTACCGCTTCCGATCATTTCCCGATTAACTTCATTCTGACGGACGAAGGCGCTTTAAAATCTATGCCGAGAAAGCAAGAATTTTTAGCTAAAAATACCGCTAGCTCCGCAAAGACCGTCACGATAGAGGAGCTTTACGGGCGCATTATAAGTGAGCCTGTGCTGATAAAAGGCGTAGTCGTGAGCTTTACAAACCGCCACGGCTTTGCGATCTCCCAAGATGGAAGCGGAGTTTTTGTCTACGGCGGCAGCGGGCTGCGGCTGGGCGATAAACTCGATCTGCTAGTAAAAAAGACGAAATTTTATAAGCAAAGCTTTGAGATCGACGATTTTGAGATCGTAGCTAGAAACGGCAACGTAGTCTCTATCGCGCCATACGTTTTGCCTAGCGCATCAGTGCGGCAGCTGCGCGCAGGAGATGTGATAAGCACGATCAAAGGCGACGTTGAAGACGGCATAATTGATCTAAAAGGCGCGGGAGAGTTTAGAATTTTTCGCAAAAGCGCTCCTGTGCAAAACGGCAAAAATTTAGAATTTAAAAACGCCTATTTTACGATTTATAAAGGGCAAAAGGAATTTATAGTAGAATGATACATGCCGTTATAACCGCGCTTTTCGTGCTTTTTATGATATTTATGATCGTAGGATTTAACCGCGAAATGATGGAGAAAAACGAAAAACGAAATCAACGAAAAAAGGATAAAGATGGAACTACTCATTGAGATTGGGGTTGAGGAGCTGCCTGCGATCCCGTTTTTAAAAGAGCGTGCGAATATCGCGCCAAAATGGCGCGCGGTGCTTGAGGCTAACCGTATAAATAGCGACTTTCGCTTTGAATTTAGCCCGCGTAGATTTGTGCTATTTCACGAGGATTTTCCACAACGCGGCGATGATGCGCAGATCGTAAGCACGGGCGCGCCAAAATCCGTCGCGCTCAAAGACGGCGCGTGGAGCCCTGCGGCGCTAAGTTTTGCTAAAAAATGCGGCATAAGCGAAAGCGAGCTGGAATTTCGGCAGGTGGGCGGCAAAGAGGTGCTCTACCACGCTGCGGTGCAAAAGGGGCGCGATAGTCGTGAAATTCTAGGCGAAATGATAGAGGAGTTTTTACGATCACTAAATTTTGGACGCGCTATGCGCTGGGGTAGCGGCAAGTTTGAGTTTATCCGTCCGATAAGAAGTATAGCCTGCGTTTTGGGCGGTCAAAACGTAAATTTTGAAATTTATGGCGTGCGAAGCGTGGCTGCATTTTTTCCGCATCGAAAATTTGGCTATGAAGCGATTAAATTTAAAGACGCCGCAGATTATTTTGCACTGCTGGAGCGTAACGGCGTAATTTTAAGCGAGCAAAAAAGAAAAGATAAAATTCTAAGCGAGTTTGCAAAGCTCGAGAAAAAGCATGGCTTTAAGATCGAGGTCGATCCTGCGTTGTTGGATGAAGTAACGGCTATCACTGAGTATCCGACGGCGCTGCTAGGCAGCTTTGAGCGAGATTTTTTAAGCGTGCCAAAAGAGGTCATTATCACTTCGATGAAGGAGAATCAGCGCTATTTTCCAGTTTTCGAGGATAAAAACTTAAGCAATCACTTCGTTGTCGTTAGTAATGCGATCACCGATGATGATGAGCTTGTAGTACGCGGCAATGAAAAAGTTTTACGCGCGCGCCTAAGCGATGCTATGTTTTTTTGGAAGAGCGATTTGCAAGCGGAATTTAGCCCTGAAAAACTTAAGCAAATCTCCTATATGCAAGCCCTTGGCTCGGTTTATGATAAGCAAGTGCGCGAGCTAGCGGTAGCAAGGGCACTGAGCGCGGATTATGCTACGCAGATTGAGGCGGAGATCGGCAAAAAGGATTTTGCGCAGGATATAGAAAATGCCGTAATGTTTAGTAAAGCAGATCTTAGCAGCACGATGGTGGGCGAATTTAGCGAGCTTCAAGGCATTATGGGTAGTTACTATGCTGCACACGCTGGACTGGCAGATCATGTATGCCGCGCGATGCGCGAGCAATATCTGCCTAGCGGCGAGGATAGTGAGCTGCCAAGCGGTGTATTTAGTAGCGTAATTGCTGTAGCGATGAAATTTGAAACGCTCCTGGGGCTTTTTAGCATCAATAAAGTTCCAAGCGGCAATAAAGATCCGTATGCGCTTCGCCGCACAGCTACTGGGCTAATTAAAATTTTACTAAATCAAGGATTGAGCTTTGATGCGAATGCGCTGGCGCAAAAGCTGGCGCCAAATTATAAGAAATTTGACATTTCTAAGCTGCTGGATTTTATAAAAGATAGATTATATGGTATTTTTGATGAGATAAATCCGTCGGTGATCAAGGCGTGCATCGCAAGCGGCGAAAACGATCTATTACTACTAAGCAAGGCCATAAAGGCGCTGGGCGAGATCGCAGCAGCAGCAGATTTCGGGGAAAATTTTGCGACTTTTAAGCGCCTAGCCAATATCATCAAGGACGAAAAAATAGGCGCGGTGGACGAAAACCTATTCGAACATGACGCTGAGCGTGCGCTAAATGCGGCGTTCAGGGCGATTAAGCTCAACGGAAACGACGTGAGTGGGTATCTGCGCTCACTATTTGGGCTTAAAGGCGTGATTGATGATTTTTTTGATAACGTAATGATAAACGTCCAGGATGTCAAGATACGCGCAAATCGTATCGCAAATATAGGGCAAATTTATCGCGCGTTTTTGCAGTTTGCCGATATCAAAGAGATAGGATTTTAATTTCACTTAGAACTCATTTGCCCAAGGTTTACACGAACCTTGGGCAGAATTTTACCGCGCAAAGGAGCGCAAATGCTAATCATCAACGCAAAATTACCAACTAAAAATCTAAAAATCACAAAATCTCTCTCGCAGCTGATTCAGGGCTTTCTTTATCGCTATCTGCCGGCTTCAGAGCACGTAGGATATAGGCACGAATTAAGCGGTAAAATTTTTAAACGCACGGTGTTTGATTTTATCTTGCGAGGAGAGGACTTACGCGTGCGATTTGCTTCATGCGAGCCGGAGTTTGAACGTAAAATCGCGCTAGCAGTGCTAAAAGACGGGCTAAGCTTGGGTGAAATTCTATTTACGCAAACTACCGTCGAAGCGAAAAATCATAAAATCTGCGAGAACGAAGCTATTGTGCAAGGCTACGTGGCGTGCGCAGTAAGCGGGCTTTTGGGGCATAAGGTTTATTTGCAGCCGCAAGATAGTAGACATTTAGAGATGATGAAGACGAATATTTTACAGCGATTTGAAACGATTATGGGGCAAAAATATGATGGCGAAATGGAATTAAATTTATTGTGGCAAAAGCTGGGTGAGTCTGTGAAATTCTATTATGGCAACAACCGCGAGCCGGTATATGCGTGGCAAGCAATATGGAAAATTGTAGCTAATGCAGAACTAATAAATTTGATCCTTGGCACGGGCGCTGGAAGTGGGTGTATGAACTACGGAGTAGGGGTTTTGGAGGTTGTAAAGCAAGACTATATTAAAGTATAGATTTCAAATTCTAAAAGAATATTTGCTTGCTTTATGGCAATTCTATAATAAAATTTTTAAAAAATCAAACTTTCTCTATATTAAATTATAGTAACTATTGACATATTGATTTTAATTTAGATATAATTGCGCTAAATTTTAGAAAGGATAAATTTTGGGCGATATAGTTAAAATTTTTTCTAGTATCGGCGAAATTTACGACAAACAAAAAACTAAAATTAACAACAAAAGCTATGAATACGATGCTATTAAAATTTATCTTTGCGATATTAAAAGCAAAGAAATATCGGTAAATAACAATATTTCAAGAGACGATTTAATAGTTTGTAGATTTGGCATAGGCGCGAATTCTGGCAATTTGTTCCCTAATGTCCAATTCATTAGCAAAGCCGTAAAAGACGATACTCCTAAATTTATAAAAGGAATTTCAAAAGCCGTAAAAAATATGCTCTCTTGCTTCGATCCTGACGATATCAAAAATGATAAAATATTAACGGATTTATCTAGCTTAAACGAGAGCTTTTTTGATGATATTTTAAGTGAAATTGTAGCTCTACAAGAAGAGCCTAAGAAAAAGGGCATGAAAGTAGCTACTTTTTTTGCATTATCTTGGGAGGGTAGACCGATTTCAGCGTATTTCAAAAATATTTTTACGAGTCATTTAAGCGATAGCGATAATGGTAAAACTGCCAAAATTTATGGTTATGATATGCTTACAAATAGTATGGGTATCGGCGGAGATGCGAATTTGGCATTTTGTTCCGTAAATGAGCTACCGACTGCTTTACAAGACATTAAAGTTAGATTACTACCTCTAAATGGCGCTAATGCAAATTTGGTTAAAAATGGTTTTATGGCAATTGATAAGGAATTATCTTTTAATTTTTACGGGGATAAAATGGCGGTCTTACCGACGTTAATGGTAAATGATGCAAATTTATTAGAAAAAATAGTGGAAATTTTAAAAGATCCGAGCGAAAAGAAAAAAGATCTGCAAGGCATACAAAATATCGAAGAAAGTATTAATTACGAGTTGGAATTCGTAGCTAAAGCACAAGCAAATATGCCCGTACTAAATACAATTTTATTTTATAAAAAAAGCAATGCTGCGGTTAATGTATTATTGCAAATAGATGATGTATTGCCGTCTTATATTTCTAAAATTTCCGATTTAATGGGTAGATATAATATTAGGGCGATTAGGCGAAAAGATAGTAAAGATCAACAAGATGATACTATTTACATGCAAAATTTATTTCTTAAAAACATCGACATTATGAATTTTTTATTATCGCAAAATAGGATGAATTTGGACGATATGATGGAAAAATATGCTACTTTGATTTATAAAGGCAATATTAACTCTAGCTATGCGTCAAAAATAGAATGGGGATTTTATTTTAATCGCGTTAAGACATATCAAAATAGAAGTATAAAAAGTATCGAAAAATATCAAAATTTCTTTAATGAAATGGGTGCTTTAAATGAAAAAATATCATTTGCAAGGGAGGTTAATTTGCAAAGCTTAAGCGATAAAAAAGAGCTAATAAGCTCTATTTTGAAAAATAGCGAATTTCTAAAAGATAATGAAGTGTTGCAGAGCGCATATTTGCTAGGAATGATGTCTGCAGGGTTGATAAATCGCCAATTTGCTATTAGCAAAAATAGTTCATTTGAAAAATGGCTGAATAATGCCGGACTAATTACGAAAGAGCTTTTAGAACGGATTTGGACTAAGTGCGATGAAACTAACAAAAAACTCTCCAATGTATCGCGAAGAAAAAGAAGTGCTAATATAGAAATCATGCGCGATATTTTGATCGGAATTTTACCAAGTGCGTTTTTATCTCAAAAGCGGGTTAAGAGCGCTTATGTAACGCTAGCTTTTGCTATGGGCGGAAGTGATTTTACGAAATATATTAAAGATAACACTCAAGGAGACGAGTAATGAAAAAGAAAGAAATTCTATTTCTTTGGGACGGCGAAAATTTTAATCCAAACGGCGATATGCTAAGAGATAACGCTCCTAGGATAGACGATGAGACAGGTATAGCAGAAGTTACTGATGTACGTATAAAGCGAACAATTAGAGATGAAATTATGAAAAAAGACGAAAGTACGATTTTTATTAAAGAGTATAAAAGAGATGAAAATGTATTAGATTGCAAAAGCGCAATACGTGAAGTGATTAATGTAAAGCAAGAAAAAATCGAGATAGAAAAAGAAATTTTATCTAAATTTATTGATATTCGCGCATTTGGTGGAGTTTTGCCAATATCGGATAAAGACGAGATGAAAAAAGAAGGCATAAAAACAGCAGGAATTCAATTTGTCGGACCCATTCAGTTTAGAATGAGCAGATCGCTTCATAGAGTTGCGGTAGAGCATATAAAAGGCACCGGCGCGTTTGCAAGCGGTAGCGATAAGGCGAATAAAACGTTTAGGGAAGAAGATTTTTTAAATTATGCAATGTTTGCAACTTACGGAATAGTGGATAATCATAGTGCAAAGATTACGAATTTGAGCGAAGATGATGTGAAAGTGATTTTAGGCGCGCTCTGGAGCGGGACTAAAAATTTAATTACTCGCACGAAAATGGGTCAAATGCCTAGGTTTATGCTAGTAATTACATATAAAAATGATACTTTTGCTGGAGATTTAAATAACTGTGTGGCTATAAATAGTAGCAAAGAAGATGTGGAGATAAGAAGTATAAATGATTTTACGATTGATTTTTCTAGATTAAAAGCTAAACTTACTAGATACGCGCAAGAGATCGAAAAAATAGAGTATATGAGCGATTTTGACTTCGAGCAAAATAACAGATCACAATTTGATAGTAATTGGATAAAAATAGGATTTTAAATGGATATAATAGCTTTTGAGCTATCGGGAGATAATGCGCATTTTTCTCATCCGGCTACTATCTACTCGTCTCTTACATACCCAGTGCCGCCAAAGACTGCCGTAATGGGGTTTTTGGGAGCAATTATAGGTGAAATGAATTATTTTAAACTTAACGATATAGGTTATAGCGTTATTTTAAGTTCGCAATTTCGCAAAAAAACTATGATTTTTAACGGTATAAAATTTGCTCTATCGTCAAGTATGCATATCGAACAAGGCTATCAAGATTCTAGCGAGAAAAAGCAGTTTTATAAAGAGCTAATAAAGGATCCCAGATATATCATATTCGTTGATTTAAGTGCTTTAAACGCTTCTTATAAAGAAAAGATAATTAACAGCTTAAAAGCTCATAGATGTGTCTTTACGCCATATTTAGGTATAAATTTTTGTATAGCGGATTTTAAATATATCGAGATAAAAAATTGTGAATTGGTTCATGAAAAAGAAAGTTTTATAGATACATTCGTTTTAATGGACGATTTTATATTTGATGCACAAAGCTTTGATATCAGACTTACTACGGCTAGAATGGCTTGCGGATGCGAAGAGGATCGAATTTTTAAGGATTTTAAAGATTTCGTTATTAAGTTAAGCGGCAATAGTCAAATCAAAGCAAAGAATAGAGGAAATATTTATCAAATAAATGACTACAAGGTCTACTTTGCAAAGTGAGCTGCTATCGCATCCTAATAAACCATTAATAAAGCATATAACAAATATGCTTGCTGAAACGGATAGTAGGCTTTTGCAATGCGTTAAAATTTATCACGATATAGCTAAGCTAAAAACTAATTTTCAAATTTATATCAAAAACCCTACCGAAAAAATTGCAGATAAAAATCATGCTTTATTATCCGCTTACATATTTTTACTAAATTCAGAATTTAATGAGCTAGATACGGCTTTTGGGTTTTTATCCATCGTATCACACCATGGAAATGTAGAAAATTTTTGTGAGCTTACAACGCAAAATAAAAATTTCGGTAAATATTTTGAGAGCTCGAAAGAGCTAGGCTTTTGGGATGAAGTCTTAGATAAAGCTTTAGGTTTAGAAATTTACAAAGATATTAAAAGGGATAAAAATGAGCTTTTAATTAAAGCTAAACATTTAAGAGAATACTTCAAATTTGCGAAAAAGAAGTTTGATTACGATGACTTTTTAAATTTCAAAGACATATTTTCGTCGCTTATTTATAGTGATAAATATGAAGCTATTTTTAATCAAAGAATTCCTGTTTCTAAACTGGCGAATTCTAATACGATCGAAAAATATATCAAAGCCCTGGAAAATCGTAAGCCAAATGCAAAAAGAAGCGAGTTTAGAAAATTTGTTTTAAATAATTTCGATGTAAATCATAATCTTTTTACTTTAACTGCGCCTACGGGCTACGGCAAGACTTTGACTGCGCTAAATTTTGCCGCCAAATTTAATAAAGAACGTATTATTTATGTGCTGCCGTTTACGGCTATCATAGATCAAGTTTATGATGAGATAAAAGAGATTTTCAAAGACGATAAAAATATATTAATTCATAAAATTCATCACAAAACTACGATAGATGAAAGCACTCCGCAAGATCGCTATTCTAAAGTTAAATTTTTGATGGATTCCTTTAGTGGAGATATTAACGTAACTACGCTATATCAATTTGTATTTGCACTCTTTGGAAACAAAAATAAAGATAGCGTAAAATTTAACCGATTAAAAAATAGTGTAATAATAATCGATGAGGCGCAGGCGGTACCGTATAAGTTCAGGGCGGATTTTATGAAACTTTGCGAGATGTTGGCGGAAAGATTTGGCTGCATTTTTATCTTTATGTCCGCTACGATGCCTATTGTTGATACGACTAAATTTAAAGAAATTTCAAATTTAGATTATTTCAAAGACCAAAATAGATACGTTTTGAAGTGGTTTGATGGTGACGAGAGTGCTTTAAAAGACGATATTAAACAATTGGCAAAAGGCAAAAATACACTAGTCGTCGTAAATACCATTAAAAAAGCGCAAGAGCTATTTTTGGAATTTTACGACGAATTTAAAGTTTTTTGCCTAAACGGATATATGTGCGACGATCACAAACGAAAAAATATCGAAAATATAAAAGACGCGATTGCTAAAAATAAAAGTGGGCACGGTGATCCGATCTTGCTAATTTCTACGCAGTCTATCGAAGCTGGCGTGGATTTGGATTTTGATGTCGGATTTAGAGAGATAGCGCCCATTAGCTCGATTATCCAAACTGCCGGTCGTATAAATAGAAATTTTGCAGCTCTGGGAGAATTATACGTATTTAACGATATTTGCGACTATTCCGATCTCATTTACGGTGATTTAAAACGCATTAGCGATAATATTTTGGTAAAAATTCTAAAGCAAAGGGATATCATCGAAAGCGAAATTTTAGATATTTCCACTAGGTATTTCAGCGCCATAAAGCAAAGCCTAGAGGGCTTATTTTTAGCGGAGCAGATGCGAGAGCTCGGATTTTACGATATAAACGAAAAGATTAGCGAGGCGATGGATGATGGGCTTAAAATTTTAGTAATAATTGAGCCAAAAGAAGATTATATTAAAGAATTTCAAAACGAAATTTTTGAAATTAATAGGCTTGATATGGACAAATTTAATAAGAAAGATATATTTACGAATACTATTAAGAAAATTAATAGATTTGGTGTAAATATCACAGAATTTGATGCAAAGCGTTTAAATATAAAGCGTATTGATGGGCTAAAAGATGTCTATTATTTACCATTCGGCGATACTTCGTACAATAATAATTTCGGGATTAAAAAGGATGCCGCCTTAAATCTCAAGAATGAGTTTTTCGACTAATGTTTTGCAAAGACCAAATCACCGGCACGCTTGTGAATTATTACGTCACCTGTAAGCGCGAAGCGTGGCTTTACGCACACAATATTCACGCCAATCAGGAGGATGAAAACATTCTGATAGGCAAGGCGCTAGCGGATATCAAAGAGAACGGTTTGCAGGAATTCGCATTTTCAAATTTGAAATTTGACAAGCTTTCCAAGCAGCACGGACATTATCTCATCACCGAATATAAAAAGAGCCTAAAAAATCCAGAAGCAGGCAAGATGCAGCTACTTTTTTACATTTATCTTTTAAAAACAGGCTTAAATTTAAAAGAGGTAAAAGGCAAGCTAATTAGCGGTAAAACCGTCATAGCCATTGAGGATAACGCCGAAAATTTCACTAAAATTGAAACAATTCTAAACGGCATTACCGCCTTTGTGAACGAGCCAAAGCCGCCTAAATTTAGCCCGCAAAAGATTTGCGAGAGTTGCGCTTATTGTGATTATTGCATTTAGGAGATAGGATGTACGCTATTTTATTTTACGATATTTCAAGTAGCGACGAAAAGGAGAAAAATAACGCTGCGCGCGTCCGAAAGGCGGTCGAGAAGTTTCTGCCTCGCGTGCAATTCAGCGTTTTTGAGGGTGAAATCAGAGCGAGCGATCTTAAAAAATTAATGGCGATTTTGCAAAAAGAATGCGCCAGCAAGCTTGATTCGGTAGTAATTTATACTTTTAATTCGCTCAAATATTCACAGCGCCTCGTCATCGGATGCGATAAAAACGAAGCGATTTTCAGCTAAAATTTAAGGATAAAGTATGCAAAAATCGGATCGCACGCATTTTATTTTAAGCCCAGGCCGATTGCGCCGCAAAGATAATAATCTATACTTCGATAAATTTAACGACGAGGGCGGAATTTTAACTAGTAAAATTTTGCCGATTAACGCGATTGATGAAATTTATATTTTGGCGCGAGTGGAGCTTGATACCTATGCTATGGCGTTTTTGGCTGATAATAACATTTTGCTGCATATTTTTAGCGCCTATCAGAGCTTCCGCGGTAGTTTTTTCCCGAACACTTCAAATTCTGTAAATAAAAGCGGCTTTGTGCTTTTGGCGCAGCTGCGGGCTTTTGACGATCTTTCTAAGCGCCTTTTTATCGCTCGCGAGATTACTCGCGCTCGCATCTTAAATGCAGCCATTAATTGCAAGGCTTACGGCGTCTCGCTCGATACTGCGCCGCATCTGGATGCCCTAGCGCGCGCCTGCGACATAGCAGCGGTAATGGCGGTGGAAGGCGGCTTTGCCAAGCAGTATTTCGCAGCCTGGAACGAAATCATCGAGGATCAGCGCAGTTTTAAATTTACGACTCGTTCCAAACGCCCGCCGGCAGATAAAATTAATGCCCTCATTAGCTATGTAAATACGCGCATTTATAACATCTGCCTCAGCGAAATTTACAAAACCGAGCTTGATCCGCGCATCGGCTTTTTACACGAGCCAAACTACCGCGCGTTAAGCCTGCATCTAGATCTTGCAGAGATTTTTAAGCCTATTTTAGGTGATAGATTAATTTTTGGAATGTTAAACAAGCGCGAGATTACGGCAAAAGATTTTGAAACGGATGCGGGGCGTATTCGATTCGGTAAAGAAGCGGTGCAAAAAATCGAGCTAAAAATGATCGAGAAACTAGCATCTTGCGCGAACGTAGCGGGTAAGAGCCTAACCTGGCGTCAAATCATCCGTCGCGAGGCAAATCAGATTAAAAAATACGTCTGTGAAGGCGTGCCTTACGAGGGGTTGGTATGGCGGTAGGTTGGGGGTTTAAGCTCATTCGTGCTTTTGAAATTTTGACTAGAATCACTTGCGCCTATAGATTGTGCCCTCTTAAGATGCATGTGCTTTTGAAATAAATTTGATCTGAAGCACGGAACGGCGAACGAATTGGCTTTAAAAACGTATATGCTTTTAAAATTTCAGCTTTTTTGTTGTTCATACTTCGATTTTTTGAATATCTTATATTGAGATTTTAACATTTGCACTCACGATACATATAGATAGCGATAAAGTTGCTTTTAAGATTTTGAAATGCCGAAATCTTGGGCATTGAGCAATCGGCGCTTTTTTAAATTTAGTCCATTTTAAGGCATAAAAATATATACTCCTAACACTTTCTACCTAGAAAAATGGCAAAATTCGTGCTGTAGAATTCCATCCCGTTGGGAATTGAAACTAAATTTATAAATTCTTTCGGCGAGGAAAGAAGCGTAGAATTCCATCCCGTTGGGAATTGAAACTAAAATCAAGACCGTTAAGAATATTCTTGCAAAGCGTAGAATTCCATCCCGTTGGGAATTGAAACTAATCCATACGTTGTAACTTTCACAAAAGCCGAAGGTAGAATTCCATCCCGTTGGGAATTGAAACTTGTTTCAAATACTCAAACAAAATCAGTTTTTACAGTAGAATTCCATCCCGTTGGGAATTGAAACAACCTTGAAGGGCGGAAGGAAGAGTTATTTTCACAAAGTAGAATTCCATCCCGTTGGGAATTGAAACTACTGGCGCGATAATCAAAACGAAATGACTGATGGTAGAATTCCATCCCGTTGGGAATTGAAACACGGAATAACGGAACCGCTATACAACGAAATAGATAAGTAGAATTCCATCCCGTTGGGAATTGAAACTCCTCGCAAAATCCGATCCCGCTTTGGGTATATCGCGTAGAATTCCATCCCGTTGGGAATTGAAACCAAAGACGTATTCTATGCCCCGCAGAATTTAAGAAGTAGAATTCCATCCCGTTGGGAATTGAAACTTACGGAGCTTGAATAAGCTCGCCCGTTCATCTCGCGTAGAATTCCATCCCGTTGGGAATTGAAACGCAAGAAAAGAACTTGCATCGATATGGAGAGGGTTTTGTAGAATTCCATCCCGTTGGGAATTGAAACACGGAATAACGGAACCGCTATACAACGAAATAGATAGTAGAATTCCATCCCGTTGGGAATTGAAACGTATAATCGCCATTAGGTCTAGCTTCAGGATCATCTTTAGGTAGAATTCCATCCCGTTGGGAATTGAAACCCGACTATGTAAGTTATCATTTAAAAGCCTCAAGTAAGTAGAATTCCATCCCGTTGGGAATTGAAACTATATCCGCAAAACAGAATAATCAGCTAAATGGCTACGGTAGAATTCCATCCCGTTGGGAATTGAAACGCAGTAGCAATACCACTAATGGCATCTTTCCAACGTAGAATTCCATCCCGTTGGGAATTGAAACAATCTATTAGGGAGGCTTACAACAGCGGTATTAAGCGTAGAATTCCATCCCGTTGGGAATTGAAACAACTCGTGAAGCGATAATCTGCAGGAAGTTCAATCGTAGAATTCCATCCCGTTGGGAATTGAAACTTACAATTAAACCGACAAATGAAAAAGCTGGTGATCGTAGAATTCCATCCCGTTGGGAATTGAAACTTTTCACAAACCGCCCTAAGCAGTTTAACCACGTGCTCGGTAGAATTCCATCCCGTTGGGAATTGAAACGGCGCATTGACAAGATTAAAAATAGTAGCCATTTGTAGAATTCCATCCCGTTGGGAATTGAAACTGATGAAACATCTGGTAGATATTGCTATGTCGCAGATGGGTAGAATTCCATCCCGTTGGGAATTGAAACAATCGATCGAACCGCTGAAACCAGTTCCAGCGGTGTAGAATTCCATCCCGTTGGGAATTGAAACTCCGCCCGCACAGAATGCTCGCTACGCTCGCATTTGGTAGAATTCCATCCCGTTGGGAATTGAAACTACGAAAGGTTTTCAATATGTCAAAACGAATTCCGTGTAGAATTCCATCCCGTTGGGAATTGAAACTCTGCTCAACGAGCGCGTAGAGCAGGGAACAAGCGTAGAATTCCATCCCGTTGGGAATTGAAACTCACTTCATAATTTGCTATAATGGTCCAACGTCTTTGTAGAATTCCATCCCGTTGGGAATTGAAACTCTATCTCATCGATATACTCTACATAATCCGCCAAGGTAGAATTCCATCCCGTTGGGAATTGAAACGACCCTGCTTCGCTCTGGATAATAGATCCTCGGCAAGGTAGAATTCCATCCCGTTGGGAATTGAAACGCTTCAATATCGCTTCGATATCTTGCCCGCCCAGCTTCGTAGAATTCCATCCCGTTGGGAATTGAAACAATAATGGCTTATCCAAATTTGACGGCGTAAGAGAGTAGAATTCCATCCCGTTGGGAATTGAAACACGCTAGCGCTAATTTTGTGCTTGAGCGGCTGCGCGGTAGAATTCCATCCCGTTGGGAATTGAAACCCTCTTCGACTGGAGTAACAATATCTTTCATCGCGTAGAATTCCATCCCGTTGGGAATTGAAACTATGGACGAGCTACGAGAAGAAATTATAGGCGCAGTAGAATTCCATCCCGTTGGGAATTGAAACTCTAAAAAACACACGCACGCAGACGCGCTGCCGACCGTAGAATTCCATCCCGTTGGGAATTGAAACGAGCCGAAAGATAATGTTTTTTGCTCTTGTTGCAAACATCGTAGAATTCCATCCCGTTGGGAATTGAAACCTAATAACCCCAAAATCAGGGTTCAAATCCCTCTCGTAGAATTCCATCCCGTTGGGAATTGAAACCCTGCTCGAGCTTTTTGTCGCTGCGCTGCACGAAAGGTAGAATTCCATCCCGTTGGGAATTGAAACGCATTTCGTCACTAAGCCCAACATCTACCGATCGGTAGAATTCCATCCCGTTGGGAATTGAAACATCATCAAAACAGAAACGGCAAGCATTACGGGCACGAGTAGAATTCCATCCCGTTGGGAATTGAAACTAGTTTGGGTTTGCTTACGGTGCTTTGCGACACCGTAGAATTCCATCCCGTTGGAAATTGAAACTCATTGCTGTTTGGTCACGGCCGTTCGCGCTTGCCGTAGAATTCCATCCCGTTGGGAATTGAAACAACGGCTTAAAGATCGATTATGACAGAGCTATTGCGTAGAATTCCATCCCGTTGGGAATTGAAACATCTGGAGTCCGGATAAGGATTTTAAACAATTTCAGTAGAATTCCATCCCATTGGGAATTGAAACATTCCAAATGATTGTGACTGGTTTCGAACATTAGAGTAGAATTCCATCCCGTTGGGAATTGAAACTCGAAAAACCCATTTTTACGCACTTCGCTCGACGGTAGAATTCCATCCCGTTGGGAATTGAAACCTTTGCGTTTATCATCATCAACCACATCACTATGGTAGAATTCCATCCCGTTGGGAATTGAAACTCAACGGCACCCGTTCAACGTCATAAGCGGTTGAGTAGAATTCCATCCCGTTGGGAATTGAAACGCGCCAAAATTTCATTTACGGTATTTTTATAATCTGGTAGAATTCCATCCCGTTGGGAATTGAACCCCCCCCCATTTTTTCGGGGGTGTTATTGTAGAATTCCATCCCGTTGGGAATTGAAACATGCTTTCGCAAAAGCGCATTTATGCTATTTTTATAAGTAGAATTCCATCCCGTTGGGAATTGAAACGAATTTGAGCTATACAGAAGTGCCGTTTTAAAAACGTAGAATTCCATCCCGTTGGGAATTGAAACACAACACCAACGCGCAGCAAAATCAAATAACCGAAAGTAGAATTCCATCCCGTTGGGAATTGAAACACGGGAGGTACGGCGATAAGTGCTATGACGGGCGCAGTAGAATTCCATCCCGTTGGGAATTGAAACTTACGCCGATCTGTATTTAAAATTTGGCAAAAAAGTAGAATTCCATCCCGTTGGGAATTGAAACCGATCTTGGAATTTCGCTTGAGATTGAGCTTGGTAGAATTCCATCCCGTTGGGAATTGAAACTCTTGGCTTTCGCTTGGCCTTGAATGAGCGCGAGGTAGAATTCCATCCCGTTGGGAATTGAAACGTTGTAGTGCAAATATACGAACAAACTACGGAATCAGTAGAATTCCATCCCGTTGGGAATTGAAACAATTTGTTGATCTACGCAGGAGTTGGAATTCTTTGCGTAGAATTCCATCCCGTTGGGAATTGAAACGCCGTAATATATTTTTGAGTAGTAATGATATTCGGTAGAATTCCATCCCGTTGGGAATTGAAACGAGCAGCTGACGAAGCGGTTACACGAACGGACGCAGGTAGAATTCCATCCCGTTGGGAATTGAAACATTCCCTATTTGCAAACCAAATAATCTTATTTAAAGTAGAATTCCATCCCGTTGGGAATTGAAACAAAATCTCCATTTCAAAAATCAAAAATATACACTTAGTAGAATTCCATCCCGTTGGGAATTGAAACGCGCAAGCGCTACATACGAACGGAACGAAGCACCTCGTAGAATTCCATCCCGTTGGGAATTGAAACCTGCTTTGGTTGAACCAAAGCTATATTCGCACTATGGTAGAATTCCATCCCGTTGGGAATTGAAACCACCCTCTCCCGCAGGATAGCGGAGCGTAATTTGAGTAGAATTCCATCCCGTTGGGAATTGAAACGCCATTCCTCCTCTGTCATTGCTTCCTCCTTAAAACGTAGAATTCCATCCCGTTGGGAATTGAAACCGCTTTCGGCGAAATAAACAAAACAAGCAAACTATGTAGAATTCCATCCCGTTGGGAATTGAAACAAAATTTGTCCGAAAGCGCCACGTTTTGGCTTGCGTAGAATTCCATCCCGTTGGGAATTGAAACTTAACATTAACTAAAATATAGTCAGATTTTTGAGTAGAATTCCATCCCGTTGGGAATTGAAACACGTGCTAAAAGGCGCTAAAAAAGTGCCGCAAACCGAGTAGAATTCCATCCCGTTGGGAATTGAAACAGCTCAATCAAATATAAAGGAAGAGTTATGGACTACGTAGAATTCCATCCCGTTGGGAATTGAAACCCCTTGAGCCCGCGGGCGCAGATACTACGCAGCGGTAGAATTCCATCCCGTTGGGAATTGAAACACGCTTATTTTTATCGTTACTCCCGTCGTTTTGCCCGGTAGAATTCCATCCCGTTGGGAATTAAAATGCTCTATTTAAAATTTCATTTTTCCCTCTCGCATAGTAGCATTCTATAGAATTTACCAAGCCGAATTCTGCCTGATAAAATTTTTACCAAATAAAAATTCCGGCTTAGATTTTAAAATTTATCGAGCAAGGCTCCGCATCTCAGAGCTTAGGATTTTAAATTTAAGAAGCAGAAACTTCAAGCTGCGTGGTTTGAAACACGAGGATTTTAGATTATAAAATTTGAAATGCCGACAAACTTTAGATTTGAAGTGGGCGAATTAGATTCAGAGCCTCGCAGCTTAAAATTTTAAATTTGAAACAAGAGAAGAAGATTACGAGCCCCGCGGTTTGAAATTTTAAATTTGAAGTAGAAGGGACAAATTTTAAGATCGTTTCAAAATTTACCCCTTTTAAATTTCCATTTCTCAAGCTCTATTCGTTAAATTTTACGTATTAATTTACGCAAAATTTAGCCAAAAAAGATGACTAAATCAACCTATCCGCATTAAATTTATCACCTCTTTTTAGAATAAAAACCGTTGCAGACGCGATTATTAGCGATGATAAAGCGCTTATAATCATTATGTTAAAATTAAAATTTGAGCGATCAAACAGATGACCCAACCAAGTCAAATCGGCTTTTGCTAGGATTATCACAGCTAGCGAATAAGCATAAAATAAACTTATAAAAAATGCAGATGCGGCGGATATTTTATCCAGCAGAATAAAAGCCTTTATTTTGGAAAATACAAAACAGTAGATGATTAGAGGCAAAATTACCGCCGCGCAAAATAGATACAATACCATAGCGCCGAAAATATCGCTTTCGCTATCGCTTGCTTCTTCGTGCCACGTTAGTTCAAAAGCTTTCATAACGATAGAAAGCGGATTTGCGATATCGTAACCGCTATACTCCGCCAAAAAAACCGCATCTATGCTGGCAAATATAACGCCCAAACAATCTATTATAAAAAAGAGCAAGGCGATCCAGAATAAAATTCTCACTCCTTTTAGCTCAAAACATTTTTTAATGAACTCTTTTATCGCCCTACTCCCCAATTCATAGCTTTTAAGATCAATTTGGCTTTTATATCGCATTTCATTTCGGCGCTTTTAAAAACACTTTGTCGTAATTTATCATCAAAATTTAAGCCCTTCGCTGCCATCGTCTATATTGCCCGTTGCAATCGTAAGCTAAAATTTCATTCTACTTATCTACCTAATTTGATACCGTTAAAATTAGAATTATTTTTTATCCTTATCAAAAAATTTTGAATTGTAGTTAGTTAAAGATATCATCAAGGTTCGCTTATTAAAAGGAACTTTGCCGAATCTATCAACAAGTAATTTATTCTGTTTTACTGATATCATAGTACCGTTATCATTAAAAATATAGTACTTTTTTATCCTCAAGGAATTTAAGCATTGAAAGATAATTATAGATATAAAGTTTATGACGATAGCCATTGCAAGATTTGTTATATACGTAATTTTATCCATTAAAGTTTTACTATCAAGTTTTGCAGTTTCTCCAAAACATGGAAAGTATGAATACGTTATCTTTGTATGCTCCGTAAGCTGGATTTTTAGTACCTTTAAATTCCCTGCAAAATCCACATAGTCACATTCTATTATTTTCTCAAAAATTCTAATTTGTAAGTCATTTACTAGCATGCTTTTCAGCATTGCAAAATCTCCAAAAATCGTTTTAAAAAATATAAATACGCAAAGCGCTAGCTCGCCTTTTCTCAAAATACTATTAAAGAAACTTTCGATGGGAAAAATAGATCTAATGGCAAATACTAATGCGAATATCAGGAAAAAAATTCCTACTGTTAATCTACTTTTTAGCAAATAGTCGTTTTTTATCACTATCGGTTCTTTGTCGTAATCTCGCATAGAATTTCCCCATTTTTATAAAAAGATATTTTGGCGTATTTTACCGCCTTATTCTTATGGTGCATTTAAAATTTAAAATCTGCGAAGGACGGGTAAAATTCTAAATTTAAAAGCCTCCGCACTACGCTAAATTTTAAAATTTCAAACCCGTAATAGTGAAATAAAATTCTATCTCCTCCAAGTTTTATAAAATTTTAAAATTATACATCGATGCTCCAAGCTAAATTTTAAAATTTCAGGCTCACGAAAGCGGATAAATTTCAAAATTTCAGACCCATGGAGGCGAGATAAAATTCCAAGCCCGCGAAGGACGAGCGGAATTCTAAAATTTTATAATTTTAAATTCCATCTTACTTCGTTTTCTTTGCGGTATCTTTGACGGTCGTTGCGTTGGCGTCGATATAGCCCATCTGGACGAGTTTTTCGTAGATTTGCATTATCACAGGTCCTGCCGCGCTTCCGCCCCCGCCCCCGTGTTCTACGAGCACGGTTACGGCGTATTGCGGCTTGTCATACGGCCCGAAGCTCGTCATCCAGGCGTGCGAGCGGTGGAAGTAGTCCATATCGGCCTCTTTCATTCGCTTTTTGGTGGTCTGTGAGATGCCTACGACCTGCGCGGTTCCCGTCTTGACCGCTAGAGGCACTACTGCGGTATGGATAAGCTTGTAGGCAGTGCCTCCGTCGGGGTTATTGCCGACCTCATACATCCCGCGCCGCACGAGGGGCAGCTGCGCCTTTTCTTTCGGCGTGAAAAGCTCGGTAGGGGTAAATTCCACCGGCTTGCCGTCGATGCTTTTTAAAAAATGCGGCGTGATAGCCTTGCCCGAGGCGATCTGCGCGGTGTTTT
>ERZ772766.656-NODE-656-length-19765-cov-2.933384_pt1 | contig 19765 bp, 8 predicted proteins | sample MGYA00511379_ERZ772766 | MGnify/ENA primary metagenome ERZ772766 (study PRJEB29015, sample SAMEA2737895) | human oral metagenome | biome: human oral; feature: human-associated habitat; material: dental | place: China | collected 2116 ...
AAAAGGAGAAGGTATAATTTTTTCTGGAGTTGGATTTTCTACAAAAGCAGCTAATCATTCAGCAGCTTTTATCTTCATTTCATCAGTTATTTTTGTAACTCTGTTTTGTAAAGCTCACTTAAAAATCCCAGGGAAAACTAAAACATTATTCAATTGGTTCGGAAAATCACTTCTTCAAGTTGCGATTATTCTTGCTCAAGCTTTTTTGGCCTCATCAGGCATTATCTCTGGAATAGGGTTTGCCATCGCAAAAATCATTGGATCTGAAGACATTGATTTAACCATTTCTGAAGTTAATGCTCAAGCAACAGATACTCAAACAAAAACATCTCTTCATTTAACTGCGTCAGCTAAAACTCATTTCTCTAAATTTTTATTCGTGATTTCAGCTAGAATTTCTTTTTCAGTATTTAAATTTTCTCTTCATTTATAAATGATTCATTTTGAATCAACTGCGATTATATCTTTTATTCAGTATTTTAAAAATAATTTTGCAATTGCAATTCCTGCGGCTCAAACTCAGTTAATCACAACTTTTATTTCTTCTTTTTTCTTTCAAGTAATTTTTAATCAATTTATAAGTCAAGCAAGGCAAACTATAGCTGTTCCGTGTTGATCATCGTGAAAAACAGGAATATTTAATTCTCCTTTTAATCTTTCCTCGATTTCAAAACATCTAGGAGAACTTATATCTTCTAAATTTATTCATCAAATAGTTGGAGAAATATGCTTAATAGTTGCAATTATCTCTTCTGTGTCTTGTGTATCTAAGACAATCGGAAATGCATTTACTCAAGCAAATCTTTTAAACAAGGCACATTTTCATTCCATCACAGGAAGTCCAGCTAATCCTCAAATATTTCCAAGTCCTAAAACTGCGCTTCAGTCAGAAATTACTGCAACAGTATTTCATTTAATTGTGTATTTATAAGCTAAGTCTGGGTTTTTTGCTATTTCTTTACAAGGCTCAGCGACTCATGGAGAATATGCTAAACTTAAGTCATCTTTTGTATTTAATTCAGCTTTTGATACAAAATCTATTTTTCATTGTAGTTTTTCGTGAAGTTTTAGACTTTCTTTAAAATAATCCATAAAATATTTTTTAAAAATTAAATTACTATATTTTTTATAGTAAACTTAACTAAATTATATAAAAATATTTTTAAAATCAAGTTTTTTCTTGTAGATTTTTCTTTTTTGTTTAAAATACCAAAAATATCTTAAAACTAAAAATAAATTATGTTAAATTATTTTTCAAAAGTTACAATCTTGGCTTTGTTCTCAACTATAATATTTATTTTGTATTATTTTATTTTTCCTTGACATGTTGAATCTGTTGACTCTTATTCAGTTTTTTTACTATTTTTTTTATTAATTTTTTGATTTTATAAAATTTCAGAATTATTTATCTCAAAAAAATCAGAAAAAATAGTTTTTTCTCCAGCAAAAATAGTTTTGTATTTTTTATTATTTTTATTTTGTATTTGTTTTGCTTATTTTTCATTTTCATCATTAAATCAATCTTTTTTACTTTTTTGAAAAATAATTTATTTCTTGATTTTTCCAGTTTTTTTCTTTTTTATCATAGCTTCATTTTGAAAGAAAATAACAAATTTTCTTCCAAAAATAGAGACTTTTTCAGAAAATACTAGATTTTTACTTTCTTTGAATCTTGGTTTTTTTAGCTTTGTTAGTGCTTTATCAATTTTCAGTTTTTTTTCTTTTTACAATATTTTTTTAGTTTTTTGAATTTTATTGTTTTTCTTTATTTTATCGTATAAAGAGGCTTTTTGATTTATAAAAATATTTTTTACAAAAAAGATAATTTTACAAAAAAAAGAATTTCTTTCTTTCAAAATATTTTCATCAGAAATATTTTATTTAATCGCGTTTTTTATGATTGCAACGTGATTTATCCTTATAGTTCGACCTTTTCCAATTGGTTGGGACGATTTGTGAGTTTATATGAACTTACCAAATCTTTTAGCTAATTCTTCAGCAACAGCTTCACTTTGAGAAATGTATTCTTGGCAACTTTTTACTTGAGTTTGATATTTGCTTTGAGAGCCTGCTTTTGCTTTTTTTCTAAATTATTCTTGATATATTTTAAGTTTTATTACTCTAAATCTAGCATTTTTTGATATTTTTAAAAGTAAAGAAAAAAGTTTTTTATTTTTACCTGCTATTTTATCAACAGTATTTATTGGCTTACCAATGAGTATATTTCATAGTATGAAAGATATGAAACTTGACCAATGATTATTTTTTATCACGACTTTTATTGTATTTTTCCTTTATAATTACTTACAAAAAATATTTAAAAAAGAGGAAATTTCAAAAATTTATTTATTTATAATTTGACTTTTAGTTGGGTTTGCCTTTTCAATCAAATTTACTTCACTCTTTTTGATAATCTCAATTTTGTCACTTTTATCATTTTTTTATTTAGGATTTTTCTGATTTTTTGGCTTCTTATTCATTTTTTTTGCTGTTTTTACTATTTGAAATTTATGGCAAATTATGAATATTGCAATAAATTGAAATCTTTATATTTCTGTTTTTGCTTTTGTAATAGGGATTATTTTAATTTTTATTTGAATTTACAAAAATAAAAATTTTAAAAAGTATTTTTCGGAAGTTTGTATTTTTTTGCTTTGAATTTTTCTTTCTCTTTTGCCTTGGTTAAGCAGAAATTTTATAGAAATTTATCCAAATATTTCTGTGAATTGACTTTTAAAATGAAATTTACAGAATCCAAAGCCAAATCTTGAAAATATTTATTCTTCTGAAGAAATAATTGAAAAAAATAAAATAAAAGCTAAAAGAAGGGAAGAGGATGCGGTTACAACAAATGAAGATTTAAAAAGATATTTGTGATACGAAAGTGGGATTTTACCTTTTACAAATATGTTTTGGAACTTAACAATGCAAGTAAATCAATGATGAAAATTTACAGAGATTTCTTTCTTGTTTTTCGCTTTAATTCCACTGATTTTTATATTTTTACCTTTTAAAAATAAATATTTTTGTTTTTTGATTTTTTTGTTTATTTTTCTTGAAATTCTTTTAATTTTTGATCCAAATCTTTATTCAAATAGAAAAAGTATTTTGGTAGAAAATATTTCACAAAATTCAATAGAAAAAATATTCTCAAAAAACTCAAATTGAGAATTTACTCTAGTTTATGAGGATCTTAATAAACTTGAGACTAAAATAGAAAAAGAAAAAATTCCAGAAAAAGAAGAAATTATTTCTCTTTGGAAACAAAATAGAAATTTTTTGCAAACTTTAAAAGATTATTTAGCCATTTTGCCTTTGCAAATTGGATATCTTATAATATTTTTGATGTTTATAATTCCATTTTTGATTTTAAATTATTCTTTAAAAGATTTTGAAAAAAGCTTTATTTTTAAGCTAAATCTTGCTTTTGCGACGATTTATATATTTTTTTGGTGTATTTCTAGCTTTTGAATCGTTTGGTATGGAATAACGATGTATTTCTGTTTACTTTTTATGATTTGATTTTGAGCTTTAGAATTGTCAAAATACGATGAAACAAATAGTCAACAAAGATTTTTTTGAAGTTTGGTTTTTGTTACAATTATTCTTTCGTTTTTGCTTTGTACTTCAGTTCCTCATACGATTTCAAATTTGAAATGAATTGCTTATGTAGATTATAAGATTTGAAAAACAGATTATTTAGAGAATACTTTTGATTTACACTACAATTATGATAAAATTCTTTTTGAATTAAATATTGATGAAAATAAAAAATTTGACTTTTTGAAAAAAAGTATTGATGAAAATATCTTGAAAGATGAATTTTTTTGAATGGAAAAAAGCATTTCAGAAATAGTGGATTTTTTGAAGATAAAGGCTAAGAATTGAGATAAAAAAGCAAAAGAGTCTTTAAAAAATATTTATAAATGAATTTTGAATCCAACAAAAGATTTCGAGAATAATTGAAACATTTTTAGAATTTGAACTTTTTTCAAATATTACATTTCTAGCAACCAAAAGCGTGTTTTTGAAGATTGACTTTTGTTTTATTTCAAAGATTATATTTTAGCAAATTCTCCAGAAAAAACTTTTGAAAATATGAAAAATCTTTGATTTAAATACTTGCTTGTTGACCTTTGATCTGCGACAATTGATGATTCAGAAAGTCACGGTTTGACAAATAGATATGAAGAACTTTTGCAAAGTTTTGTAGCAAAAAATCTTGAATTAGTCTCTACAGATAGCACTTGTTTGAGATTTTGACTTGATTTATATGATAAAAATCCAGACAAAGAATTATTTTTTAAAATAACTTCTGTAAGTTACGATTCTTACGACCAGAACTGAAAAATGATTTCAAGAAATAAAAAACTTCGTGATTGTGCTGACGAGATTTCGAAATTTGTAAAAACAGATTTTGAAACAAGAGAATTTCCTTATTTAAAAAGATTTAGGTGACAAAATAAAGATGAAATTGCAAATAGTTTAGATAAATCAAGTTATGCAATATTTAAAATAAAATAATCCTTTACTTCCTAAAAAGAGTTTTTAAACTATCTAAAAACAATATAACTTTTTTTAAAATAAAATTTAAAAAACATGAAAAAAATAAAACTTAAATTATTTTTGTTTACATTTTTTAGTTTTTTGTTTGCTTTTATCTTTACTATTTGATTGAAACACCCTTACTATCAAACAAAAACAATTTCAGCTGAAACTTATAATTTATATTTGTGAACTATTTTGTGACATTTTTCCTTGTTCCCTTTTTCTATTTTAGAGCCTTGAGATTGAATTGGTGCGATAAATAAAACTTCTAATTTTTTAGATATTTTTAATCTTTCCTTTGAAAAAATTATAGTTGGTTTGGAATATTCTATTTTATTTTTTAGCTTTTTGCCTAACTTTTAAATCTGAAATTAAAAAATTTTTTAACTCAAAAAATATTTTTAGCCTAAAAAATTACTTAGATAGATTTTGAAAAATAATTGTTTTAATTATAATTTTCTTGGTTTATGTAAATATTCTTTTAATCTTTTTGGGATGAATTTTGTTTTTCTAAAATATTGTTTTAAGAATAATTTTTATAAAAGAGTATTTAATAAATTACTTAAAAAACAAAAAATACTAACATTAGTTAGTATTTTTTTATATTGAATTTTATTTTTTCAAAACTTCTTTTGGATATTTTTTCCAGAAATTTTCTCTAAATTCTTCATATTTTCCTTGCAAAATGGCTTCTCTTGCCTTGCGTGCTAAATTCACAAGAAAATACAAATTGTGATAAGATAAGAGTTGCATTCAAAGAATTTCATTTTCAGTTATTAAATGCCTCAAATAAGCTCTTGTATAATTTTTACAAGTTTTACAATCACAATTCTCATCAATTGGATTTGTATCAAGTTCGTATTTTTTATTTTTGATTTTTATGTTTCACTCGTAAGAAAAGCAAGTTCCGTGTCTTCCCAGTCTTGTTGGCAAAACACAATCAAACATATCAATTCCTCTATAAATTCACTCAACTAAATCTTCAGGAGTTCAAACTCACATCAAGTATCTTTTCTTATTTTTTAGATTATTTCTTTTAAAATTTCAATTGTTTTTATTGTATCCAAAACTCTGTACATATCTGCTTTAGGTTCTCAAACAGACAGTCATCAAATAGCTACTCCTGGAGTTTCAAGTCATCAAATAAATTTTGTGCTTTCTATTCTCAAATCATCATAAGTTACTCCTTGAACAATTGGAAACAAAGCTTGTAAATATTCTCAATTGTTTTTTCTTTTTTCATTATTTTCTTTCCATCTTTTTACACATCTCTCAGCCCATCTGTGAGTTCTATCCATTGCAGATTTTGCATAGTTCCAGTCTGACTTTCAAGGTGCACATTCATCAAAAGCCATTATTATATCAGCTCATAAATTGCTTTCTATATCCATAACTGTTTCTGCATCAAAATAGTGTTTACTTCCATCCAAATAGCTTCTAAAATGAACTCACTCTTCAGTTATTTTTACTAAACTTTCAGAATTTTTAAATCCGCTTTCTGCAGTTTGTCAAAGTGAGAAAACTTGAAATCATCAAGAATCAGTCAAAATTGGTTTATTGTAATTTTGGAATTTGTGAACTCATCAAAATTGTTTTATTATTGCGTCTCAAGGTCTCAAATAAAGATGATAAGTATTATTTAAGATTATCTCTGCTTCCATTTCATCAAGCCATTCTTTTGGAATTCATTTTACTGTCGCTTTTGTTCAAACTGGCATAAAAACGGGAGTTTTGAAACTTCAATGCTCAGTAAAAAATTCTCAAGCTCTTGCAAATCAATCAGTTTTTTCTATTTTAAATTCAAACATTTTTTATTTTTTATTCATAAAATTTTTTTTATTTGCTTCGTGCTCTGCATCAGTTTTTCAATAATAAATTTTCCCAGATAAATCATGTAGATAATACCAATATTCTGTTTTTTTATCATTTAGAGTTGCTTCAATAGTCTCATAACTAGGATTTCAGATTGGAGTTTTTGGAAGTCATTTTTTTTGCCTTGTGTTGTAATCATTTTTTTCATACAGATACTCTAAAACCTTTTTTGGAGAACACTCTTTTGTAGGTAATTTAAAAGCATAACAAACTGTAGCATCAGCTCAAATTTGCCATCAAGTATTTAATCTTTTTTTGAGAATTCAAGCAACTGTTGCTTTATTTTCAGTTATACTTTCCTCTTTCTCCACAATTGAAGCTAAATTTATAACATCATAAATAGTTTTGTTATCATGTTTATCTTTGAAAAGCTTTTCGTAAACTTTTTTCTCAAATTCTTCAAGTTGCATAATTACAAAATTATTTATTTTGAAAGTTGCAGAGTCAACACTATAAGTATCAGGATATAAATAACCTTCTAAACTTTCTAAATTTAAATCTAAAAAAGGAAAAAATTGTTTTAAAGCTGCTATTTTTTCTGAACTTGTAACATAACTTATGTATTCTCACTCTGAAATAAGTCATTTGCTAGCCAAAGTTTTATCTATATCATAAATATTCCATCATTCTAGAATTATTACATTATTTGTTAATGGAGCTGTTTTTTTCAAACTTTCAATTGTTTCAATAATATCTTTTCATTTTTCTATTTTATAACTTCATTCTTTCAATTCAAAGTTTGGAGGATTAAATCTGATATATAATTTATAAAAAATACTGTTGAACTCAGGAATTTTTTCTCCAAGAGCAGAGAAAGTATCTCATTTCTTAATTATAATGCTTCTACTTTCTTTTATTTCAGTTTCAGTTGGAAAATTATCATATTTGTATTTTACTGAAAATCATAGAATTATAACAATTACTAAGATATAAAAAATATAATTTTTACTTGGTTTTTTTTGTCTATTTAATGCATTTTGTCTGAAATTCATTTTATTTTTTTCAAAGATTAAGATATTTTTTATTATACTTATAAAGTTTATTATTCCAAATTTTTGCAAAAATATTTTTTAAATGCTATAATTTAAGCATAAATTATTTTCTAATATAAGACTTTTATGAGAAAGATCTATATTTTTTTAACGATTCTTTTATTTTTAGCTTCTTGTTGAACAAAGAAACAAGTTGAAGTTAAAGATGAAAAAAATACTCAAACTCAAATTTCACAAACTTGAGGTAATGAACCTGAAGATGAAAAAAATTATGTAATAGAAAACAAAAAAGAAAGATTTGAAATTAGTCAAGATGATGTTCAAGATGCCATTTTAGATCCTTCTAAAATTTCAAATGAAAGACTTGAAAAAAGCCCAATTTTAAAAAATTGAGTAAACTTTTTGAAAGATTTAAAAAATCAAGAAAAAATCAAAGTTACTGATAGAATTGATGGTTGAATAGAATATTCAGATTTTGAAAAAAGCCTTTCGAACTCAGATCAAAAATTTTTAAGAGAAAAATATTTAGAATTAAAAATTATTGATAAAGATACAAAACAACTAGTAAAATCAGGGCAAGTTTACTTAAATAATATAAAATTTTGAGAATTTAAAAATTGAGAATTTATAAAAGAATTTAAATGGCCACTTTGAATAGAAAGATTTGTCGTAATGGTAAGAGCAGATTGATATGGAGATGCCTTTTCTAGTTTAAATACTCTCTATAATGACGGAGCTGTTGTTTATCAAAGATTTTCTTTAAAAAAATCTATAGAAAAAAATATTTCTCTTGATGATAAAGAAGCAAAAATATGAAACTTGCAAAAAGACGATTTTGAACTTGATATTCCAAACTGTTCTTTAGTTGATTCAAATTGAAAATGTTTTAGATGAGAAGTAAAAGTAAAATCTCACTACATAAGTTGAGAAGATGTAAATAGCGCTGATACTTCATTAAATATGAGAGCAATTACAAAGGAATGAAAATATTCTAAACTTTATAGTTGATGAATGGCTTTTAATGATTTTATAACAAAAGATTGAGAAATATTGAAATTGTGAGATGGTAAAAAATTTAAAGTAATTTATAAATTGACAGACGAAATGCTAAAGGAATTTTCAGATATTTGAAAAGAAAAATGAGAATATTTGAAATCAGGATATTGGTGGTATGACAAAAATGCTCAAATTTGGAGAGAGTGAGACTGAATTTGATATTTAGATAAAGAAAATAAAACTTGGACTGTTGAAACAGAATATTTATACTAAAATTTTAAATTTTTAATTTTAAAAACTGAAAATATGAAAAAATTATTTATAATACTTTTTGCAATTACTTTATTTTTCTGAATTGCAAATATTTCTCATTGAAATATTGATAAATTATATGTAGAACGTGCTTGTAAAGCGATAATTTCTCCTTCAACTTTAAAATCTTCTTTAAAAATAAAAAATAATTTTGCTTCAAATTGTACTTATTGAAAAGCTAAGATTCAGTCTGAAGAAACTTTCACTTGAGATTTTTCAAAATCTATTTTGTCTACAAAATTTTGAGAATGTAACAGAAGAGCTGATTGATGGTACGAATGTGATATGAGATGTAATTCTCCAGAAATAAAAGTTGAAGTAATAGCAAAAATGAAAAAATCTGAGTTATTTCCAAATTTTGGTTGAATTTGACTTCCTAAATTAACTTGAACTGTTGAATATAAGATAATTGCATCTTGACGCAGACAACTAGAATCAATTTTATGAATTTGAGAAAGTCCAGAGATTTTTACTGCAGATATTCCTCCTACTATTTCAGAGTTTTACTGAAGTTGTAATGTAACTTGTACAGACTTAACAATGCAAGTTCCAAATTGAAAAGATAAAAATGGAAAAACTTTGTATAAAACTATAGTTTATGATCAATCTGTAGATAGAACTTGTTGATACCCAAATATAAAAAATCAAACAGCTCCAGATCCAAACTCTAGAACAGAAGATGCAAAGATATGAATTAGTGTAACAGATAAAGATTGTATTTCAACAGGAGACAAATCATATTCTTGTTATGCAAAAGATAGTTATGAAATGGAATTAGTTGTAGAAAAAGCAGGAAGACCAGGACCGATAAAATTTCTTAGAACTTATATTCTAGAACCAGGATGAGAAACTTGTCTAGGTTGAGTTTCTGACTGTCCTCCGCTTGATATAGATATTTCTTGATCAGGAAAATTCCAATACACTTGATTTCCAGAATGAACTCTTACAAAAGATTGAAAATATACTCTTGAGTTTAACTGAGTAGTTTGATCAAAATCAAGAATGGATAATAGATCAGAACCAGAATGGATAGATATAAAAATTGTTCCAAATCCAGAATGACTTATTTGAGAAGTAGAGAAAGAAGAATGAGAAAAACCTTATGCAAACTTTACTGATTCCTTTAAATATGAAACAAGAGTTATAGATAAATATAAAAATCCTATAAGAGAAAAAACAGTTATCTCTATGGAGTGTATGGATTGATGTATTCCTGACAGAGCAACTACAAAATGAATTGTAGCAAAATGATTCTGAAAGAATCCAAATGATAAAGAATGAAAAAATAAATTTGAAATAGTTTCAGCTGTTCCAAATGAACAAACTTGAGCTGTGAAACCAATATTTGAATGAAAATATAAAAAATGGAATCCAAACTATCAAGATATTGATTGAGAAGAAACAAAATTTGAAATAGAATCAAAAGTTGAAAAAGTTTACCAAGAACCAATTTTGTATGATAAAATGATTGTTGAAGGGATAAAACCAGATATTGCAAAAACTCAAAAATACGAATTTAAATTAAAAAATGTTTGATCTTTGAGAGATTATGCAAACTGAACAGTTAGTTCAATTAGTACTTCAACTATTTACTTAAACTCTGATTATAAATTTGAAAATTGATTAAGCGAATTGGATGAATTTTTCTGAGAAAATGTTTCTGATAATGTTTGATTTAAAGCAAAGATCAAAGCAAAAGAAGATTTAAAAATTCTTTGAATAATTGAAGTTCATGTTAGAAATTTATTTATCAGTTATGATTTGAATAAAGAATGAAAAAGATATCAAATATCTTATCCTTTAAGACAATGAAAAGATAAAAAAGACTTTTTAGCTTTAGAATGATGTACAAGAGGAACAGTTTGATTACAAATCAACTGAATTGCACAAAGTAAAGGTAAATCTGAAGATGCCTCAAGTATAAATACATTTGCAAATACTGATAAAACAGAATTAAAGAAAAATATTACAAAAAATGCATATGATTTGACAAGAAATTTAACAAATAATAAAAGTACAAATTGAATATATTTTGTAGATTTAACAAAATCAGTAAACAAAACAGTAAGTTATAAATCAGTAAAGTGAAATCTAAAAACAAATGATAGTTTAATCATAAAATGATGAAATTTATTTATTGATGAAAATATTGAAACTAGTATTTGAATTGCAGTATTTTCAGAAAATACTTATGATGTAGAAAAAAATAATAAAGTTTGAAATGTTTATGTAAAAAATGATGTTTCAAAAATAAATGCTTACATTTACTCAGACTGATGATTTATCAGTGCAAATTCAAATGGTTCTAGATATAGTGAAGACGAATTGAGAAATAAACTGATTCTTAATTGAAGTTTATTTTCTTCAAATACAATTTGAGGTTGAGAAGAATGAGATACTTGATGTAAGTTACCATGAAATAGAGCGACAAAAGATTGTGATTTAGCTGAAAAATACGATTTGAACCACATAAGAGACACTTTCTTGACTTGTGGCCCAAGTGACTATTCGTTCAAAATAGAATACAATCCTCTAATTCAATCAAATCCTCCAAAAGTATTTGTAAATAAATAATTTAAAAATATCGCTTAATTGCGGTATTTTTTCTTTTTTAAAAAAGCTAATTTTTTTCTTGATTTTAGTTAATTTTTCTTTATAATTGCAAAGATAGGTGCAACTATGATTGTGTAATTCTGTAAGGTTGTGCTCTATTTTTCGTATTTAAATAAGGATAACAACGATTGTGTAATTCCCGTCCTTTGCCTTTATCTTACTTATTTAAAATATTTTTTTGTTATGGCAAAAAAAACTTGAGAAAAAATAAATGTAGGAAGTTTGTATGATATAAAAGGTCGTCATTATTTTACTGATGATAGATCTGTAGTTGATATACCTTCACTTATAGAAGTACAACTTGATTCTTACAAAGATTTTTTAGAGCACTGAATAGAAAAAGTTTTTTCTGAGTCTTTTCCTATTTCTGACCACTCTTGAGAAAAAGTGGATATTTACTATAAAGGTCATTTTTTGGAAGAACCAAAATATGATCCTGTTTCTTGTACTACAAAAAATTTGACTTATGAAGCTCCTTTAAAAGTTAGATTTGAAATGCTAAATAAAGAAACTTGAGAAATCAAAGAGCAAGATGTTTACATGTGAGGAATACCTTTGATGACTGAACAAGGTTCTTTTATAGTTAACTGAATTGAAAGAATAATTGTAAACCAAATAATCAGATCAACTTGAGTGTTTTTTACATTTTGAGAAGAATGATATGCTTTGAAATTTATTCCAGCGAAATGAAGTTGGTTTGAAATTGATATAGAAAAAAGATGAATAATAAACGTAAAAATAGATAAAAAAAGAAAACTACCAGTAACAGTTTTACTTAGAGCTTTTTGACTTGAATCAAATTCTGAAATTATTGATACTTTTAAGGATTTATGAGATGAAATTATAGCAAACAATATAGCTCCAACAATTGAAAAAGATAAAACTACAAATAAAATCGAGGCTTGGCATGTTATTTATAAATTGTTAAGACCAGGAGATTTGGCTACAGATGAGAGAGTTGAAGAACTTTTCAATGTTACTTTTTTTGATGAAAAAAGATTTGACTTATGAGAAGTTGCTAGAGTTAAAATGAAAACTAAACTTTGAATAGAAAAAAAATATTCTGATCCTGACTGAAAATTCTTAAATATAAACGACATAATCGTTTCTTTAAAATATTTTTTGAGATTGACTTACTGAGCAAAAGATCATTTTGTCGATGATATAGATCATTTAGAAAACAGAAGAGTTAGATCAGTTTGAGAGTTAGTTATGGACAAACTAAAAGTTTGAATAGCTAGAATGGAAAGAATTACAAAAGATAGAATGACTATTGTTGAACTAGATGAAGCTACTCCTGGAACATTTATCAACTCTAGACCAATTGTTGCAATTCTAAAAGAATTTTTTGGTTCTTCTCAATTATCTCAATTTATGGATCAAACAAATCCACTTTCTGAGTTATGACATAAAAGAAGAGTTTCAGCTATGTGACCAGGATGATTAACTAGAGAAAGAGCTTCATTTGAAGTTCGTGATGTTCACCCAACTCAATACTGAAGAATATGTCCAATTTGTACTCCAGAATGACCAAATATCTGACTTGTATTGCATTTTGCAACTTATTCAAAAGTAGATAAATATTGATTTTTATTAACTCCTTTCAGAATTGTAAAACATTATGCAAAAAATGACTGAAAAAGCACTATAAATAGAATTTCTTCAGAAGATATTTTTTGAGAAGATTGAAAACTTATAATCTGAGAGAAAGAGTTAATCACTGAGAAAATAGCTAAGGAATTGCACAAAAAATTTTCAAAAGATGAAGTAAAAGTTAGATGTTATCTAACTCCAGATTATGAATATGTAGATGCTTACCAAGAAAAGGTTTTGACAGTTGCTGAAGCAAACTCAAAAGTAGATCAATTTTGAAATTTTATTGAAACAAGAATCTCAGCAAGAGCTTGAAATGAACCAACAATTATTCATGAAAAAGAATTAACTCATATAGATGTTTCTCCAAAACAAATAATGTCTGTAGAAACTTCACTTATTCCTTTCCTAGAACATGATGATGCTACAAGAGCTGAAATGGGATCAAACATGATGAGACAAGCTGTTCCTGTTGTTAGACCCGAGGCTCCAATTGTTTGAACTGGTATGGAAAGAATAGTTTGAGAATGATCAGGTTATGTTATTTTAGCTGAAGATGATGGAGAAGTTATTTGAGTTGATGCAAAACATATCACAGTTTTGTATAATAACTGAAATAAAAAATTGTATGAATTAACTACATTTAAGAGATCAACTCATGATTTCTTGGTTCATCAAAAACCTGTTGTTTCACACTGACAAAAAGTTTTGAAATGAGATATTTTATGTGATGCACAATCTATCGAAAACTGAGAATTAGCTCTTTGAAGAAACTTGACTGTTGCTTATATGCCTTGGAAAGGTTACAATTTTGAGGATGCTATTATTCTTTCTTCTAGAGTTGTTGAAAATGATTATTATACATCAATTCATATCAAAGAATACACTCTTGATGTTCGTGAAACTAAGCTTGGGCCTGAACAAACTACAGATGATATCCCAAATGTTTCAACAGCAAAATTAAAAAATCTTGATCCAGAAGGAATTATCAGAGTTTGATCTTATGTTGAAGGTTGAGATATTTTAGTTTGAAAAATAACTCCAAAGTGAGAGCAAGAGCTTTCTCCTGAGGAAAGATTACTTAGAGCAATATTTTGAGACAAATCAAAAGATGTTAAAGATAGTTCACTAAGACTTCCAGGTTGACAATGAGGAAAAGTTCTTCAAGTTCATATTCTTAAAAGAGAAAATTGAGATAATCTTTGAACTTGAGTTTTCAAGCAAGTAAAAGTTTTTATTGCTCAAACAAGAAAAATAGAAGTTTGAGACAAAATGGCTTGAAGACACTGAAATAAATGAATAGTTTCTAGAATAGTTCCTGTTGAAGATATGCCATTTATGGAAGACGGAACTCCTGTTGATATTATTTTGAATCCACTATGAGTAGTATCTCGTATGAATATTTGACAAGTTCTTGAAACTCATTTAGGTATGGCTGCAAAAAAACTTTGAATAACTGTTGCAACACCTATTCTAAACGGTTTATCAATTGATCAAATAACTGAACTTATGCAAAAAGCTTGAATGACAGTTGATTGAAAAGTTCAATTATACAACTGAGAAACTTGAGAACCATTCCAAGAAAAATCAACAGTTTGAGTTAAATATATGCTGAAACTTCATCACTTAGTTGAAGATAAAATTCATGCAAGATCTGTTTGACCTTACTCAATGGTTACTCAACAACCACTTTGAGGTAAAGCTCAAAACTGATGACAAAGATTCTGAGAAATGGAGGTGTGGGCTCTTGAAGCTTATGCTGCTGCAAATATTTTACAAGAAATGATTACAATCAAATCAGATGATGTTGCTGGTAGAACTCAAGCTTATGAAGCAATTGTTAAAAATTCTTCAATTAAAAAACCAAATATTCCAGAATCATTCAACGTATTGCTAAAAGAATTGCAATCTATTTGACTTGATTTAGATGAATTGAGACAAAGAGAAAAAGAAGCTTTGGATAGATATAATACTATTTTAGAATATTCAAAAGAAGAAGCTGAAAAAGAGGCAAAAGAAGAAAAAAATAAAAAGAAAAAAGATAAGAAATAAAAATATTTTAAAAAACTTCAAAAAATTATTTACTTAACTATAAAATAAATGTTAGATAAGGCTTTAGATAATTTTCTAAATGATAAGATAACAGATTTCTCAGAAATAGCTGAAAATATTTGAAAAAAGGATATCACAAAAGGTAAAAACTTAGATAATCTTGCTTGAATATCTTTAAGTATTGCTAGTCCTGAGAGAATCAGAGCTCTATCTCACTGAAAAGTTTTGATCAGTGAAACTATAAACTATAGAACTCAAAGACCAGAAAGATGATGACTTTTTTGTGAACAAATATTTGGTCCAAGAAAAAATTATGAATGTGCTTGTTGAAAGTATAAAAGAATCAGATATAAATGAATAGTTTGTGAAAGATGTTGAGTTGAAGTAACAAAAGCTTCAGTTAGAAGAGAAAGGATGTGACACATCGATCTTTATGCTCCAGTTGCACATACTTGGTATTTAAAATCTGTTCCAAGTAGAATAGGTTTGCTTTTAGATCTTCCTGTTAGAAAACTTGAACAAGTTGTTTATTTTGCATCTTACATAATTACAGATGTAAATGAAGAAGCTCTTGCTGAAGCATCAAAAGAATTAGAAGAAAAATACAAAGTTTCTAAATCTGAAATGCAAAAAAAGATTCAAAAAGAGCTAAATGAATTAAAAATCAAAAGAGAATCAAAAGAAATCAAAGAATCAGAGTATAAATATCAAGAATCTTTACTTATGTCAAAACTTGATGATTTAACTGAAGAATTTGAAGAATTGAGGCTTTGATTAAAAATGTTAAAAGTTTGAGAAGTTATTTGAGAACTTGAATATAGAGTTTTGGATTCAAAATTTGCTCACGTATTTAAATGAGGAACTTGAGCTGAACATTTAAGAATTTTGCTTGAAAGAATTGATTTGATGAAATTTATTTCAGATCAAGAAAAAGAATTAAAAAATTCTACTCAAATCAAACAAAAGAAAATATTACAAAAAATAAAACTTGCCTCAAATTTGATAAAATCAGGGCAAAGACCAGAATGGTTTATTTTGACAGCTTTACCAATTATCCCACCAGATTTGAGACCGATGATTCAAATTGATGGTTGAAGATTTGCAAGCTCAGATTTAAATGATTTATATAGAAGAGTTATAAATAGAAATAACAGACTTAAAAAATTGATTGAGCTTTGAGCTCCAGAAGTTATTCTAAAAAATGAAAAAAGAATGCTTCAAGAATCAGTTGATATGCTTTTGACTTGAGAAACAAGAACAAACAGAAGCTGATTTGTAACTGCAAATAAGAAAAAATTGAAATCTTTAACTGAGATTTTGAAAGGTAAACAAGGTCGTTTCAGACAAAACTTACTTTGAAAACGTGTGGATTACTCTGCTCGTTCAGTAATCGTTGTTTGACCAAGTCTAAAAATGGATGAGTGTTGATTACCAAAAACAATGGCTTTAGTTTTGTTTAAACCTTTTGTAATCGCAAAACTTATAGAGGAATGATTTGTTTATAATATCAAACACGCAGAAAAATTTATAGAAAAATGAAGTAAAGAGGTTTGGGATGCTTTGGACGAAGTTATTGAATGAAAATATGTACTTCTAAACAGAGCTCCAACTCTTCACAGACTTTCTATCCAAGCATTTAAACCAGTTTTAATTGAGTGAAAAGCTATTCAGCTTCATCCACTTTCTTGTTCAGCCTTCAACGCGGATTTCGACTGAGATCAGATGGCTGTACACTTACCAATTACAGAAAAAGCTCAAAGAGAGGCTAGGGAACTGATGATTCCTTCAAAAAATCTTTTGTCTCCAGCTTCGGCAGAACCGATTATTGCAGCTTCTCAAGATATGATTTTAGGTTCTTACTATTTGACTGTTATAGATCCAAATTGAATCTGAACAGGAAAAATATTTTGAACAAAAGAAGAAGTTGTAGTTGCTTATGAAGCTTGAGCAATAGGAATTAGATCATTGATAAAAGTGAGACTAGATTGAGAATTAGTTGAGACAACTTATGGAAGGCTTTTATTTAATGAAATCGTTCCAGAATGAATGTGATTTGTAAATGAAAAATTAAATAAATGAGCTATTAAAAAATTGCTTTCAAATAGTTTTGAATCTTTAGGTTCAGAAATCACAGCAAAATTTGTAGATGATATAAAAAATTTCTGATACAAATACGCAACTCTTTCAGGAATTTCTATTTCAAAAGAAGATATGATTATTCCTTGAGATAAACAAGAATTACTAAATGAAGCTTCAGAAAAAGTAAAATACATTCAAAAACAATGGTGGTCTTGATTTATGACTGAAGATGAAAAATATAATCAATCAATAAAAGTTTGGGCAAAGGTAAAAAATGTTATTGAATGAAAAATGAAAGAATTATTTACTTATGATAACCATATTTTTAACTTAATTGATTCTGGTGCGAGATGAAACTGGTGAAACGTAACTCAATTATGTTGAATGAAATGACTAGTTGCCTCTACAACAGGTAAAACTATTGAATTACCTATAAAATCAACTTTGAAAGAATGATTCTCTTCTCTGGAATATTTTATCGCGACTCACGGTTGAAGAAAAGGTAAATCTGATACTGCGTTAAAAACAGCTCAATCAGGTTATTTGACAAGAAGACTTGTAGACTCTTCTCAAAATATTATTGTAAAAGAAAAAGATTGTTGAACAATTTATTTCAAAACTATTGTAAGATGAGAAAAAATTTGAGGTTTTGAAGAAAAATTTGAAGACAGAATATATTCTCACACTTTGGCAAATGATGTAGTTGCTGAGAATTGAGATATTTTACTTAAAAAATGAGACTCTATTGATACAAAAGCTTTAAATATTTTAAATACAAATAATATAAATACTGTTGATATCAGATCAGTTTTGACTTGTGAGACAGAAGGATGAGTTTGTGAAAAATGTTATTGACTTGATTTAGGATCAAATAGAGATGTTGAGATTTGAACTCCAGTTTGAGTTATTGCGGCACAATCTATTTGAGAGCCAGGAACTCAGTTAACGATGAGAACTTTCCACTCAGGTTGAGTAGTAAAAGAAGGTTGAGATATGGCTCAAGGTCTTTCTAGAGTTGAAGAATTATTTGAAGCTAGAAGTCCTAAATTGGTTGCTGAAATATGTGATTTAGACGGAACTATTCAAATAGAAAATACTGACAAAAATACAATTGTTAGAGTTATTGCAGAAGATCTTATGGAAGAAGAATATTATTTACAAGAGGATTTTGTAGCAAATGTAAAAGTTGGACAAAATATCAAATCAAAGCAAATAATTGCTAGATCAACAAAAGATAAACAAAAAATAGTTGCAAGTTTTCCTTGAGAAGTAAAAAGTATAACTGACACAACAATTACTGTAAAAGATACTGAAAAAAGATATTTTGAATATGTATTTGATTTAGGTAGAACTATAAAAGTAAAAGATGGTCAAAAAGTAAAAAGATGAGATAAACTTACAGAGTGAGCTTTAAACTTACAAAAACTTATGCAAATTGCTTGAGTTTTGACTACAGAACAATATATTGTTGACGAAATAAAAGCTATTTATTCTTCTCAATGACAAACTGTAAACTCAAAACATATAGAGCTTATAGTAAGACAAATGTTCTCAAAAGTAAGAATTACTTCAAAATGAGATACAGAATTTTTCCCTTGAGATATAGTTGATGTTATTACATACAACACTCAAAATGCAAAACTTAGAAAAGAATGAAAAAAACCTTGTATTTGAGAAAGATTACTGTTAGGTATCACAAAAATATCTCTTCATACAGATTCTTGGCTTTCTGCTTCATCTTTCCAAGAAACAGTCAGAGTTCTTGTTGAAGCATCTACTTCAGGAAAAATAGATAAATTTAACGAAATGAAAGAAAATATCATTATTGGTAGACTTATCCCTGCTGGAAAGCAATACAAGAAAATTCATCATGCTTCTGATTTTGAGGAAGATTTATCAGAAAAAGACCAATATTTTGATAACTCAGATGATGATTTGGTTGATGTTTCTGGAGAATATCTTGAAACAGCAGATATGCCTTTGGAAGAAGAAATTGAAGTGTAAACAAAAAAGATTTAGAAATATTTTTTCTAAGTCTTTTTTTTGTAATTATTTTTATCTTGAACTAGATTTAGAATCTAAAAAATATTTTTTAATTTTCTAAAACTATTAAATTTTTGCAATAAAAAAAAAAGTGTGATAAGATTTATTAAATAAATAAAAATGAATTTAACAAGATAAAACAAAAAATATGTTTACTAAAATCAAACAAGCTTTATTTAAACATAAGCTATTTTTAACAAAAATAGCAGTATTTTTATGATTATATTTTTTGATGACGGATTTTTCGTTTGCTAGTACTCAAAATGATGTAGATTTCAAAAAAATAGAAGACTGATTTATTCAAATTACAACGTGGATTTCCACTATTATTTCTGTACTTCTTTGAGCTCTTACTTATCTTGTAACTTTGTTTTTAACACCAGAATGGACTAGTGGTACTGTTTTTGGTCTTTCAAAAAATCTAAAAGATATATGGGTTTTGATGTCAAACATAGTTTATTTTGCTTTTGCTTTCATTTTAATTGCTATAGCTTTTGCAAATATAGTTTGAACTCAATGAGACTTTGCTTTGAAGCAAGCACTTCCTAGATTTATAGTTTGAATTTTGATAGTTCCTTTTTCTTGGTTTATTGTTCAATTTTTTGTTTCATTATCTTCAATTTTGACTATTTCAGCTTTAAATCTTCCCTTTGAAGTTTTTCAAG
>ERZ772766.658-NODE-658-length-19727-cov-3.715789_pt1 | contig 19727 bp, 19 predicted proteins | sample MGYA00511379_ERZ772766 | MGnify/ENA primary metagenome ERZ772766 (study PRJEB29015, sample SAMEA2737895) | human oral metagenome | biome: human oral; feature: human-associated habitat; material: dental | place: China | collected 2116 ...
AGTTTATGGATTGGGTCAGCTAGGCGAGATTGAGGGCAGGATTTACAAAGGCTGGAGGATTATAGACGAAATACCTCACGAAGCCCGTTTAGAGGGCTATGGATTAGATTTTGGCTACTCAAACGACCCAACCGCTATAGTCGCGATTTATTACTATAACGGTGGGTATATTCTAGATGAGATACTTTATCGAAAGGGTATGAGCAACCAGCAAATTGCCTCATTTATGAATAACTTAGATTTTGGTGTGATTGTAGCCGATTCAGCTGAGCCGAAATCGATTGACGAACTAAAACTATACGGTTTGTCTGTTGTAGCTGCGAAAAAGGGAGCTGGATCTATTTTACAGGGAATAAATTATGTTCAAGAGCAAAGCGTTTCTGTCACCAAGCAAAGCATTAATTTAATTAAAGAGTATAGAAATTATTTATGGCAAACAGACAAAGATGGCAAGACTGTCAATATACCAGAAGGTGGTTTTGATCACGCCCTAGACGCTGTTAGGTACAAGCTGTCTAGCGTTTTAAAGCCAAAATATGAGCAGAAACCAATAATTCAAACGTCAGGAGATCTAGCACAATTATGGAGTTAAGATTTGGTGAGGTTAAAAACAAATACGTTACAGATGGCGTAGAGGTTGAAGAAACTAGGAAGATAAGGGATTATATGACTGCTCAAAGTATCCGCTCATTTACGATTCCTGTGAAAGTTAGTAGCTTTGATGAAGTACGACAGGAATTTGACGATCTCATAAAACAGGCAGAAAATGGTGAGTGTCTAGATATATCATTGAACGTCAGAATTGATAAAAACACAGGACTGCCGCAAATGGTAAAGAAAACTATTCTTGATAAAAGTTCAAGGTTGTAGACGCTAAAAAATAAATATGATATTATAGACGCGTAACAAGCTACTGGGAAAGCCCAGCGTGATGATTACATAACAGTAATTTTTACGTTGGGAGTAATCAGTGGCTTTTTCTTATGTCGATGAAAATAATATCGGCGACGCATATGAGGATAGTAAGAAAAAATACGCTTCAGCATTAGCGAATGTTGATGAATACGAGCGTATTGCTCTTAATAAGCCTAAAAATAATTTACCATCGGGTTTCCCAGATATGACAGATGGTACAACCGCTAGTTATGTTCAGTCACGTCCTAAAAGTACAATCCAGCAAATCCCAACAGGTCTGGTGACGAGTTTAGATAAAGATAAAGATTTGGCTGGTATTGCTAATTTAGTTCTCACAGAAGACATTGTTCCAAACGCAAACACAACTGGTAGTGTTTTACAGAAATCCTGGGGAGCGTCGAGTAAATCCATGACGTATGGAGCTCAGCCTGCATACTGCTTCTACACACAACACGGAGATTATTTTGGTGCAGACTTCAAATTACCATACATAAAAGACGTTATCTTAGAATCTGGAAAAGTCTACGACAAAGACTGTAACGTTATTTTCTTACGAGCGTGGTATCAACCAAATGACATTAAATACCTAATTTACCGCGAAAAACAATTAAATAAACAGGGAATAAAGAGTGGCTGGCGTCTAGATAAGCTTGTCAATCTACAAGCTAAAGAGAAGGATAATGAAAGCAAAACTCCTGCTGAGCGTGCTTTAGGGCTTGAAATGGGTGGTATTGAAATTATCTTTGCCTTTCAGAAAGGGAAGGGTGCATTATTTTACGGTTATAGTCCAGACAACAAAGAGGTTGTCTACTCGACTGTCAACCCTGACCCGAGAGGTGTTATCCCGATTCATTTTCTATACCACGACATGGACATGTCTAGTCCAATTGGACGCGGTGCAGTGGAGCTTGTAGCAGGTCTTCAAAACATGCTCGATTCAGAGATACAAATGTACCAGTATGCAGAAGCTCTAGGATTAAACCCACCACTCATGAAACGAGGTTCATTTGACACTTCAACGATCAGATATAAATTAAACGCTATTTGGGATTTAGGAACAGATCCTAACGCAAGCATTTCACCAGTTAATATTTCTACGCACGCATTAAGTAATTTCTCGAACAATTATGGTCTAATCAAGAGTCAGATCTTAAATATAAACAACGCTAATGATACCAGTATATCTGCTGAAGTCGGCAATCCTGGCTTTTCTCGAACAGACAGCGGTGTTAAAGCTCAGCAGGAACGCACGAGCGTTAGTGATAATTATCTTCGCAAACAGTTCGAAGACTGGTTTGGTGATGTCTGCGAAACAATGCTCAATATTCATTTTGCTCTATCTGAAGGTACGAAGACAATTGAGCTCACTCAGGAATATATCAAGCGTCGACAAGTTGAAGATCCTAATTTTAATGCAACTACAGCTACCGTTGATTACAGCCAAGAAATAAAGGGCTTTAAGTTCAAGGTTGATGCATCCACTTCAAAACTAAAAGATGACGAGCAGTCAATGGAAAACCTAAAGGGAATACTAGAACTGGTTCAGTCTGACCCTGAATTAGGTCAATATATTCGCAAAGATCAGTTATTAAAGCGAATGATCACTAAATCCGGTGTAGATGACCCTGAAGAGTTGATTATAGACCCTGATCAAAACAATAACGGCATAGCCGATAGTGAGGAGCAATATGAATAACGATTTAATCCCAAACGCTGGGCTTTCTTGGGGTATTCCAGAAGAACGTGAAGAAAAGGAGCAGAAGGAGCGAGTAGCTGCTCAAAAAGAGATTGATGTACTTCAGGTTCTCCTAAAGGGTATGGACGAAAAAATTCAGTTAGCGCAAAACATCAATCAACTGACTATGAATCCTGAGACTTCAGAAGAGTCGTTAAAAGTTCAATTACTTGCTGCAAGATGGCGTGTCAACGACCTGACGGAACTAAAGGCATGGATTCAGGAACAGGTGGAGAAAACAAATGGATAAGAAAGACGTGAGAGACAAATTAGAGCAGCCTCTTGAGACTGAATCTCTTTTAAAGAGCCATGAATTTAAGCAAGAGGGTAGAGTTTTGGTTTGTGTCGATGACCCAAGTTTAACCGCAATTCTTCCACTCGGAGTGTATTTATTTGGCGAGAAAGGAGCATATCGACTAGAGAAGTTGTTTTAGGTGGGCTGCAGGCTGGTGGTGTTTTTTGTTAGTTTTATCACCATCAGCCTAGAGCTCATCTCCTTGAACTCTCATCTGCGCACCGATGTAAAAGGTCGTAAATAACTAAATAAAAGGAGTAAACACCGTGGAAAATACCACTACAGACGTAAATACAAGCCAGAACGCGGCAGATGTGTCGTCAGCATCAGACAGTTCAACCGACAACCTTGATTTCCAAAATGGCTTCTGGGAAGAGAGCGAACAGTCGGAGGGCGAGTCCAAAACAGACGAAACCCAAGAAAAAGAAACTGAGGACAAATCTGAAGATAAGTCTGAAGAGAAGTCTGAAGAGAAGCCAGAATTTCCGAAAGCAGAAGAGCGTACGGCTCAGCTGAATAACGAAATTCGAGGATTGGTAGCACGCCGAAACGAGCTGCAGCAAGAAGTTTCTCAATACGAGGGTATTGCAAAGCTTCAGCAGCAGATCAACGAAAATCGCGTGACGCCAGAGCAGCTAGAGGCTATGGGTTTAGACCCACAAGACGCCGCAGTGCAGTCACTTCTCTATAATCAAGAGATTGATAAGCACCAAGCTGAGCTCAATCAAGTTCAAGCTGATATTGCTGATCTTCAGTACAATATCGCACTTGATAGGGTCGAGTTGCTCAAAGACTACCCTGTATTCGACGAGAAATCGCCAGAATACGATGCAAACTTTACCGACAAAGCCACTCAGCTGTACATGCAAGCAGCCAACCTACAACTGAATGAGGAGGGTGCGCCAGTGTCAGCAGATATGAAGCTATACGAGTTTATGTCTGCTTTAGCTGATGTACGCGCAGAGGGTATTAAAATCGGTAGCCAAAAAATATCAAAAACAAAACAATCTGCCGCGGTGATGAATGCTGGCGGTGCACAAACAACTAACTCTGAAGAAGACCCTGTATTGAAGGGCTTTGACGAAGAATAAGAAAAGGAGAACCTAAATGTCAGTAGTATTAACAGACAAAGTTGCTTCTAAGGTTGATGAGCGATTTACTCTCGCGTCGTTTACCGAAGGAGAATATTCAAGCGATTACGATTGGGTTGATGCAGCCACCGTGAAGGTGAACTCAACGCCAACTGCTCCATTATCGGCATACAACCGCACTGGAGATGACCGCTATACAACGACCAACATTGAAAACAAACAACAGGTTATGACCTTGTCGAAAGATGAGGGATTCCGCGCAATTCTTGACAAAATGGATCAAAAACACACCTCAGGCGCCTTGAAGGTTGGTCGATGGATGCGCAAGCAAACCGATGAAGTGTTTATTCCTACTCTGGATAAATACCGCCTAGCATATCTAGCTACTTCAGCTGCTACAAACAATATGCTGATTACCGAAGCTATTACTAAGAGCACTGTTTATGACAAGTTTTTGGAGCTGAACGAAAAAATGACAGACGAACTTGTGCCAACTGAAAATCGTACCTGCTGGATGACTGCAAAAGCTTACAACTTCTTCAAGAGCGGTGGGTTTGTTACCGATTCTGATGCGGGTATGAAGATCAAACAAAAGGGTGTTGTTGGTCTGATCGATAACGTCAAGATCAAGGTTGTTCCTCGCTCATACTTGCCAGCAAAGCACGAGTTCATCATTGCTTACAAGAACTCATGGCTTGCTCCGAAAGTATTGGCTGAGTGTATTGACCACGGCGACACACCACAAGCAAGTGGTAACACGATTACTGGCCGGTTGGTATATGACTGCTTCGTACTTGACATGAAAAAGAAAGGTATCGCAGCTCTTAAGACTGCTTAAAGGAGGACAAGATGGAAGAGAAAAAGTATATAGACCCAGCAGAAAGCGCACGCGAACTGTGTCTAGAGCGATTCAAGACAGCTGATCCTGAAGGCTATGAAGCATTTATCTCTGCTGAGAAAAAAGCTACTGAGAAGGCTGAAAAGAAAGCTGAGAAAAAAGCTACTGAGAAGGCTGAAAAGAAAGCTGAGAAAAAGGCTACAGAGAAGTAGCTTCTTGGGGCGGGGAAACTCGCCCCATCTCCGCGTTTTGCCTCTCCGCGATAAATGAGAGGTCGAAGATTAACAATTTGGAGAGAGACTTGGTAGAGTGTGTTATATATCGCTCTATGGTGCTATAATGATGGCAAATCATTTAATCTTGTGGGAGAAGATAGATGAGGCAGTGGATCAAAAAAATAGATTGGGCAGAAATTGGCGGATATTTAATGGTAGCAGCATTTTGGCTAGGCGTGTTTGGGTTTATATATAGACAACAGATATACGACTACTTCGCACCAGTTTATTACAAGCCTTGCACGGTAGAAACTATAAATTACGATACCGTCAACATAGACAAGGGCAAATCTCGGTACGAAACAAGTCGTATAGAAACTGTCGGTCAGAATGGTTCAAAACAAGTCTGTAAAGCCTCAAAGTCTGGACACCCTAACAAAGAAACTATTGTAAAACAGCCAGTCAATCAGGTTGTCAGATATACGCCAACTTCTAAAGCTGCATATAATTGTATGTATAATGATGACTGTGGAGAAGCCATGGACGAGGGAGAACCAGACTATAATGAAGAATATATGGAGTATATGGAATCTCAACAAGGAAACTCAAGAGGTGGTGCAATCTGTCGAGACGGCACAAGGTCGTATTCAACTGGAAGAGGAACTTGTTCGCATCATGGTGGAGTAAGTCAGTGGTTATACTGAGCTCTGTATTGACAATTCATCTCTGTTGTGCTAGTGTGTAAGCATGAAAAAGGTCATAGTCATCACTGTTGTTTTAGCGCTTGTAGTGGGTGGTGGTGTGCTATGGAAAATTAGAGAAAACCGCTTAGTTGCTAAAGCTGCTTACCTAGAGGCAAAGTCGACTGAAGGACAGGCGTATAATAAAGGATTTACTAAATACGAGATGGGTCCAGCAGACCCTCAGGAGATCCTAGAACTAGTAAACCAAGAACGTGCAAGAATTGGTGTAGCACCATTAGTGGTAGACGAAAACGTACAGAAGAGTGCTCAACTAAAGGCAGATGATATGGTATCTAAGGGGTATAGGCAACATAATATACCTGGAACAAATAGTATGTTATCCCCCGAAATGGCACAGTTAATGTATCGTGACGTTGGATGTTCTCGTAGTGGTGAGAACCTCACATGGGGCAAAGATGGAGACAACGAAAGCACAAGCCAAGCGTCCTTTACTGCTTGGATGAATTCAGAGCCTCACCGTAAAGCCATACAGAACCCTAAGTATACGAAAACAGGCATTGGTGTAAAGAACGGTGTCGTCGTCCAACACTTCTGTGAACTCAAATAAATAATATATTCCATCAAGTCTCTCTCCTTATAACAAAATAAGGAGATTTTTTATGCAAGGAAATGCAACATACCGTCAGTACTTGCAATACCATGCTAATAACCACCCATCAGCTGCCAAGCGCGCCGAGGCTAAGGCGCTTTTGAACGTGGTTGGTGATGATGGCAATCTTGACGGCAATTTCTTAATGGGTCAAAAAGTAGACCGAGGTTGGTTCAGATCACCAGATATTAGAGAGCAAACATCAAACGGTTATACCGCTTCAACAGTCAATCGTTCAGTCAACCCATGGTGGAAAGAGTCGTATAACAGCTGGAGGGCTAACCAAAACTCACAACATCAAAATGAGACCCCTGAATCTGGTGGCGGTGGCTACTACGGTGGCGGTGGCTACAACCCCTACGCTGCTCAGGAAGCTCGTAACAAGGCAGATGCTATCGCTAAATACGATGATGAGATTAACCAAGCTAACTCAGCTATTAATCGTCTAGGCGGACAGGAAGCTGTTGGTATTGCTAATGCTGGAAAAGCTAGAGACCGTGCATGGCAAGAAAACGAAAACAGCTTCAATGAGTCAACTGGTCGTTACAACATGAACACCAAAGACTCTATCGACAACATCAAAAAGACTCGAGACCAAATTGAAAGCGACACCGCAAGTAAAGTTCGCTCGGCTAAAGGCATTCTATCTGCTGGTGGAGCAGGAGACAGTTCGTTTGCTAAAATCCTCGCACCGTACGAGATTGCTAAAGCTGCCTCAAAACAGCAGGGTGAGGCTCAGGACGCATACGCCAAGAACCGCCGAGATATGGATATCAACTACTTCGCAGTTAAAAACGCCTACAAAAAGAACCAGGGTGATATTGAAGGCGAATATAACAACCGTGTGAACAGTGTGAAGCAAAAGATAGCACAATCCCGCGCTGAACTATTAGACCGTATCAGAAGCGCCAACGTGGGTAAACAGACGGCAAATGGCTCAAGCATGGCAGCGGCTATTGCAAGCCAACAAGGCACACGTGACCAAATCAACCGATTAGGTACAGAGATTGACGAATTAGGACGTGATCGCAGTATTCCTATCCAAAAAGTGGAATGGAAAGCACCAGACCTCGCTACATACGACCCTAAGGACGTAACCGTCAAGGATAACTCAGAGGTCGGTGGTGTGAATGATGAGATCTCACCAAACTTGCGTCCAATCTTAAGCGACGAAGAAAAGAAAAAGAAGCAACAGTTAATGTAGGGAGGTAGCAGGAGATGGATTTTTTTCAAAGGATAGGTAACTTTTTCAGCGGAAAGGGCTGGATTAATGATGAGGAAAAACGCCGTAAGGAACAACAAGCTCAACCAGCCCAGCCGCAGCCAAAGGTTACGTTTAATAACCAGGCTAATACTAATGCGCGCTGGAACAATACATCTAATTGGATAAATAGTTCATCTCCTGCCGCCATGAAGCCTACAAATACGATCAAAGCAGATACAGCACCTAAAATAGATACGGTGCCAAAGGCGAATGAGTTTAAGGATAATCAAATTAAACAAGAAACCAAGCCGATTATCCCGCAAAAAACAGTTAATGAAGCGCCAAAGAAACCAACATTCTTTGATTATTTAAATCCATTTGGCGAACATGGTCTGTTCGGCGTAAAACAGCAACAAACCTTTAAGAAGACAGTAGAAAAACCTGTCGTAGATAATATTAATAAGTTCAATAACTGGATTGACTCTTCAGACAAGGAAAAAGGATTCCAATGGAACGATCCAGGAGATTATGCACGATTTGCCGCCAAGATCCCTGGAGGTATGGTTCAAGGATTGGCAGAAGCGCCCAATAAAATAGCTAATACGATTACAGGTATAGAAGCAGACGAGAACGGCAAAGTTAAACAGTTAAATGGCTGGCAGCGACTAGGAAAAGGGCTAGACGCAGGTATATCAGTTGGTGGACTAGGATTCGGTGGTTCAGGCACATTGATACGCTCTGCGATTGGACAAGGAGGTAAACAGCTGGCGGGACAAGCAGCTAAACAAACTATAGCTAAAAAAGCGCTAGGACTTGGCGGAAGTGTACTAAAGGATGCCGCCAAAGAAGGCGCAGAAGAGGTCGCTCAGACCTTTGCACAGGATTTAGCTGATGACGGTAAAGTAAACACCAAACTAGGAGATTACGCACAATCTGGGGCACTTGGTGCGCTTGGGGGCGGCATGATGAGTGGTGCTGGTCATATTGTAAATGGTGTTAAGGGAGTGGTGAGGAATAAGATTAATCCTTATGGAGAGAATGGTGTCGGGATTAATCGACTATCTCCAAACCAAATGAAATACAATGCCGCTGAAGTTATAGGTGTTATAGCTGGAGATACAAGAAAGCGCCTTAGTCAGGCAGCTTTTGGTGATCTACAGAAGGCACGAACTGGCAATCCATACCGAACAAGTGATGGGATGGATGTGGAGCTGAGTAAAGCGGGCAATAGAAAATACACGAGTACAGGAGCTCGTGCTATTAATGATAATTTTATAGTTAAACAGCGCTTGGCGCCTCAAATAGATGAGGTTATTGCAAAATCCAAGCTTATTGATAGCGCTGAAGACGCCAAGAATCACGGAATAGCACCTGATGGGTTTGATTACAGAGAAATTCCTGTGCGATATAGGGGTAAAGATTATGTGTCAACAATAGATATTGCAAAGAATAATACAACAGGGCGCAATACTCTTTATGAAGGTAATGTGCGAAGCCAAGAAAAAAGCCACCCAGGTGACCTTAACGGTGCGCCCCGTGGACAAGCCGAACGGGGACTGGGCGACTTTTCTAATGAAAATATAGCACGAGAAGTTCAGAATGTCAATGACGAGAATGTCTACAGGCCAACAAAGCCAGGCTTTTTCGGTACAGCTCCTGAAGATTACCACTATAGAATCGAGCAAACACCACACAGCAAGTATGTAATCGTCGAAGAGTACGCTGATGGCAGTCCATCACAGCGATACTCAACACATTCAGACATTGCCATTGCCAAGCGTGAAGCACAGAGATTAGCAGAAGGACTAGAGAAGCCAATTCAGGTCGAAAAAACGGGCAAGGGCTACAACGGATTCACTGAACGATCAGCTGAAATTGAGCTAAAGAAACTACAAGCAGTCCACCCAGAGTACGATTGGGAAATCAAACCAGCCGAGCATATGGATAGCTACGATATAACGCGAGGTAAATATGGTATTAAGGGGGTGCTACGTGAGAGTGACGCCCGCCTCGACGGTCCAAATCACCCGACAAGAACCTACGAGGTTAATAAGGCTGCGCCAAGAGCCGAAGAGGGGCTAGACCAAACACAAGAATCATTTGAGCCACTTGGCGCCAAGATAGAATCGCCTCAAACCAATGACACGCCAGACAGTCTTGATATTGACAACATCGAAGCTGCCGACATAGACCCATCTGAATACGCTAAAGAAATGACCAAACAGCAGGAATTGGCACATAAAGGTGAACAACCTACTCTCAAGGAGCGTTGGCAAGACTTCAAGGCGGATATGCGTGAGAAATTCGTAGACAGGTTTGCGCCTATCGAGGACAGAATTACCAATGAAGCAGACCAGCTAGAGATGAGAAATGCCCTGGATAGAACCCTGAGAGCAGACAGTTTATCTGAAGCATTTATTCGAGACAATAAGTTTGATCAACTAATCAATAGTTTCAGAAACAAAAAAGAAATGCAGATGTTTGACCAGGCATTGATCGCTAAACACGCTCTAGAATTAGAGAAAAACGGTGTACAAACTGGGCGAGACCTCGCAAAAGACAAAGCACTCATCCGAGAGGCAGATAAGCGTTTTGAAAATGAATTTGCTCAGGTGAGGGAGTATTCAGATAAGGTCTTACAACAGACTGTAGATTATGGGCTTATCAGCCAAGATACAGCCAACTACTTACGGAAGAAGTACCCTGAATATGTGCCGTTTGACCGTATCTTTTCTGATAGTGAATTAGACGCTCGTACAGGACGAGGAAGAGGAGGCGAGGCAAGCCTCAGTAAACAGGATATTGTCCAGCGAATAAATGGCTCACAGAGGGCTATAGACAGTCCGCTCAATGCGTTAGTCATGAAGACTCAGGACATGATTCAACAGGGTGAACGCAACAAAACAGCAGAACTTCTGGCGAGTTATGCAAAAGATCCAAAAAACCCATTCCTGCTAAAAGAATTGAAGGATGGAGAGAAGGCGAATGGACGACCAACGATCAGCTACCTAGACAAAGGTATAAAGCGTACATTCCTTGCCGCACCTGAAGTCGCTAATGCAGCTAAAAACCTGAATCGTGAGCAGGTGGGTATCATCTTAAAAGCCTTGATGCAGCCAGCCCGCTTGCTGAGAATGGGTGCGACATCAATCAATACTGGGTTTACTATGGCAAACGTTGTTAAGGACTTTGTGGGCGCTAGTGTGAACTCAAAAAATGGGTTCTTTTCAACAAATCCGAAAGTCCTAGCCAAAGCATTAGGTGTAGCTTTTCATCATAAGGGTGATATGTACCTAGAAATGCAGCGCGCTGGCGTGTTAGGAAACAGCTATGAATTGACTCGTAATGCTGCTCAGTTAAACCTTAAGGAAATACGCAGCCACAAAAACTTCTGGCGACGTTCAGCGCACAATATAAAGAAACCTCTTCAAACACTAGAGAACACGATCGGACGTAGCGAGGATTTTGGGCGAGCTGTTCAATATCTCTCAAACAAAAACTATGCGAAACGCCATGGGATGAGTGAGTCAGAGGCGATAAAGTTCGCAGCTGATCAAGCGAGGTGGAACTCCACAAACTTCTTGCGCAGTGGTTCATATGGTAAAGTCATAAACGCCATTGTGCCGTATTCAAACGCAGGTATTCAGGGTCAGCGAATTATGCTCCGCAGGATGAAAGAAAACCCTGTAAGGTATACTACAAAAGTTGTTTTAGGCGTGGCAGTCCCTACTGTTTCTGCCTTGGCTTTCTCATACGGAAGTGAAAAGGGTAAAGAAGTCATGGATAACCTGCCTGACTATGTCAAAGAAAACAATGTGGTGATTGTAGCCCCAGGAGCGACTTATAACAAAGAACAAAACAGATGGGACGGGGTGTTTATGGTTCCAGTACCACCTCAATTCGCACCGCTCCACCGACAACTTCACAACATGACGAAAAGTGCTATGACAGGACAACAATTTGATATGGGCAAAGCCGCTGGAGACACCGTAGAACAAGTTACAACCGTCAATCCATTGGAAATAAGGCGCACAGCTTCTCAGTATGTTCCGCAAGCCGTAAAGCCAGCCATAGAGACTTGGGCAAACAAAAACCTATACACTGGTCAAGAAGTCGTACCAGAAGGGATGAAAAACCTTGCTGGAAAAGATCAATGGGACAATAACACCAGCCTAACAGCTCGAAAATTTGGAGAGCTAACAGGGCTCAGTCCTAAGCAAGTCGATAACGTTTTCAGAACATCGACTGCTGGTGGTGGGCAAAACTTGCTTCACGGTACAGACTGGGCTATTGCAAAAGCCACAGGAGCTTCTGACAATGAAATAAAGGGTAGAAGCATACTAGATTCTATTACTGGGCGATTCTACGCGCCAAAAGGCACAAGCCAAGGATCGTACTATTATCAGTCGCTCGAAAAAGCTGCTAAAGACAATAAGCTTGCTGGTAGCGATTTGGAGTTTTTCCAGGGGCTAACTTCTAGAAAGTATAATGAGAACGGTCAGGCAGAAGGTAAAACGGAAGCTGACGCTATAGCGCATAGTCGACTTCTGGCAAGTAAGCCTGCCCTCGTAAAAGCTCTCAGTGAAGCCGCAAGATGGCGGTCAGAGCAAACAGGCGAAGAACTAGACCCTCTATACAAACTTCCAGTGGACAAACAGCAGTACTTCTATCACCTGCAAGGTTCACCTAAAAATGGCGCCGAGCAGAGAAAGCTAAAACAAGATGCACCTTGGCTAGAGGACTTCCAAAAAGAAAGAAGTGCATACTTTAAGCGTCAAGACTTCAAATCTGGAAAGAGTAATCGAGTGCCATACCCAGAGGTGAATGATGAGCTTCAGGCTACTCTAAAAACATACCACGACATGCCAAGTAGCCCTCAGAAATGGGCATTCTTGGACGCTCACCCTGAACTATCAGATCACTTTAAGCAGATAGAAGACTACAACAATAAGGTGAGAGAAGCTCAAGGTTACGCTCCACTGCGGACTCGCCCGCAACAAAGCCAATACGTAAAAATGCAAATGGCTAATAAGAACTGGCGAGACCCTGCCGTTGCTAAATATTTACAGGATATGAATGTTTACAATATCACAAATTCGGCTTCTCTGGCGGAAATGCAAGGCGAAGATCTGTCTCCAAAAGCTCTGAGAGCTATTCAGAGTTTGAGTAGGTATGGATTGGTCAAAAATCCAGACGGAACTTTTGCTCTTAAATACCCAGATGGTCAAGGCACAAACGAATCCCACATACAAGCTGGTGCGGTAGATACAAATAGTTTCTGGAGTAGAGGTGGCCGCAGAGGATACAGAGGGCGAGGAGGCAGTACTGGAGACGGCACTAGGACCTCTACAGATGCACTTAAAACAGCCAATGCTACAGCTATTAGCATGAATACGTTTAAGCGCAATCGGTCTTCAGAAACGCCTCAATTTACAGGTAAGGCTATTCAGTTAAATCAACTACTAAAATCACGAAAACCAAAAAGTAGAGTAGTTACTTTTCGATAGTCATATGCTAAAATAAAATTAATTCTGATCTACCAAAGTGCTTGGCGATTGGATACATAAAAATAACTTGTGGTTATTTGTGTATTCGTTGCCAAGCACTTTTCATGAATGACCGCGAAAGGTGGTTTCATGAAAGTAGAAGAAGCAATAAATCTTGCTTATCAAACGGCGACGGGAAAGACAAAAACACTCAGTCCTGGTAACTCAAAATACGAGCGTATGCTCAATATTGCCAATATGGCTACTATGCAATGGGAGGGTGAGCCAGATGTTGTATGGGGTTCTTTGTGCGAAGATAGGGCAATAGGCGTAATTGACGATAATACTTCATACAAGCTACATGAAGATGTCAGGACAGTAGATTTTCGCAAGTTTGTTCGGCTAACGAAAGATGCTCAAAATTGGAAATTTCCGTTTATATCCCCCCAAATGGCTAAAGATGGATGCTATGGCGTCATTCAATTAGGCTGGAGGCTAGACTTTAAGGGTCTATCTGAGCAGATGAAAAGTGCAGCAATTATCGTGCCTATAGTCCGCCACGCAAAAAAACTAACAAAAGCTGATGACATTATAGAAGTTGATGACCCATATTGGTTAGTGTACATGATCGCAGCTGAGTTTGTGCGTAATAGTCGCACTAAATCTAATCAGTATGGCAATTTGATCACCCTAGCACAGTCCTCAATGGAGGGTATGAAGAACCGCAACGGGTATAAGTTTGATGAAGTGCCTCGGGAGGACATTTGGCTATGATCAGGCCGCCCAAAAGCACTCCCCAGCCTAATATTGATAGGTTAAGCATTAAAGCCTGGAGTAAGGGATATATTTCTGCTATGGACGCGGGGCGTATGCCTAATAGCGGTTTACTAAAAATGACCAACGCCAGGTTAAAACAAAATGGAACAGTTGCTCCACGTCCAGGTACCAGGCAATATGGTGACACTCTACCCGGTGAAGTTTTAGGCTTTGATGAGTATGTTGAAATTATTGATAATAAACGAGTAAATAAACTCCTCGCAATCGTAAAAGACGGTAACAGAGCACACACCTATACTGCATTAGATGGAAAGGGCTGGACTAAAATCGATGGGGTAGATTACCACCCTGAGGCGTATCCAACTTTTACTCAGGTTAGAGACAGGGTAGTGGTGACGAATGGAGAAGACTATTTATCCTATTATGATATTCAAAAGAAAAGAAACATCCGCCCAACAGCCCTACCAACAGTCACTGGCGTAAAAGCTGAAGCTTTTGGCATAACGGGAACAAACGACACTCTCTATTACTGCGTGACAGCTGTAAAGAATGGAGAAACGGCACGAAGCGATGCAGCTAGTGTAAAGGTTAGCAAGGGACGTACTGAATGGCGTGGTAAAAACGTAGACAAAACAAAAGGACAAGTTGAAGAATACGTCAAAATAACTTGGAATAAGATAAAAGATGCAGAATATTACGTTCTTTATTGCGGAATATCACCAACAAGTATGCGAATGATGGATGTTATAGGTCAGTCTAAAGATGACGCACAAACTCAATCATATGACGATATCGGACAAAAAATACTCAATCCTAATGTTATTCCCCCTAACTCTAATAGTACGGCAGGAGTGAAAGCTGCTCGTTCTACTCTAATAGCAAGTCGCCTATACTTAGTGGGAGATAAAGATGATCCATGGCGGATTACTTTTGGCGGTGCTGATCCAGATACTATGCTAGATTTTTCGGCTTTTGCGGGTGGCTATATTCGAATAAACGCGGGGTCTAAAGAAATACCTGCCGCTATACAACCTTTCAGGAATGGTAAAGGTGATGCCGTGCCGATGATTCTATGCTCAGAAACAAATGGTAACGGAAGCTTAAAGTACCTTCAATCATCAAGCATGCAGCTAGATTCTACAAATATTCAATGGATTAGTGTGATTGATGATAACGGACGAGACGGCACCGACGCACCGAACTCGGTCGCGATATATGAAAACTCACTTTTTTACATCTCTAAAACTGGGCTTAAAAACACTCTTACCAAGCCACAAATGCAGAATGTTTTGTCTACCGAGAATAAGGCAGACTCTATCCAGCCCGATATTGAGCGCTTAAGCAGCAATTTTATACACAAGTCTATTGGTTTGGAAGTCAACGGGTTGCTATATTTCGCTGTCCCTGTCGGTGGAGATAAATTAAATCAATTATGGGTACTTGATATGAAGCGCGGCGGAGCGTGGTGTATGCCATGGACGGTTGGGAATATTAACGACCTAAAAGTCTATGGGAGCAGTGATGGTAAATCTAGAGTTCTATTGGCAATAGGCAATAAACTCATAGAGTTAACCGACGAAGTCAAGCTGACAGATGATGGAAAGCCGTTCATCGCTGATATTGGTTCTGGGGCTATCAAATTTTCTGATGATGGTGCAATGTGGACAAGCATAGTAGATATTACGTTTATTCTATTAAAGCCAACAGGAACTATAAAGTTTTCTGTATCAGGAAAAACCGAAGATGAGCCACTTCAGCCGTTCGTTAATTTTAGCAAAAACTTTACACCAAAAACCATCCCTGGTGGTTGGAATGATCCAACAGGATGGAATAGTCCACTAGGCTGGGGATTTGTACCCAAAAAATACAAAAAATCCAGCGGAGAGGTTCGTATACCAATCACGAAAGATATTGATGAAGACGTGAACTGGATTCAATATTCGGTTACTACTAATGAGCCAGGAGCTGATTTTGAATTATCTGACGTAATCATCCAGCACATACCAATTGGGGTGATTTTTGAGGAGGATGAAGATGAATAAAACAAAAAAGGAGAACAGTATGGAACAAAACGAGCGCCTAGCTCGCTTAGAGACATTTAATGAAAAGGTTGTCGAACCGTCCCTTGCGCAAATCTTAAGTAAACTCGACGAACTTGTCAGAAGAACTGAGTTCAATGAACGCAAAAGGTTTGTCGATGCCAAACTATCAGAATTAGAGCAGGCAATCAATAATATTAACGACCGCAACGAAAAACTAGATGGCAATATTTTCATCAAAGCCATTATCACGGGTGAGAAGAAGGTGGTAGGTTTAATCGTGAAATACACAGGACTAACTATTCTTATTGGTACAGTAGCATTTTTCGTACTCACCCAATTCATCAATTCCATTCAGTCAACCAAACCAGAAATGCGTGAAGTTATTAAAGAAGTTAAGGAGGTAACAAAATGATAGAAAAAGCTCTAGCGTGGTTTTACGCACGTAAAGGACAAGTTTATTATTCGATGGAAAATCGGAATGGTCCTAACTCATACGATTGTTCGTCGTCGGTATATTACGCCCTAAAAGAGGCTGGTATATTACCGTCAAGCTATTGGATAGGTAATACTGATACTTTATTCGATGCGCTAGAAAAGAACGGCTGGGTGCGAGTGCCAACGGACGCTAACGGCGACGCACAATGTCAACGAGGCGATATATTTATCTGGGGTATACGTGGTAATTCTGGTGGAGCTCTCGGGCATACGGGGATATTTAGCTCGCCTGATAATATCCTTAATTGTCGTTATCAAGCAGGTATTGTTGAGGATAATCATGACTGGCTCTGGAATGCGTCAGATCGACCGCCATATACATTCTATCGATATGTAGGTAAGCCAATTCTAACCCCACAGCGTCGTGTAGCGCTGCCAGAGGTGTACTATGCTGATGAGGTAGCTACAGTATTCGATATTCGTCAAATCCGTTGTAATCGCCTTACACACGCCTTTGATTGGGAAGATAATGGTATACCAGAAGCAGTAGCAACTAAAGTAGATAGAGACGGCTACTTAGTGGGTGGAGATGTTAATACGGGTGATTACTTCCGATTAGTTGGTGGAATGGATGTTGTAGGCGGAGAAAATGACGGCGGACACAGTTACGTACTGGTCAAGATGGGCAATGAGTCCATTTGGGTACTTGCAGAGCGTACTAGAGAGTTAGCACCTAACGATTTCGGTACGCCTCGACCACAAGAGAGACCAAAACCTACCCCTGCGCCAGTAGTGCCTAAAGAGGAAAAGCAAGTAGAAAAAACCCCCGACAAGCCTATAGCACCACAGCCGACTAACGAAGATGTAATGCGTGAAATAGGCAAGATTAAACAGGATGTAGCAGACAATAAAGGTTTATTGAACAAAATCCTAGCAGGTATAAACAGTATTATAGAATTCCTAAGTGGTTTATTTAAAGGATTTAAAAAATAAGGAGGAAATATGGAAAAAGTAAAATCATTATTTAGCGTAGAGACTAAAAATGGACGAGCTATGAGAACTCTTTTACAGGGATTCTTAGGAACGATGATAGCGTTTACTGGTTTATACGGCGTTCCGCAGTTCACTGAGTTCATGAGAAGCCTAGATGCATTGACGGGGTCTCTCATATTCTCAAGCGGTTCGGCAGCAATAGCTGCGGGGATTAGCCGTTTGATGCCTGTGATTAGTGCGATTATAGAGCTTATCAAGGAGAAAAAATAATGTTACGAAAAGTATCAGCAGACGGCAAAATGCCAGCGAAAGCTATTTTAACAGCTCAAAAAGAAAAAGGCGCTCAAAGCATATCTGTTAGTACGGTTGAGGGCTGGAGAGTTGGAGAAGTTCAAGACTTTATTATATTCACAACAGATGGAGAGGATGTGGTGCCTGGTTCTGTAAGTTCTTGGACGGGCATTCCTGCGGCAAATGGCGACATTACCGAACTCACCCTGACAGGCGGAATGGATATTTTATATCCTATAGGAGCTGTTGTTATGTCAACGGCTACGTCTTCATGGGCGAATGAATTAATCAGTGCGCTACTTGTTGCACATAATCCAGATGGAACTCTTAGAGGTGAAGCTATTCCTGAAATACCAGATAAATCCATTACAACCGACAAGATTAATTTTACGTCGATACCTATGTTTTCAGCCACCACAGCACCTGAGCAGTGGTCAGTGCTAGATTCAACAAAAGATGTCATTGTTCCATTCGATACTATCGAGTATGATACCGCCAAGATGCTAGACACTAAAACCTATCGGGCAACAATTCCTAAAAAAGGTATCTATCATATTCATGCTCGTTGCGGTATAGCTTCAGCGGGCTTTAATCCTGGTACGACGGCTTTAATTAGAATTTTCAAGAATGACAATATATTCAAAGAATCTCAACGAATTACTGGTTCTGGAAACTCTATGACTATTCCAATTCCAACACTAGATTGTGACGCTCTCCTGGAAAAGGGAGATGTACTTGACGTCAGAGCTAGATGCACAGATTCTCGTAATTTTGGCGGTGGAAGTTCCCAGAGTGAGTTCAATATAAGGTTTGTTGCAGAAGTCTGACTAATCGCTATCTAACCGAAGCGATAATCACTCCCCAGTTTAAAAGATAGGTTAGATAAAGATCACATTGTAATATATGATGACCTTAACCATAGAGACATCGACGTAGCAATAGTGTTTTGACTTTTACGCTAGAGTTTGCTAATATAAGAACATATCAGATACGCATTTGATAACCTCGGTCGTTTTTGACTGGGGTTTTCTTTGTCTAAAAATAACCTCTTTCTCAAAATCGATAAATCGTGAAAAAGTTGTCAAGGGTTTTGCACCAAATCCTACAGTCTTTTTTACTACATCAACAAAAAACGCCACAGGAAGTAATGGTGCTAGTTTTCTTTGGCTCAAAAGGAGAGGGTTAAAATGGGAAAAATTGTTCATATTTCCGAGGTAATTCCAAACACGCAGATATTCCATTTAACAGAGGAGTGGAGGCGTCGTAATGAATGTAAATGACGTTCTGAAAGCTGGCGTTAGCGCTGGATATAATGTTGATATTGCGCGAGAGTTCGGAATAAACGAAGCGATCGTATTAAACAAGCTCGTTTATCTACACCAAATGGCTAAACGAAGTGATGGCTTTACTTGGTATACGGCTAAGGATTGGGAAAAACACACAGCCTTAAGTTACTATCAAGTAAACAAAGCGCTACAGCACCTTGTTGATAAAGGTATTGTTGAAGTGAAAAACACCTATATTCAGAGTACTACCACAAAAGCTAAGCACTACAGGTTTATCCTAGAAACTTCAAAATCAGAAATTGAAGAAACTTCAGTTCCTATAGGTTTTTTAGAAACTTCAAAATCAGGAAGTGAAGAAACTTCAAAATCTGTAAATAATAACGCTATTAATAACGCTAATAATATAGTAAGTAATAGTGAAGTTGATAAAAAACTACTCGACTTACTCAACCAGAAAACCAAGCGCAATTTCCGAATGCTGCCACGTGGCTACAAGGAAACTCTGAAGCAGTTTTCGTTAAAAGAAATCGAAGAAGCACTCGACGTCCTCGTAGAAGACGATTGGCATAAAGGCAAAATCCACGAACTCAGAAGCGACTATCTGCTCAGAGCCTCCACGATAGACAACATGCTATCAAAACGGAAGAAGCAATCTGAAGGCATGGCGGATCTTGACGAATTATACGGAGATGGGGAATGGCTGAATACGTTATAGAAAACCCAGATGGCTCTAAAACGTGTTTTAAGGACTTTACAGCGTACTTTATCGCC
>ERZ772766.661-NODE-661-length-19668-cov-20.158823_pt1 | contig 19668 bp, 19 predicted proteins | sample MGYA00511379_ERZ772766 | MGnify/ENA primary metagenome ERZ772766 (study PRJEB29015, sample SAMEA2737895) | human oral metagenome | biome: human oral; feature: human-associated habitat; material: dental | place: China | collected 2116 ...
CGCCATGGTCCGATTCTACGTGCCGCAGGCGCGGGCCACCGGCCGCGCGCGCCGGCCCGGACGCGCCCGGGCGCGCCCATCGGGCCCTCAGGGGTGGCGCAGGAGCTCGAGGGCGGCGGCGAGGTCGGACGGGTAGGGGCTGCGCACCGTCGTCGGCGCTCCCGTGCGCGGGTGGGCGAAGGAGAGTTCGACGGCGTGGAGCCACTGGCGGGCCAGGCCCAGCCGCTCGGCCTGGCCCGGGTCCGCGCCGTAGAAGGCGTCGCCCACGCAGGGGTGCCCCACGGCCGCCATGTGGACGCGGATCTGGTGGGTGCGCCCGGTCTCCAGGTGGATCTCGGCCAGGCACGCGCCCGCCATCATCTCCAGGGTGTCGTAATGGGTGATGGCGCGCTTCCCGCCGTCGATGACCGCCATGCGCCACTCCCGCGAGGGGTGGCGGCCGATGGGCGCGTCGATGGTGCCCGAGGCGGGGTCCAGGTGCCCGGCGACCACCGCGTGGTAGACCTTCGTGACCGTGCGCTCCTTGAAGGCCCGCTTCATGACGGAGTACGCGAGTTCGGATTTGGCGACCATCATGGCCCCGGAGGTGCCCACGTCGAGGCGGTGGACGATGCCCTGGCGCTCGGGCGGGCCGTGGGTGGTGATGCGGTAGCCCGCGGCGGCGAGGTTGCCCAGGACCGTCGGGCCCTCCCACCCGGGGCCCGTGTGCGCCGCGACCCCGACGGGCTTGTCGACGACGACGATGTCCTCGTCGTCGTAGAGGATGTCCATCCCGGTCACGGGGACCGCCTTGACGGCCGGGTCGGGCATGTCGATCCCGATGATGTCGGCGGCGCCCAGGCGGTCGGACTTGCCTGCGGTCCGCCCGTTGAGGGTCACCGCGCCCTGGGCCGCCAGGTCAGCGCATTTCGAGCGGCTCATCCCGAGCATGCGCGACAGGGCGGCGTCCACGCGCTCCCCGACGAGGGCGTCGGGCACGGGGAGCAGGCGGCCCTCACCCATCGGCGCCGCCCGCCGCTGCCGCAGGGGGCGCCTCCGGGGCGCCCCCGCGCTCCGTGGAGCCGTCGGCCGGCTCCGCCGCGCCGCCCCCGGAGTCCTTACCCGCATGGGCGGCGGCGCCCCCGCCGCCCTCGCGCGCCAGGGAGAGGACCAAGGCGGCGGCTGCCACCACGATCCAGATGTCGGCCACATTGCCGACGAACCAGTCGCCGTAGCCGATGAAGTCGATGACGTGGCCCTGTCCGAAGGAAGGGGGTTGGAAGAGGCGGTCGATGAGGTTGCCGACGGCGCCGCCCGCCAGCAGGGCGATGGACGCGCGCGTGGCGGTGTCGGCGGAGCGCCGGTAGAGCCAGGCCATCGCGCCCAGGATCACGACCGCGAGGACGGTGAACATCCACGTCCGCCCTGATCCGACGGAGAACGCCGCGCCGGGGTTGCGCACGAGCTCGAGGCGCAGGAACCGGCCGACGAGGGCGATGGAGCGCCCGTCGACCAAGGCGGATCGCGCCCACCACTTGGTGATCTGGTCGGCGGCGACGGCGAGCAGCAGGACCGCCAGGCACACCGCGTTGCGGTTGGGGGCGCGTGAGGGCATGGGGCTCAGTGTAACCGCTGGCGGCGCCGCGCGTGCGCCACCGCCAGCGGGGAGCGGGCCGGGTTCAGTTGTCGCCGTCCGAGCCGACCTCGGCGAGCAGCGACTCGAGGTGTCCGCGCAGGTTGGAGCGGTACTCGGACTCAAAGGTCCGCAGGCCGTTGATCTTGTTCTCCAGAAGCTCCCGCTCCTGGTCCAGCTGGGTGAGGATGGTCTCGTGCTGCTTCTGGGCGTCGGCGATGATCTCGTCGCGCTTGGCGTTGGCGTCGGCGATGATCTTGGCGGACTGCTCCTCGCCGTCGCGCACGTACTCGTCGTGGACGCGCTGGGCAAGGGCGAGCATCGAGGTGGCGGACTCAGCGTCCGGGGCGCCGGCCGCCAGGACGGCGGCGGGCTCGGGAACCGCGGGGGCGGCGGGCTGCGCGGGGGCCTTGAACTCGCCGTCGCTGAGCTCGGCGACGCGCCGCTCGGCGGCCTCGAGCTTCTCCTTGAGGTCCTGGTTCTCCATCTGGAGCGCGTAGATCGTGGAGACGACCTCGTCGAGGAACTCGTCGACCTCGACCTGGTCGTAGCCCTCGCGGAACTTGACGTACTGGAACTTCTTGTTGAGGACGTCCTCAGTGGTGAGCAGGGCCATTTCATCGCCTTTCGGTCGTATGGGTTGGTGGCACCGCGGTTCTTACTGCAGCGCTCCTGGACGACCGAATGGGGGCCGCCCGCTTACACATCACGTGAATAATATCCGAAATCGTCACACTAGCAACACACATCACCCCCGTGGCGCGGTGTTCCGGTCCGGGCGCCGCTGCGGAAGGGCCCGTCATAGCGCGACGACGGCGAAGGCGGCCGCGAACCGCTGGATGACGATGATCACGGCCCACAGGACGACGAACCCGATGTCCACGCTCATCCCCGAGCCCAACCGCAGGGGCGGGATGAAGCGCCGCAGGAAGCGCAGCGGCGGATCGGTGAGCGCGTAGACCGCGTTCGCCAGGACCAGCGCCGCCCCCGAGGGGCGCCACGAGCGGGCGAAGAACCTCGCCCAGTCCAGGCCCACTCTGACCAGGAGCACGAGGAGGTAGAGGTTCGCGATCACGTAGACGGAGTGCGCGGCCCACGCGACGGCTACGGACACCGTCGGCCTCAGCCCTGGTTGTACAGGGCGCCACGGCGCGCGCCCATGGCCTCGCCCGGGATCTCGACGTTCTTCGGGGACAGCAGGAAGACGCGGTCGGTGACGCTCTCGAGCACCCCGCGCAGTCCGAAGGTCAGGCCCGCGGCGAAGTCGACGAGGCGGCGGGCCTCCTCGTAGCTCACGTCGGTGAGGTCGAGGATGACGGGCGTGCCCTCGCGGAAGGCCTCGCCGATGACGCGGGCGTCGGAGAACGCGGTGGCGTGCACGGGGAGGATGCGCGAGAGCTCCTCGGAGGGGATGGGCTCGGGGCGGCGGACCGGCGCCAGGGAAGGACGGGTCGCTGGTGTGATGTCGGCCACGGGGGCAACCTCTTCCATGTCGTCGTAGTCATCGAATTCGTCGTCCTCGGCATCGGGCGAGTACCACCCCATGAACTTGCGCGCTCGCGCACCGAACGATTCGCTCATTATTCCTCCTTCGCCGATCGCATATGCACAAACTAATGCTAGGTCGGCCCGAGTCCGCGCAGCCCGGGCGGCATGTCGCCACACTCAGGCGGCGGCGACCACCAGCGCCTGGCGCCCGCAGGCGCTGTCGCGCCGGAAGGAGAATAGCGAGGCGTCCTCCAGGGTGCAACGGGGATCGACCGCGACCCGGCACCCCATGGCCTCGAGCTGGCGGCGCGCCGCCCCCGGCAGGTCGAGGCCGGCGCTCCCCCACCGGGTCCGCGAGCCGATGCCCTCCGCCTCCGCCTCCGCCTCGTCGCGCATGGATCCGGGGACCTCGTAGCACTGCCCGCAGATGGCGGGGCCGATGAGGGCGGCGGGGGCCTCGGCGCACAAGCCGCTCATAACACGGACCGCCGCGACGAGGATGCCGGACAGGAACCCCCTGCGCCCGGCGTGCACCGCCGCGAGGACGCGGCCCCCGTCTGCGGACAGGACGACGGGAAGGCAGTCCGCGGTCATGACGGCCAGCGCGGGCGCGCCCTCCCAGCCCCGGGCGTCGATGACGACCCCGTCGGCCGGAACGGGCCCGTACTCGCCCTCGCAGCGGCTGTCCAGGGGGGCGTAAGCGCCTCCGGCGCGCATGATCGGCCCCATCTCCCCCAGGCCGACCACGGCCACGTCGCTCGAATGGGTTTGGTCCATCCACACGATCGGAGCGCCCAGGCGCGCGGACAGGTAGCGGCGGCGCGCGTGGACGGCCTCCGGGTCGTCGCCGACGCCCAATGAGACGTTGCCGACGAGCGGGCCGGTGCCCGGGTCCGCCTCGGTGAGGAAGACCCGGGCACCGCCGAGGGGGGCCAGGGAGCGCATCAGCGCAGGAAGTCCGGGATGTCGAGCTCCTTCTCCGCCGGATCCTCGAACACCCGGGGGACCTCGAAGGACGCCGGTTCGGAGGGCTCCTCGGCGTACTCGGCGACGGCCGGGACCTCGACCGGGACCGGCCTGGTCGTCGGCGCGGAGCGCACAGCCGGGGTCTCAGCGCGGTGCTGGGCGTTGCGGCGCAGGTTGACTGCGGGGATGTCGCCCAGGGTGCCGGACTCGCGGCCCCCGTCGGAGGCGGGGGCGGGGCGCAGGGAGGACACCCCCGGGGCCTTCTGGATCGCGGGGACCGCCGGGATGGTCGCGGTGTGCGAGACGGGGGGCGCCACGACGTCGTCGAAGCCCGCGGCGATGACGGTGACACGGATCTCGTCGCCGAGGGAGTCGTCGATGACGTTGCCGAAGATGATGTTCGCCTCGGGGTGCGCCGCCTCCCGGACCAGCTGCGAGGAGTCGTAGATCTCGCGCAGTCCGAGGTCGGAGCCGCCCTGGAAGAACATGAGCACGCCGTGGGCGCCGTCGATGGAGGCCTCCAGCAGCGGCGAGGAGATCGCGGTCTCGACCGCCCGGGTGGCGCGGTCCTCGCCGGTGGCAGCGCCGATGCCCATGAGGGCACTGCCGGCGTCCTTCATGACGGACTTCACATCGTTGAAGTCGACGTTGATGAGGCCGGGGGTCGTGATGAGCTCGGTGATCCCCTGCACGCCGGACAGCAGCACCTGGTCGGCGGCCTTGAAGGCGTCGAGCACGGAGATGTTGAGCTCCGAGATCTCCAACAGCCTGTCGTTCGGGATGACGATGAGGGTGTCGACCTCGCCGCGCAGGGTCTCCACGCCGGTCTCGGCCTGGGCCGCGCGGCGGTTCCCCTCGAAGGAGAAGGGCCGCGTGACGACGCCGACGGTGAGGGCCCCGCCCTGTCGGGCGATCTTGGCGACCACGGGGGCCGCGCCGGTGCCCGTCCCGCCGCCCTCGCCCGCCGTGACGAAAACCATGTCCGCGCCGTCGAGGGCAGCCGTGATCTCCTCGACGTGGTCCTCGGCGGCCTTGCGCCCGACCGACGGATCCGCGCCCGCGCCGAGGCCGTGGGTGAGCTCCCTGCCGATGTCGAGCTTCGTCTCGGCGTCGGACATGAGCAGCGCCTGGGCGTCGGTGTTCACGGCGATGAACTCCACGCCCTTGAGCCCGACCTCGATCATGCGGTTGACGGCGTTGACGCCACCGCCGCCGACGCCAACGACTTTGATCACTGCCAGGTGGTTTTGCGGCGAAGCCATGGATGTCTCCCTTGCATCAAACCTTCAACCTCTAGTGGAAGGTTGATGTTGTACGTGCTGTATGTCGGGAAGACGGTAGAGCCCCGTGCCCCCGTCTTCAAGACAACACGCGGCCGACCCGCGTGTTAACTGGTCACCGGCCGCGCCGGGACCGACACATCGTAGGTCGAGGCCGACCTCTGCGCCAGCAGAGCCGCCAGCACCTGGGCCTTGGGGACCGCCTGCCCCCTGGTGCCCCACTTCACAGTCCTGGAGCCCCGCAGGGCGATCGTCACCTGGGCGCCGTCCGAGGCCAGGGACTCCACCTCCTGGCGGACTCCCCCGTCCAGCGCGTCCCACGCCTCCAGGACGTCCGCGGCCGCCTGCTGGCGGTCCCCCTCCGGCAGCGACACCAAGGGCAGCCCCGCGGGCGGGGCATCGGCCGTGGCGAAGGCGACGCCCTCGGAGTCCACCAGCGCGTAGCCGGATCCCCCGGCCTCGTACATGGCGCCCCGGCGCGCGGTGATCTCGATCATCAGCCCGCTCGGCCACCTGCGCGAGACGACGGCGTCCTTGACGGCCACATCCGCCATGACGGCCTCGCGCACGCTCCCCGTGTCCAGGCGGGTGATCGGCGTGCCCTCGAAAGCGGCGACGGCCGAGGCGATGCGCGCCGCGTCCACGGACGTCCCCTCCACGCCGCTCACGCGCACGCTGGACGCCGAAAGGGCGAAGAGCGGGGAGAAGAAAACCCCCCACACCACGAGCGCCACGGCGGCGAGGGCGCCCAGGACCGAGGCCGTGCGCGTGAGGGCCAGCCTCCGTTTCGCGCGCGCCCGCTCGCGCCGACGCTCGTCGATGTCGGTGGCGCTCCCCGCGGGCCCCAGCACCTGGGCGGCGCCCCCCACTCCCGGCGGGCGCCCGCGACCGGCCGCCACTTCCCCTCCCCCGCCCGCGCCCGGGCGCGAAACTGCGCGGGAGTCCGCCCTGGCGGGGCGCCGCCCGGCCGACGAGTCGCGGGGGGCGCGCTCGGAGCCCCCGCCGGCCCGGGCTTCTGCGCTGTCCGCCCCAGTCGGCCCACCGCCCCCGGTCCCGGTCGTCTGGCGCCGGTCGGCGGGCGGGGGCGCGCCCCCTGCCCTGTTGGGACGGCGCCCCGCTCCGGCGCGCCCCGCCTGGGAGCCCCCGGCGGGGCGCCTGGGCGCGGGGGGCCTGGGCGCGGGGGGCCTCACTGGGCCTCCCCCCGCCTCCAGAACTCCAGGACATCGGCCCCGCACGAGGTGATGGACCCGGCGCCCATCGTGATGAGGATCCCCCCCTCGTCGACCAGGCCCGCCCCGGTCCGGGCGGCCTCGTGCATGTCGGGCACGTGGAGGGAGCCGGGCAGGGCCGACGTGATCAGCGTCGAGTCGACGCCCGGCTCGGGGTCCTCGCGCGCCGCGTAGACGTCCGTGACGACCACGTGGTCGGCGGCTGCGAGCGCCTCGGCGAAACGCGCCGCGAAGATGCGGGTGCGCGAGTACAGGTGCGGCTGGAACACGACGGTGACGCCGCCTGCCCCCGCGACGACGCGCGCCTGGCGCAGCGCGGCCGCCACCTCGGTCGGGTGGTGGGCGTAGTCGTCGAAGAGCCTGCGCGAGCCCACCCGGCCGCGCTCCTCGAAGCGCCGGGCCGTCCCGGTGAAGGAGGCGAGGCCGGCGGCCATCTCGGGCAGACCCACTCCGAGCGCCGCCCCCGCCAGGAGGGCAGCCGTGGCGTTGAGCACGTTGTGCTCGCCCGCGACCGCGAGCCGGAGCACGGCCGCCTGGCCGTCCCACTCCACCCGCGCCGTCGATCCCGACGCGGTGGAGTCCACGTCCTCGATGGCGGCGTCGGGCCGTTGGGCGCAATGCCCCGGCCGCCCGTAGGTGATGGTGGTGATGCCCCGCTCCCGCGCGTGGGAGGCCAGGCGGGCGGCGCCCGGGTCCTCCGCGCAGGCGACCAGCGCCCCGCCCGGGACCAGGCGGGAGGCGAACTCGGCGAAGACCGCCTCGAACGCCTCGCGGCTGCCGTAGCGGTCCAGGTGGTCGGGCTCCACGTTCGTCACGACCTCCACCGACGGCGAGTAGTTGAGGAAGGAGCCGTCCGACTCGTCGGCCTCGGCGACGAACACGTCCCCCGCGCCCAGGTGGGCGCCGGAGCCGAACTGCGGGACCACGCCGCCCACAGCGACGGACGGGTCCGCGCCGGCGCTGCGCAGGGCGACTGCGAGCATGCCCGAGGTGGTGGTCTTCCCGTGGGCGCCGGCGACCCCCACGAAGCGCATGCCGGTGGCCGCCAGGGCCAGCGCCTCGGAGCGGTGGACGACCCTCTGGCCGCGCCCGCGGGCCGCCGCCAGCTCCGGGTTCGACTCGCGGATCGCCGTCGACACGACGACGACGGCGTCCGCTGGCACGTGCGCGGGGTCGTGCCCCGCGAAGACGGTGATCCCCAGGCCCCTGAGCCGCTCGAGGACCGGGGAGTCCGCCCGGTCCGACCCGGACACGCGGGCGCCGCGCGAGGCGAGGAGCTCGGCGACGACGCTCATGCCCGCCCCTCCGATCCCGATGAAGTGGTAGCGGCCGGCGATGTCGAGGCCGCTCATCAGCTCTCGCCCCGCGCCACGTCGATGACGATCCCGGCCAGCTCGGCAGCGGCGCCCGCGCGCCCCAGTTGGCGCGAGGCGCTGGCCATGCCGTCCAGCCGTGCCGAGCCGAGCAGCGGGAAGACCGTGTTCCGCACGACATCGGCTGTGAAGTCCTTGTCGGCGAACAGCTGCGCGCCGCCCGCCGCCACGTGGTCCGCGGCGTTGAGCCTCTGCTCGCCGTTGCCGATCGGCAGCGGCACGTACACGCACGGCAGCCCCAGGGCCTCCATCTCCGCCACGGTCCCCGCGCCGGAGCGGCACACCACCAGGTCGGCGACGGCCAGGGCGTCCTCCATCTGGGACAGGTAGTCGATGACCAGCCAGCGCTCCCCCACGCCCGCGGCGCGGACCGCCTCGCGGACGGGGGCGTCCTTCCCCCGCCCCGTCAGGTGGACCACCTGGGCGCCGTCGGGCAGTGCGGCGGCCGCCGCCGTCATCTGCTCGTTGATGTGGAGCGCCCCCAGTGACCCCCCTGTGACCAGGAGCGTGTGGGCGCCCGGGTCGATGCCGAGGCGCGAGGCCGCCTCCTCGCGGGAGCGCCTGGCCCCCTCCTCGTCGCGGCGCCGCTGCGCCAGGGAGGCGATGGCGGCCCGCAGCGGCAGGCCCGTTGTGACGGTCCGCCCCCGCTTCGCCCTCAGCGGCGACGAGTCGAAGGTGAGGGCGACCACCCGGGCGCGCCGCGCTCCGACCTTGTTCGCTATCCCCGGTCTGGCATTCTGCTCGTGGACGACCACTGGCACGCCCGTTCTGTGCGCCGCCGAGTAGGCCGGAGTCGACACGTAGCCGCCGAACCCCACCAGCGCGTTCGCCCCCTCCAGGGCCTCCTCGCACAGGCGGCGGGCGGAGCGCCACCTCGACGGTAGCGAGAAGAACTCCAGCGAGGGGCGCCGGGGCAGGGGGACCCTCGGGATCTCGACCAGGGGGAAGCCCGCCGCGGGCACCAGATCCGCCTCGAGGCCCTGCGCGGTGCCCAGGACGGACACCTCGCACCCCAGATCCCGCAACTGCGCCGCCGTGGCGAGCAGCGGGTTGACGTGCCCCGCAGTCCCGCCACCGGCCATGACAACCTTGACCACGTGAACTCCTAACGATCGGGCCCCAGTCTATCGGGCCGAGCGCTTCTTCGGCGCCACCCGGGGGTCCCTTCCGGCCGACGCCTCGTCCGGCCGCCCCACCATGGACATCCCGGCCCCCGCGCGCGCGAAGGAGGCGACGACGCCGACGGCGAGCGCGGTGAACAGGAACGAGGACCCGCCGTAGGACACCAGGGGCAGCGGAACGCCGATGACGGGCCCCATGCCCGTCACGGACAGGACGTTGATGACCGTTTGGGCGCCGATCCACGTGGCCGTGCCGCCGGCGGCCACGGCGACGAAGGGGTCCTGGGCGTTGCGGCACACGCGCATCATGCCCGTCACCAGGGCGCCGACGCACACCAGGACCAGCAGGGTCCCGCCCAGCCCCAGCTCCTCGCCGATGATCGCCAGGATGAAGTCCGTGTGCGCGGCCTGCAGGTAGTTCCACTTCTCACGCGACGCGCCCACCCCCAGGCCCGTGAGCCCGCCCGAGCCCAGCGCCCACAGGGAGTGGTCGATCTGCTCGGGCGCCGACAGGTCCCTCTCGCCCGCCGTTCCGGGCAGGACCGCCAGGATCCTGCGGATGCGCGTGGGGTTCGACATGACCAGCCAGACGGCGGCCGCGCCCGCCAGGGCCCCGAGGACCGCGAACCACTTCTTGGGCAGCCCCGCGATGAAGAGCGCGCCGACCGCAGCCGCGAACACGACCATGGCGGTGCCCATGTCGCGCCCGAGCATGACGGCGCCCAGGGCGATCAGCATCGGCACGGCCGCGCACTTCGCCATCGTCCTGAGGTCGCCGAGCCGTCCCTGATGGCGTTCGAGCAGTTGGGCGAGCAGGATGATGAGCGCGAGTTTGAGCAGCTCGGAGGGCTGCGCCGTGAAACCGCCGGGCAGGCGCACCCAGTTGGCGTTGCCGCCCTGGGCCATGCCCAAGGGGCTGAGGACGAGCGCCTGGAACACGACGGACACGGCGAACATGGGGATCGCGGCCACGTACCACCAGTTGCGGGGCACCCGCGAGGCCGCCATGGCGACGATCACGGCCACCACGATGATGATCGCGGGCTTGACGTACTCCAAGTAGGGGTTGTTGCCCCGGGCGATGTTCGTGACCGTCTGCGCGGAGAAGCCCATCACCATGCCGAGGAACACGAGGACCAGGGTGGGGAGCACGATGAGGTAGTAGGTGACCGCGGGGTTGTCCTCGTGGACCTGGCCGGAGCCGAAGCGGATGCGCGGCAGCTCCCGGGCGCCGAGCCGCCAGCGGCGTTCGGCCCCCGTCCCCCGCTGGGCGCCGCGCGCGCTCATGGGCGCCCGCCCCACTGCGCGGCCAGGCGCCGGACGGCGTCGGCGAAGGCCTCGCCCCTGCGCGCGTAGTCGTGGAACTGGTCCCACGAGGCGCAGGCGGGCGCCAGGACCACTGTGTTGCCCGGGACGGACAGGGCGACGGCCTCGTTGACCACGGAGAACATCCAGTCCTCGTGGCCGTCGACCTCCACGCGCGGCACCCCGGGGGCGCACTCGTCCAGGGCCGCGGCCAGCGCGGAGCGGTCCCGGCCGATCACGACGACGCCGCGCAGCACCGGCTCGACGGCCCTGATGAGGTCGTGGAAGTCCTGGCCCTTGGCGTCCCCGCCCACGATCCACACCGCGGAGCGCGGGGGCAGGCCCGCCAACGAGGCGCGGGCAGCGTGCGCGTTCGTCGCCTTCGAGTCGTCGATCCACGTCAGGTCCGCCGCGTGGCCGATGACCGCACGGCGGTGCCCGGCGGGGCGGAAGGAGCGCAGCCCCTCCTCGACGGCCTCCGCCTCGACCCCGTACGCGCGCGCCAGCGCGGCCGCGGCGAGGGCGTCCGACAGCGCCGCCGCCGAGGGGTGGGGCCCGTAGGCGGCAGACAGATCCGACACGTGCGCCAGGGCGAGCGCGTGGTGGGCCCGGTCCTCGACGAAAGCGCGATCCACCAGCAGGCCCTCGACGATGCCGAGTTGCGAGACCAAGGGGGCTCCGAGAGCCAGGCCGATAGCGCGCGCCCCCTCGACGACGTCCGCGTTCTCAACCATTGCCTCCACGCGCCGATCCGAGGCGGGGTAGACGCAGGCGCGGACCGTGTTCTGGTAGACGCGGGCCTTGTCGGCCGCGTACGCCTCCGCGCTGCCGTGCCAGTCCAGGTGGTCAGCATCCACGTTCAGGCAGATCGAGGCCAGGGGGGACACCGAGTGGGCCGTGTGCAGTTGGAAGCTCGACAACTCGACGGCGAAGACCTCGGCGGCGGAGTCGATGGCGCGTGTGATCGGGGTGCCGATGTTGCCCACCTCGGCGGCGTCGGCCCCGCCCGCCCGCAGGATCTCGCCCAGCATCCCCACCGTGGTGGTCTTCCCGTTCGTGCCCGTCACGCACAGCCACGGGCGCCCGGCGCGGGGGCCCGCCTCCTGGAGGCGCCAGGCGAGCTCCACTTCGCCCCACACCTCGATCCCGGCCGCCCTGGCGCGGGCGAACACTGGCGAGCGCGGGGGGACGCCCGGGGACACGACGACGACGGCGGGCCGCATGCCCACGACAAGGTCGGCCAGCTCCCCGGCGTCCGCCTCGACGGACAGGGGGACGCCCGCCGCCTCGTCGAAGTGGAGGGTGCCGCCGTCCTTGGCGTCGAAGGCGCGCACGTCGAATCCGCGCGAGGCGAGGGCCCCGGCGGCCCCCTGCCCGCTGCGCCCCCATCCGACGACCGCGATCGGCGAGGCGGGGGCCGGCAGGGCGCTCATCGGGCGGACACCCACTCCGCGTAGAAGGCGCCCGCCCCCGCCACGGCGAAGAGCGCGGCTATCAGCCAGAAGCGGATCACGATCGTGACCTCCTTCCAGCCCTTGAGCTCGAAGTGGTGGTGCAGGGGCGCCATGCGGAAGACCCGCTTGCCTGTGGCCTTGAACACGCCGATCTGGATGACGTCGGAGAGGACGACCAGGACGAAGAGCCCGCCGATGACCACGGCGAGGAGCTGGGTCTGGGTGAGGACCGACAGTCCGGCCACCGCTCCCCCCAGTGCCAGGGCGCCCGTGTCGCCCATGAAGATCTGGGCGGGGGAGGCGTTCCACCACAGGAACCCGGCCAGCGCCCCGATGAGGGCGGCGCAGAAGATCGCCAGATCCAGGGGGTCGCGGGTCGTGTAGCAGTTGGTGACGTTCACGGTCCCGCCCGTGCAGTCCTGGATGCGCTGGAAGTAGGTGATGAACGTGTAGGCGCCGAAGACGAAGATCGAGGCGCCGGTGGCCAGGCCGTCGAGGCCGTCCGTCAGGTTCGTCGCGTTCGACCACGCGGCCACGATGAGGTTGGTCCACAGCAGGTAGAGGACCACTCCGAGGGCGAAGCCGGCGAAGCCCAGGGTCAGGGCGGTGGGGCGGGCCACCGAGATCGACAGGGTGCCGGGTACCTGCCCGTAGGCGTTGGGGCCGACCAGGGTGCCGACGGCGAAGAGGGAGGCGACTGCCACCTGGCCGGCTATCTTTCCGCTGGGGTGCAGGCCGAGCGAGCGCTGGCGCATGATCTTGATGCCGTCGTCGAGCAGGCCGATGGCGCCCAGGCCCACGAAGAGGAAGACCAGGAGCACTCCGGACCACGACGGGCCCACCCCGGTGATCAAGGAGCCCGCCAGCCAGGCGACCACCGCCGCGATGATGATGACCAGGCCGCCCATGGTGGGCGTGCCCCTCTTGGTGAGGTGCTGGGTCGGGCCGTCCTGGCGGATGAACTGGCCGTACTGGTGGGTGATGAGGTAGCGGATGAGCAGGGGCGTTCCGCTGATGGAGATGGCCATCGCGATAACGAACGCCGCAATCAGACCGATCATCGGGTGGTCGCCTCCTCCAGGAGGCCGTCGGCCACCTGCCATGAATACGAGTTGTAAGAGCCCTTCACCAGGACGACGCAGTCGTCGGTGAGCCGGTCGAGGACGGCCGCCAGCGCGGCGCCCGGATCCTCGGCGAGGACGCGGTCGGGCACGGACGCGGCGCCCTCGCTGTAGTAGTGCGCGTCGCGGCCCAAGCCGATGAGGGCGTCGACCCCCGCCCCGGAGAGCATCGCGCCGACGGCGCGGTGGGTGGCGGGGCTGTCCTCGCCGAGCTCGAGCATCTCGGACAGGACGGCGATGGTGCGCCGCCCCTTCCCGATGGCCTGCAGCGCGGCGACGGCCGCCCGCATCGAGTCGATGTTCGCGTTGTAGGAGTCGTCGATGAGGGTGAGGGGGACCGCGCCGATACGCAGGCCGCGCACGTCCATGCGGTGGGGGCTCAGCGCCCGCGCCCCGCTGAGGGCCCGCGCGATGAGGGGCAGGCCCAGGCCGAGCGCGCGCGCCCCGGCGGCCGCTGCCAGCGCGTTGGCCACGTGGTGGGCGCCGACGAGGGCCAGGGAGACGGGCTCCCTGCCCTCGGGGGCTGCCAGGGTGAAGGAGGCCCGGCCGGCGGCGTCCACGCGCACGTCCTCGGCGACCACGTCGGCGCCGGCGCCGCTGGGAGAGAAGCGCACGACGGGGCCCTTGGCCCGCGGGGCCATGGCGGCGACGTTGGGGTCGTCCGCGTTGAGGACGGCTGTGGCGCCCTGGCGGGACCCTTCGATGAGCTCGGCCTTAGCCTCGGCGACCCCGGCCACGGATCCGAACCCGCCCATGTGCGCGTGGCCGACGACGAGCTCGATGGCGACATCGGGGGGCGCGATGCGGGTGAGGTAGGCGATGTGCCCAGGGCCCGACGCGCCCATCTCCAGCACGAGGTGGCGGGTGGACTCGTCGGCGGTGAGCACGGTCAGGGGCAGGCCGACCTCGTTGTTGAAGGAGAGCCTGGGGGCGACGGTGGGGGCGTCGGCGGAGAGCACCTGCAGGAGCAGGTCCTTCGTGGTGGTCTTCCCGACCGACCCGGTGACGGCCACGACGTCGATGGCGCCCCCCGCGCGGAGCGCCTCCAGGTGGGCGCGCGCCAGGTCCCCCAGGGCCCCAGTGGCGTCCCCGACCACGACCTGGGTGATCGGCGGGCAATCGGACAGGTCGACGACGCGCTCGACCAGGGCGCACACGGCGCCGGCGCGGGCGGCGGACGCCACGTAGTCGTGGCCGTCGGCGTTCTCCCCCCTGCGCGCCACGTAGACCCCGCCGGGGGCCGCTTCGCGCGAATCGGTGACGACGGGGCCGTTGGCGGAGACGTCCGGCCCGTGGACGACGCCCCGGGTCGCTTCCGCGATCCACGTTGCGCTGCGCTGCATGTGTTTCCTCCAAGCCTTGGAATCGACGTCACTGGGGTTTCGAGGGGTACAGCTCCGCCGGGGTCGACGAGGCCGGGATGCCCAGGTTGTTCACCGCGGTGCGCGCGACATCGCCGAAGAGCGGCGCCGACGAGTCCGAGGAGATGACGTCCACCTTCGGATTGTAGAGCACCACGGAGATCGCCAGGCGGGGGGCGTCGGCGGGGATGATGCCCGCAGTCGTTGAGACGATGCCCTCCTGGCCGTTGACCACGATGTCGGCCGTGCCGGTCTTCACACCGAGGCGGTAGCCCTCGACCTTCGCGGCCGCCCCTGTGCCGTTCTTGTCCTCGACGACCGACTCCATCATGGACAGGAGCTGGGCCGCCGTGGAGGCCCCCATGACCTGGACGGGCTCGTCGGCCTCGGGGGCCTCCACCGTGCCGTCGGCGTTCGTCCACGACTTGACCAGGTGCGGGCTCAGGCGCGTCCCGCCGTTGCCGATGGCGGCCAGCATCGACACCTCCTGCAGGGCCGTGACCATGTAGGCCTGCCCGAACATCGTCACGTAGTGGTCGCGCCCCTGCCACTGCTCGCCCACCAGCCCGGGGGACTCTCCCGCCAGCTCGATCCCGGTGCCCGCGCCGAAGCCCATCCGCTCCATCATGTCGCGGCGCTGGGCGTCGGAGAGGGTCTCGCCGATCAGGACGGTGCCCGTGTTGGACGACTCCGCCAGGATCCCGGTGGCGGTGAGCGCCTCGGTGCCGTGCTGGTGGTAGTCGGTGATGGGCCCGCCCGCGTCGGCGTAGTCCAGGGAGTAGGGCACGTCGAAGACGCTCGTGGGCGTTATGGTCCCGAAGTCCAGTCCCGCGGCGATGGTGGCGAGCTTGCCCACCGAGCCGGGCTCGAAGGCGTACTGCACGCCGGCGACCGGCTGGGGCTTGGCGTTGTCCGGCGGGGTGGAGTCCGAGTCCGCCATCACCAGGATCTGCCCCGTGGATATGTCCTCGATGACGACGGTCCCCCACTCGGCCTGGTGGCGGCTGACACGGGCGTCCAGCATGTCCTGGATCTGGTGCTGCAGGTCCGCGTGGATCGTCGTCTGCAGGCTCCCCCCGTTGACGGGCTCGACGGTGGTCCGCTTGCCTCCCGGCATGATCGCCCCGTTGGGCGCGGTCTCGAACGCCTCCTCGCCCGGCCTGCCGGTGAGGAGGTCGTCGAACCGCGACTCCAGCCCCGACGACCCCTGCCCCTCGGCGTTGACCGTGCCGATGAGTGGCGCCGCCACGTTCCCGTTGGGGTAGGAGCGCTGGTACACGGCCTCCCATTCGATGCCGTGGATGTCCAGGGCCCGGATCTGCCGGTAGGTGACCGCGTCGACGTTGCGCTTGAGGTAGACGTAGGTGGAGTCTCCCAGCAGCCGGCCCCCGAGCTCGGCCTCGTCCATGCCGAGCAGGGGAGCCAGCTGGCGGGCGGCCTCGGCGGGGCCCCGGCCCACCTCGTCGCCGTTGTCGTCCTCGTGGACGTAGGCGCGGATGTTGACCTGGTTCACCGCGATGTCGTAGGTGAGGATCGAGTCCGCCAGGACCACTCCCGTCGCGTCGGTGATGGAGCCGCGTTTGGCGGCGACCTCGCTGGAGTGCGTCCTGATGGACTGGCCCTCCGCCGCCAGCGTCGGCCCGGCGATGATCTGCAGGTAGACGAGGCGCATCGAGCACGCGACCAGGAAGACGACGATGGTGTAGAGGATCCCCCGGGATCTGCTGTAGGTCAGGGACACCCGGACCTCCTTACTCACTGGGCGGGCTTACCGCCTTCGACAGTACCCGTTCCCAGGGTGATGAACCCAGTGGGACCTGCGGGGACCATGCCATTGGCCCTCGCCGCCGCCTCCAGCGCGCTGGGCGAGGCGGCCTCATCGAGCTGCGCCCGCAGGGCCCACGACTGCGCTTCGAGCTCGTTGAGCTGGAGCTGCTGCTCGCGGATCTCGAAGGCGGTCTGCGCCATGCGCGTGTTGAGGATCATCGAGACGACCACTGCGGCGATGGCCACGGCGACGACCGCGATGGTGCCCATGAGCACGGAGCGGCGGGGGCGCTTGCCCTCGACGATGCGCAGTTCCCTGGCCTCGTCGCGGCGGAGCTCGGGGCGGGGCGCCGGGCGAGTGGTTGCGGTTGCTGCGCTCATTGGTGTTCCTTCCACGGTCGGATGAGCTCGGCTCCGCGCAGGCGCACGGAGGCCGAACGGGGGTTCTTCTCTTGTTCGCTTGCGGGCGCCCGGCCGGCCCCGCGGGTGAGGAGCGCCAGCCTGGGGCGCGCCTCGTCGGGGACGACGGGCAGTCCGGGGGGAGCGGAGACGGTCGATCCGCTCCGCAGCACGTTCTTCACGATCCGGTCCTCCAGGCTCTGGTAGGACTCGACGACCAGGCGCCCTCCCACGCGCAGGGACGCCAGCGCGGCGGGCAGCGCCCGCTCGAGGATGGCGAGCTCGTCGTTGACGGCCACGCGCAGCGCCTGGAAGGTGCGTTTGGCGGGGTTCCCGCCCGTGCGCCTGGCAGGGGCCGGGATGGCCTCGCGGACGATGTCGACCAGTTGGCCGGTGCGCGTCAGGGGCTGGGCGCCGCGCCTGGCGACGACGAGCCTGGCGATGCGCGGGGCGAAGCGCTCCTCCCCGTAGGCCCTGAGGATCCGGGTGATCTCCTCCTGGGGGGCGGTGGCCAGCAGCTCGGCGGCGCTCACCCCGCGCGTGGGGTCCATGCGCATGTCGAGCGGCGCGTCCTGGGAGTAGGAGAAGCCCCGTTCCGCGTCGTCGAGCTGGAGGGAGGAGACGCCGAGGTCCATGAGCACTCCGTCGGCCTCCCCCCGCGGAGCGTGGTCGGCGACCACCTCGCCGATGGAGTCGTAGGTGGCGCGCACGGCGAGGAAGCGGGGGCCGAAGCCCTCCAGGCGTTTGCTGGCGAGGGCGACGGCCTCGGGGTCGCGGTCGATGCCGATGACGACGAGGCCGGGGAAGCGCCGCAGCGCGCCCTCGGTGTGGCCCCCCATCCCCAGGGTCGCGTCGATGAGCACTGAACCGGGGCCCTCGATCGCGGGGGCCAGCATGTCGAGGCACTCGTCGAGGAGGACCGGGGTGTGGAGCTCCGCCGCGTTACGGGTGTTACAAATGTTGTAGGAGTGCTCCGTGTGGCGCGACGAAGCGTGCGATGCACCCTGTGCCTCGTCCATGTGCGCCTCCTTGGCGGCCTTGTACACAGCCCGTCCACCCAGGTCCCCTACCGCTTTCCGCCACCGGGGAAGTGATGTCGGAGCAGCGGGCGGAGACCTGGACGCACGGGTTAGAACATCCCGGGAATGACCTCTTCCGCAGTACTGGAGAAGACCTCCTCCTGGACGGCGAGGTACTCGCGCCAGGCTGAGGAGTTCCAGATCTCGGCCCTCGAGCCCGCACCGATGACGGTGAGCTCGCGGTCCAGGCCCGCGTATTTACGCAGGTCGGCCGGGACGGAGATCCGCCCCTGCTTGTCTGGAACCTCCTTGTACGCGCCCGAGAGCATGACGCGGATCCAGTCGCGCGCCTGTTTCGACGACAGGGGCGCGCGGCGCAGCTCAGCGGTCATGTTCTCGAATTCCGCAGCGGGGAACGCATACACGCAGTGCTCCTGTCCGCGGGTGAGGACGATGCCGCCCTCCATGTCCTCGCGGAAACGAGCTGGGAGGAACATGCGCCCCTTGTCGTCGAGCTTGGGCTCGTACGTACCGAGGAACATGCCACCCCCTCCCCTCTTCGGAACTTTCCCCCACTTTACCCCACCACCAGCAAATGTTACGGCGAGGTCACGGGCGTGTCACCATATTTCACTTTAGAAACACGCGTATTTCCAAGGAAAATTCTTGGTGGAGCAAAGTGGGGAAAGTTATCACACACTTTTCCTCCCGGCGCGTCGCGCGGATCCCGCCGCCCCCAGAGGTGACGGCCCCATTCCGTCGGGATTCCAACGATCCTGGGCGGTCCTGCGGCCGCGGCAACGGGGATGGGGAGGGAAGTGGGGCAAGCGGTGGAGGAAGGTGGGGAGGAGGGTGGAGGGCGCCCCCTCGCGCTACGGGCCCTGGTGCCGGGGCTGCGCACTGTTGGGCGCTTCGGGGTGCGGCAACGCGCAGGGCCCGAGCTGGTCGCCGTAGCCGATGCCGCCGGTGGACCCGGACGGGGGGCGTCCGTGGACGTGTCCACTTGCAGGGGCCCGCGTGCGCGGCGGGCCGGGATCGGGGCAGGGTGTGCGCGTCCGACTCGGGCGCCCCCCGACAAGGCCTGCTCATGGCGGGGTCGGCCGCGCCCGCCACGCGGAGCCCCGACCCCCGTCAGAGCCGACCAGGCGGTCGGTCGGCGGGCCGAAAGCCCCACCCGGCGCACGCCAGCCTCTGGCCCCATCGTCCACCGCTACCGCAGCGCCGCCGAACGCTGTTCCAACCACCCCGAGCGCCACCGGGCTCCCGCCGCCCGCACCAAGCCACCACCCGCATCACCGGCACCGGCCACCGGCTCGAACGACTCGCACAACACGCCCTGCGCCTGCACCTGCACCTGCACCTGCACCTGCACCACTTAGGCACTGCCCGCACCACTTAGGCCCCCGACAGGCCGGGAGGACCAGGGCCCGCTCGGGCCTAAGTGGTGCAACGGCAGGCTAAGTGGCGCAGTGACGCGCTAAGCGGCGCAACCGCGGGCGGATCCCGCAGCGCGGAGCGAGAAGCCGCACAAACACCGACAACGAACCGCACACACAGCCCCTCCCCACAACCACGCGCACGAAGAACCGGAACCAGACCACACGGCCCACAACACCTAAGCGCCGCAAAGCCGCCCCGACCACAGCGGGCACAGTGGCGCTGGGCGCCCCTCCTTTGCGCGCAGCCCCCGGTTGCGCGCACAAGGACCGAGACCACCCAACACAACATCGTGCGAGCCCCAACGGCCGGACCCATTGGAGGGAGGTGGAGGGCGCCCCCTAGCGCCGCCCCCGTGGCTGAGTGCGGTGGGCCGTCGACATGCCGACTGGCCTCCGGCGCTGCCTTCGCGGGCGCGGCGATCCGCATCGGAGCAGGCGATCCGCATCGGGGCAGGAAACCACCCATTGGGGTAGGCGAATTGGCTACCCCAATGACCTGCTGCCTACCCCAATGACCTGCTGCCCACCCCAATGCGGACACGCCTCGGCCGACATGGCGCTTCCCTCACCCTCCCGGGAGCGCACGGCCACAGCGCCCCCGCTCCGCGACGCGCGGATCGCTGCAACGCCCTGCGCGCCGAGCCCAGGGCCATGGCCCCCACCCCGCAGCGGCGCGGGCTGGAAGCCGGTCGCAGTGTCAGTCGTTGTCGCGGCGGTCGTCCCAGCGCCGCTCC
>ERZ772766.662-NODE-662-length-19631-cov-5.510676_pt1 | contig 19631 bp, 9 predicted proteins | sample MGYA00511379_ERZ772766 | MGnify/ENA primary metagenome ERZ772766 (study PRJEB29015, sample SAMEA2737895) | human oral metagenome | biome: human oral; feature: human-associated habitat; material: dental | place: China | collected 2116 ...
ACAGGCGCCTGTTTAGCTTCACGCACACTGCGCAGCCTCAAACAGGCGCCTGTTTAGCTTCACGCACACTGCGCAGCCTCAAACAGGCGCCTGTTTGGCTTCACGCACACTGCGCGGCCTCAAACAGGCACCTGTTTGGCCTCACGCACACTCAAGCGGCCTGAAACAGGCGCCTGTTTGGCTTCGCAAAAAATCAATGAGAGGAAGCACCCTCTCTGTCAGGTGGCTAATGACCGATTATTGGGGGCTGGTCGGAAATCGTTTTTCGTTTCCTCTACTCGAGATCCACGACGGTGATGCCGGCGCCACCGAGGCGGATGTCTTCGTCGGCGAAGTGGGCCACACCGGGGACGGTCGGGAGGTACTGTCGGATCAGCTGGCGGAGGATGCCATTGCCCGTGCCGTGAAGGATGCGGACGCGGTCGGCGCCGACTTGGATGGCGTCGTCAATGAAGTAGGCGACGGCTTGCAGCGCCTCGTCGCCACGCATGCCGCGGAGGTCGATCTCCTGGCGGAAATGCAGGCGTTTCTCGTGCATGGCATCGGCCGTGTGCGCACTGAGGAAGGTGGCACTGCGCGCCGTGGCACGCTTCAGGGCGGCCTGGTCGACGCGCTCCAAACGCTCCGTGGCGACGGTACTCTTGATCGTCCCGAAGGCTACGACGGCCTGCTTGCCTTGTATTTCCAAGACTCTTCCGACGGCCGTCTGGCCCTTCATGCGCACCGCGTCGCCCGTGGCCAGCGGACGCTCTGCTTTCGGCTCGGCGACGGTCGGTGCCGTGGTGGTCGACGGCTTTTTCTTGCGCTCCTTGCGCCGCTCTTGACGCTGGCGCACTTGCTCCATCTTACGAGCGATGCGTTCGTCGTCTTCGTTCGTTTGGCTGACGGTCTCTTTGAACGCGTCCAGTTCGCGGCGTGCGGCGCGCGTGCGTTCCTTCTCGGCCTGTGCCTCGCGGATCTCGCGGATCGTATTCTCGATGCGGGCATTGGCCTCGCCGACGATGCGTTGTGCGGCTTCTTTAGCCTCACCGATAATCGCTTTCCGTTGGCTGTTCACGGCCTCGAGATCGTGCTCGTAGCGCGCTGCCAGCTCTTCGAGTTGCTTTTCGCGGCGGCGGATGTTCTGCCGCTTGTTTTCCCAGTAACGCTTATCGCGGACAATGTCCTGGAGATACTTGTCCATGTCGACATAATCGCTGCCCACCTTTTCGGAGGCTTCGGCAATGACATCGTCAGGCAGACCGATTTTGCGGGCGATCTCGATGGCGAATGAGCTACCGGGATGGCCGACGGAGAGGCGGAAGAGCGGCCGCATGAGGTTGCGGTCGTAGAGCATGGCGCCATTGACGACGCCCTCGTGATCCTCGGCGTACTGCTTGAGGTTCTGGTAATGCGTGGTGATGACGCCGAACGCGCGGTGACGGTTGAAGCGCTCGAGTAGGGCCTCGGCCAGTGCGCCGCCGATGAGGGGCTCTGTGCCGCTACCAAACTCGTCGATGAGCAGCAGTGTGCGCTCGTTGCCGTGACGGACGAAGTACTTCATGTTCGTCAGGTGCGAGCTGTAGGTGCTGAGGTCGTTTTCGATGCTCTGTTCGTCGCCGATATCGATGAAGATACGCTCGAAGATGCCCGTGCGCGAGCGCTCGTTCAGCGGGATAGGGATGCCGCATTGGAGCATGTATTGCAGCAGTCCGACGGTCTTCAGGCAGACGGATTTCCCTCCGGCGTTCGGTCCGGAGATGATGAGCAGTCGGCGATCGCGATCGAGGGAGAGGTCGAGCGGGACGACCTCTTTGCCGGCCTTGCGGTGGGCGAGGAGTAGGAGGGGATGTACGGCTTCTTGCCAGTCGATCAGCGGCTCGTTTTGGGGCAGCGTGACAATGGCGCCAATGCTTTCGGCGAAGCGGGCTTTGGCGCGAATGAAGTCGATGATGGATAGGAACTCGTAGGACTGGATGATGTCCGGCACGAGGGGGCGGAGTACGTTGGTGAAAGCGGTCAGGATGCGGACGATCTCGCGTCGTTCCTCGGCTTCGAGTTCGCGGATGCGGTTGTTGGCTTCGACGACGGCTTCGGGCTCGATGTAGACCGTCTTACCGGTGGCCGACTCGTCGTGCACGATACCGCGGATGCGTCGCTTGAAGGCGGGGGCTACGGGGATGACAAGTCGGCCGTCGCGCATGGTGGGCGCCGTGTCACGATCCACCCAGCCTTCAGCCTGCGCCGAGCGGAGGATGGACTGCAGGTTGCGGGAGATGCTGCCCGAGACGGCGGCCATGTCGCGGCGGATACGGGCCAGCTCAGCCGAGGCGCTATCCTTCGTGCGACCGTAGCGGTCGAGGATGGCGTCGATGTCGCGCACGAGGGCGGGGAAGACGGGCACTCGGCCGGCCATCGCGGCCAGTGCGGGATACTCCGGCTGGGCGTCGTCGCTCTTGTCCACGGGCCGAAAGAAGCGCGTGATGTCGACGATGGTCTGCAGCGAACGTTTGAGGTCAAACAGCTCCGGCTCGTCGGCGAAGGTGCCTTCGGGCCGGATGCGGCTGAGGGTAGGGCGTACGTCTATAAAATAATTTGCAGGGAAAGCACGCTCCCCCTGCAAAATGCGGACAAACTCGCCTGTTTGTTCCAACTCTTCGGCTACGACTGTCGCATCGGATGAGAAGCGAATCGCTTCTACTTGCTCGCGGCCGAGCGAACTGAGGCATTGCGCGGCGACCAGTTCGCGGATCTTGTCGAAGCCGAGTTTATGTTCAAAGTTTTCCGGATAAATCACGTAGTTCAATTCAGTTCGATCGTCTTTTCGGAGCGCAGCTCAGGACGGATGATGTACTCCAACTTCTCCGTGCCGCGGCGCAGGTGCAGGATGCAGACGTTGGCGCCGGTGCCTTCGGGGTTGACGTAGGGGGCGAAGAAATAGAGGTAGGAGAAGGCGGTCATATACTTATCGGTCTCGAAGATCTTGGCGATCTGGGGGTACTTGAACTTGTCCCAGAACATGCAGTTGGGGAAGCCGTTGGCGTTGGTGAAGCGGGTGCCACTGTCGCGATATTTGAGCGTGTTGGTGATGAACTGGCGATAGGCGGCGGTGAACTCGTCGGCCGTGTGATCCATACGCTTGCCGTTGATGCGGTCGATGATGTCTCCGCGCTGGATGCCGGCTTTGGAGGCGGGCGATCCGTAGTCCACGTCGACTACCTTGTTCAGCTCATAGATGCTGTAGCGGATGCCGGTGTAGTTGTGGCTCTTTTTGGTGAGGATGAACTGGGCGTTGCGCTCGTACTTGACGTAGGGGAACTGCATGCACATGAGGGGGATGTGGATCGAGGCGTACTCATCGACGGCGTAGGGGCTGCTCATCAGTTCGTTGGCTTCGCACTCCCAGAGGACGCGGCCGCGGACGTAGCGCTGATCGATGAAGCGGATACCGAACTGAAGGATGTATTCGGCTTCGCTTTCGGGGGTGTTGGCGTCGTAGAAGGGGAATTTGGTGACGCGGTCGCGGGTGATGTCGTAGCGGAAGGTGGGCGACTGTTCGGCGGTCTCGCGGCTCTTCTTCTTAAAGTTGGGGTTCTTGTTGAACTTGTAATAGGTCTGGATGGTGAAGTCGGGCTTGATGGATTGTTGGCGGAGTCCCTTCTTGGTGAGTTCGGTTTTGAGGACGTTGTTGATGACGGATTCGATCTTGGAGATCGTGTGGTCGTCGGTGTCGGTGAAGTCGAAGGTAGTGAACTGCGAAAAGTCGACTGCGGCGTCGGTCGTTTTGGTCATGAAGGGGCAGATGAAGAGGCGGTCGTGTGTGCTCTCGACGCTGTACATGGAGAAGGCCGTGGCGAGCTGTTCTTCGCCAAGTGAGAGGGCGGAGGTGCACTCTTTCTCGAGGGTCACCTCGCGGTTGTTGCTGCTGAAGTTGTGGATGGTGAGGCGCACTTCGCGCACTTCAGGGTCGGAGATGAGCGAGTCGACGTCGTCGGGTGAGATCTCTTCGATCCGAGCGCCATTGATGCGTTCGATGATGTCGTTTTGCTTTAGGCCTGCTTTTTCGGCCGGCGAGTTGGGGTAGACTTTCATGATGACGGGTTTGTCTTTCCCCCAGTTTTTGTTGTTGCTGAATTCGTAACTGAATCCCAGGCGGCAGCTCTGGGGTTCTTGTGCCGTGGTGATCCATGCGGTACAAGCCAAAAGGATCGAACAGAGAAGGAACTTCATACTTACTTACTACTTGTTTTATTGGGAATGAAAAAAATGTGACTGCGTTTTGCGACGCGCTTAACGGCGGCAAAGATATAGCCAATCGGAAATGCGTCCACGAACCTTTCTACGTATCGGATAGGCGTGTTGGTCTTTGTAGCACAAATAATGCGTGAGTTCGACGAACGGTTGCCTCAAGGAAATCGCTCGCCACAAAACTTTTCGGCTCATTTCCTCAGGAAATCGGCCGGATGTGGATCGCCTCCGTGTCAAACTCACGACACGCTGGGGGCGCCTACTTCGACTGAACGGGGCGCGGTGAACGGCGGCGGATCAGCTCCGCAGGCGAGGTGAAGTCGCGGTGGAAGAGGATGCCGACGCCCTGGCGGGTGAGCGATTTGAAGTTGTAACGATAGAGATCGTTGGCGTGGCTGTAGGCCTTGAGGCGGATGTCGCCGGTGGGGCCCAGGAGGTACTCGAGGTCGAACTCGCCGATGAAGGCATTGCGCTGGATGTAGTTGCCGCGGTAGCCGAAGTTGCCGTTGAAGAGGAGGCGATTGTTGAGCAGGCGGCCGGAGAGGAGCATTTCCATTTCCGTGTCGCTGTCGCTGGTGCCGTCTTGCTGGGTGCGGATGTTGGTGCCGATGCGCACTTTGTCGGTTAGGCTGCTGAGGATGCCCGAGAGCTGGGCCGAGAGGGCGGACGAGGCCACGGCGTTGAGCTCGCCGGCGCGGAAGCCGTTGCCGGAATAGCCGGGCGTGTAGAAGCGGCCGATGGCGAGGAGGTAGATGATTTGTCGCGTCATCATGTCCTCGGTGCCGATGAAGGCGCGCACCTGTCGGGCCAGCTCGCCGGTGGAGTTGGGGAACTCCATGTCGAAGGCGATGGCGGGCGAGGTGAGGCGGCCGTTGAGGCGCAGGATGCAGTTGACGGGGATGGTGCGCTGGGAACCACTTTCGCTGGCCAGCCGCTCGTCCAGGTTCTCGATGTCGGCCTTGAGGGCGTAGACGGCGCTGAGGTCGAGCAGGGCGTCGGTGGGGTTGCCGCGGAAGTCGATGCGACTGCCCTCGCGGATGCGGAACTCCTTGCGGAGCACTTGCTCGAGGCTGAAGTTGTAGTTGCCCTCGCGGATGGTGTAGGTGCCGTACAGGCCCAAGTCGGCGTTGGTGGAATACTTGATTTGCAGGTTTCCGGTGCCGTTACCGCGGATGCGATCGCCTGCGATGGGGTCCATGACGAGTTCGAAGGTGGCGTCGGGGGTGATGTCGGTGGTGATGTTGATACGGATCTCGGTAGCGTCGTCGTCCGCTGTGGGCACGATGAGCGGGGGGCGGAGGGCGGGGGCGGTGTCCGTCAGGACGGGGGGGAGGAAGCGGATGAAGCCGTAATCTTCAGCCGAGGAGGCGGAGTTAAAGTCGAAGCTCATGGCCGTCTGACGGTCGGTGGTGACGGCGGCGTCGATGTCGATCAGCTGCTCTGTGCCGCGGAGGCGAGCCGTTCCGGTGCCGCTGACGGAGCCATAAATGCGGGGGTTCATCTTGCGAGGCACGTCGTAGAGGAGCATGTTGCGGGCGGCGATGTCGGCTTGGAAGGCGAAATTCTCCAAGTGGTTGTGTCGGACGGTGAAGTCCAGCGTGCCGGTGTGCCCGTTGCGGTCTGTGAGGGTGATAGCGCGGCCTTCGATGGCGGTCGGGGTGAGGCGTACGGAGTCGTTGAAGCTATAGACCGTGTTGAGGAAGTCCACGCCGATACGTCCATCACGGATCATGGCGCTGCCCTCGAAGTTGATTTCGGAGAAGGTGCCGTAGAGGCGCATGCGCCCCGTGGCGCGTCCGTCGAGGGTATGGGTGAAGGCGTCGAGATAGGGACGGAGTAGGCCCACGTCGAGGTTGTGGGCGTCGAATTGGAGCGCCAGACCGGCACTGTCGCCCACGGGGAAGATGTAGCCATTGACGTCGGTGAAGGTGGTGGAGTCTTTGAAGATCGTACCGCGCATGAGGATACCGTTTCGGGCGTTGTCCCACGCGCTGAAGAGGCTGAGGCGGCCCTGTACGACGTCGTTGAAGGCGAAGTCACGAATGTCCAGGTCGGTGCTGATGATGCGGCTTCCGTAGAGGTCGTTCAGGCGGACAGTACCCGTGGCGCGGCCTCCGAACTGTAGCACGGGGATGTCGACGATGCGGAAGATGTCGCGCAGCTCGAGGTCGTTGAGGTCGAGTAGGAGCGTCTCTTGCGGATCGCGTTCGGAGAGTCGACCATTGATGCGCAAGTATTGCGAGCCGTTGGCCAAGTGGATGTTGCGGATAGTGATGTCTCGGCCGTCGATGGTCACGGAGGCCGGTTCCGTCTGCCAAGTGGAGTCGCGGATGACGAGGCGATTCGGTTCCAGATCGATGTCGGCCAGCAATGCCTGCCGACCGTCCGCGCCAGTGTGCATGCTGAAGTGCGTGGCGGCCGATAGTGCCAGATCTACGCCGGCCTCCGGGTAGCGGAAAGCTAAGCGCGTCTTTAACCGGTCGCTTTCCGCCTCCGCTTCTACGTGGATATGGCTCTGGTTGCCCTCTTGCTGCATGCGATCGGCTTCGATCTGCACGCGTACTGGGCCGTCGGCATTGTCGGCTGTGAGCTTCCCGGTGCGGAAGGTGGATCCAGCCGCCAGAAAGTGGGGCAAGTCTGCCGTGAGATGTACTCGGCCCGTTCGCCCGTCATAATCCGCTGCGATGGTGGCAGGCTCCACCACCGTGACGGGCAGTCCGAGTAGGCGCGAGAGATCCTCTGTGTTCCGCACCGATGCGGTCAGGGTAAAGCGTGGCGACTCGCCGGCGGTGGAGGTCCGTTTGGGGGGCGCCTCGAAGACGGACGGTAGGCAGGTGTGCATCACCTCACGGAATGCTGCCGGTAGGTCTGCCACAGCAAAGGCACCGCGCAGCTCTCCATCTAAGAGCTCCGAGCGCACCGCGATACGTCGGTCGGACGGTTGGCCGTCAGCCTCAATACAGACGGATCGGAGCGCGAGACTATCGGTGCGGGTGCGGAAGACGGGTGCGTCGATGCAGACCGTGCCGCGAAAGTTGTCCGGACTGTTGCCCGTGATGTTACTGCGGATGGCAAAGCTGAGGTCGGGCTCTTCGTAGCGGTCAGTTAGACGAAGTCGATCGGGGCGCAGATGGTGGACGGTTGCTGTGAAATCGAACGCAGACGAGGCGCCGTCGCTGAGGAATAGGCCGTCGGCATGTAGGCTGCCATTCGGATCGTCCATGTGTATGCTGCCACGAAACTCGCGCGGTCGGAAGCTGCCGTCGAGCTCGATGTTCTCGTATCCGTATTGGTTGTACTCCAGCCGGTCGATTCGTGCGCGGACTATGCCCGCCCCTTCGCCGCCTATGGGCTCAGACGCATCGAGTTCGGCGCTGAAACGTACGTTGCCGAATGCATTGCCCTCATCGAAGAGGCGATGCATGTCCAGATCGGACGACTCTATCCGTCCTTGTAGCGACGTGGCTATCTGTTGGCTCCGGTCTCGCCCGATCATGATGTCCATGGCAAGTCGGCCCACGTCGGAGTTCAGCGTACCGTATGCGACGAGCTTGTCCAGGAAGCCGGAGATTTCCCCCGAGAAGTGTAGCGTGCCTAACCGCTCGATGACCGAAGGGAGTGCGGCGGACGGATCGCCACCTAACCGCCGGAGGAGCATGCCGGCTCCGGCCGTGGTGACTTGTAGGCGGGACACGCGACCATCCATGTAGAGACGTTGTGCATGACGCACGTCGCGAAGCGCAGCCCGCGCGGTGAGCGACAGCGCATCCCCCTGGCTCACGGAGATCTCGTCAAGCACGGGATTGTTTAAGGTCCCGGACACGGTGGCTGCCACGCGCAATGTCTCAGGCAAATCGCTGAGTGCGGGCACTAATGCTCCGAGGTCTGCGAGGCAAACCTCCGAGGGCTGGAGATTGAGGCGGATCGGTGTGTCGTCCGAGTCGAGAGGCAAGCGGGTAGTCGCTACGGCGATGCGTAGGTGAGTGCGCGGAAGGCGGAGTTGGAGATGGCGAAGCTCGAGCTGCTTCCCGAGCTTGCGGAGGTTGCCCGACAGATGGCGGATCTCCAATCCCGATCGCTCGCGGAATCGCAAACGGTGCACTTCCACACGAAGCCGGTCGCCATGTAGTTCGTGAAGTGTGGCTTTAGCGTCGATGTCGTCGGCGCGGAGGTGGGCGACATCGAACCGGCCGGCGAGTGGTTGGCCGCGACCCACGTCGTAACTTATTCGTCCGCGGGAGAGTCGGATGCCGCGGATTGCCAAATCGATGCCGCCGGTCGAAGTAGTGTCTTTCGAGGCAAGCGCGTCGAAGATGAATTGGGCATTCAGCGGGCTGTCGGGGTCCGCTTTCCGAAGTTGGATGTCGAAGCCGATGAGTCGGGCGGAGGTGAAACGGACTTGCCCGAGCAAGAGCGCGCCCAGATCGATACCGCCCGAGAGTCGGTCGGCACGAAGCAGCGGACGGGCCGATAGGTCGTCGATGGCGACATGGCGAAGCGTCAGCCCGTCGGGCCAGGTGATATCGACCTCGCCGAGCTTCACCGGTGCCCCGAGCTTAGCTGTCAGCAGGTGTGAGGCCCCTTTGGCGAGGCGTCGCTGAACGGCGGGCACATGTACGAGCACAGCGGGCAGTCCGTAGAGTAGCAACGCGACGGCCAGTAGGGCAATGAATATGTACTTGAGGGTCTTAATATCCGTGTATCGTGTGTAGGAGGCTTACCCGATGATTGGGCACACTGTCCTGTTTTGAGTAGCGCAAAAATACGGCACTTGGTGCTAACCCCTCCGAATGTCTACCCCGCAGCCCCCCCGATTGCCCTATATATAAGGTATAGGCGATCGCCTCGACCGAGTGATCAAAAACAGCATAAGGCATAGCCAACCGCGGCGACTGGATGAAGGGGAATAGGCGTTCCGAACGTCTACCCCGCTACGCTACCGATAGACCTATATATAAGGTATAGGCAACCACCGAATCTGAACGAAGGGGAATCGTTTATCAAAAGCTCTCCCTTACCGCGCCCGGGATGGGGGATGCGATAAGGGAGAGGCAACCATCTCGTCTGCCGGATAGGGAAAACGATCAGGGGAGGTCCTTCACCGCGGCTGGGTGAAGGGCCGCAGCGAGGTCAACGGGCTACTGTACACTCGTTGACTAAGTACGCAATACTCATGTACGGTATTCCCGAGTTGCTCTGGAGACCGATTTCGCACGTGCGACTGTTAGAGTAACCCGTCACCACTTGCATTTTCTCGATCTGTGGGCGGAGCTTACGCAGCGCATAACGGTTCGACTCAGGATAAGTGAAGCCGCGATCACCGGCGAAGGCACAGCATCCGATTCCTTCTGGCTCTACGACGTTGTCGGAGCATAGCCGTGCGAGTTCCAGTAGCTGACTGCCGAGGCCCATCTCTTTGGTCGAGCAAGTCACGTGGACAGCCACCCGGCGGTCGGTCTTGTGAAAAGTAAGTCGGTCGACCAAGTAAGTCATGATGAACTCTACCGGTTCGTAGAGCTTCATGCGACTGATGACCTTCCGCATACGGTGTAAGCAAGGACTTTGGTCACAGAGTATGGGGTAGCGACCGTGCTCCGAGGCTTCCCACAGCGACTCCTCGAGCTCGCCACTCTTCTGATCGGCAATGTCCATCATTCCCTTGCTCTCCCAGATTTGCCCGCAGCACATGCGATCCATATTCCTGGGGAAGATGACTTCGTATCCCGCTTTATTGATCAGCGAGCACATTTCCTCAACGACTGTGTTTTTGACTGGCGATCCCTTTGCGACGCCCATCGTCTGATTGATACAGCTGGGGAAATAGACAACCTTGAGGTCTCCGTGACCCACGTGAGTACCTGGTTTTGGCTGTCGAAAGCTGCGGGGCATAGCCGAAGTCCACAGCGGAAGGCCTGCGCGGTGTGCGCCGCTACAGATTCCGCTCATCAGCGAGGTACCAAGGAGTGTGTGGCCAAGGTTCGCGGCGCCCAGAACGAGTCGCAGATTGCTCTTGAGACCGCCCAAATGATCGGCTGCGAACTTGCCCACGCGGTAGCCGGTAGGGTTCTGCATCATGTTGAGCTGACGGATGAGGTGCGTCAAATCGCCCGTGTTGATCTTCATGGGGCAGGACGTGGCGCAGAGACCGTCCGCAGCACATGTGGCGTCCCCATAGTACTCGTAGAGCTTACGTAATCGGGCTACGCGCTGGGGATCGACGCCGCGATTCTCAAGGTCGCGGATCTCGCGTTGGATAACTATACGCATCCGCGACGAGATCGTAAATCCGCAGGAGACGCAGTTCACCTCGCAGAACCCGCACTCGATACACTTGTTTGCCCTTCGTACGCCCTCGATCATATCCTTCGTGGACGACCGCGTGCCTTCGGCCAGGGTCAGGTATTGCCCGCCGTCGGGTATGTTGTCAAAGCGGAAGTCGAGGACTGGCAGCGGCTTGAAGTTTTTGATGAAGCACTGGGGGTCGTCGTTAAAGATCACGCCTCGGTTGAGCAGATTATCCGGATCGAAGATCTGCTTCAACTCCTTCATGGCCTCATAGGCCTCCTCTCCCCACTCGTATTTCACGAAGGGGGCCATGTTGCGCCCGGTGCCATGCTCTGCCTTCAGCGATCCGTCGAACTCTTCAACCACCAACCGGGCAACGTCGCGCATCATGCTTTCGTATCGCTTCACCTCTGCCTCTGTGTGGAAACTTTGGTTGAGGATGAAGTGGTAATTGCCCTCGAAGGCGTGTCCGTAGATGCACGCGTCACTGTAGCCATAATCTGCAATCAGTTGTTGGAGCTTGACGGTAGCCACGGGCAGGTCCTCTAAGTGAAAAGCAACGTCTTCGATGAGGCATGTGGTGCCCTCAGGACGCGTCCCGCCCACGGAGGGGAATATCCCGGAGCGGATGGCCCAGTATTTACCATAGATTTGGGGATCATCCGTGAACTCCGGTTGCTGATAGAGATTAAAGTTGGCAAGGCATTGCTTCACGCGATCGATCTTCGAAAGTAGTTCTTCGTGAGTCACGGCCTTAGTCTCAGTCAAAATGGCCGTCAAGTTGTGATAGTCGCCCGGCTGGACTCCCGGAACGAGACCTGCGTCGACATCCTTTTTGTACTGGAGAAAGACGGGATCATTCACGGAGCCAAGCGATAAGTAGTCGAGCATCTCGGCACTCTTTACGACGAGGTCCTCCGCGCTCATTTCGATATCCTTTTTGGTTGCCTTCATCCCTTTCATGGCTACCACTGCACGGCAACTCTCTTCCATGGTGTGAAAGTAAACCATCGCGGATGCGCGAAAACGATAATCGTAGAGCGTTCGCATGTTCACTTCAGCTAAGAAAGCGAGTGTCCCTTCCGATCCAACCATGCAATGAGCCATGATTTCGAACGGGTCGTCGTATGCAATGAGTGGGCGGAGATTCAGACCCGTCACATTTTTGATACTGTATTTATAGCGGATACGCTCAGCGAGCTTCTTATTGGCTCTGACCCGATCTCGGAGGTCCTCAATCCGACGAATCATCTCCGAGTGCGTGCGCCGGAAGGATGCCTTACTGGCTTCGTCTCCGGTATCGACCAGGGTGCCGTCAGGCAAAATGATGCGGGCGCTGATAAGCATTCGGTCGCTGTTTGCGTGCACACCGCAATTCATGCCCGATGCATTGTTGCAGACGATACCGCCCACCATCGCACTTCCGATTGAGGCGGGATCGGGCGGAAAGACGCGACCGTACGGTTTGAGTACCCGGTTGACTTGGGAACCGACAATACCGGGTTGTAAGCGGATGCTGTTGCGGTCGTCGCTAATCTTATACTTCTCCCAATGCTTATCGGCGACGATCAGCACAGAGTCGCTGACGCTCTGTCCGGATAGCGACGTGCCCGCGGCACGGAAGGTAAAAGGTAGTTTGTGCTTGTGGCAGGCGCGGACGATTCGTGATACGTCTTCTTCGTCCCTTGCGCGGACGACGACCTTAGGGATCAATCGATAAAAACCGGCATCTGTGCCCCATCCGAGGGTGCGCAATTCGTCGGTGTACACTTGGTCTTTGTCGAGATAACTGCCAATCTCGGCGAGGAAGGCCTCATAATTTTTGGTGTCCATAGAGGTGTGATATGTTTAGTTAGAACTGGAAACCATCTGGAGTGGCAAAACCTAATTACTGCGAGGTATGGCGGACAAACACGGACCGCCACGGAAGTCTAAATTTCTTTATCGTCGAACGAATGTGATACCTGTTTGGTACTTGCGTGGCAAATATACGGCGCTTTTGGATAGCTCGTACTCCATGCGGAGACTAATTATCGTATGTGCGCGCACGCCTATATATAAGGTATCGCCCTACTGCCATCCGTAGCCGATACGAGGTAGAAACTCCGATCGGGTGTCACGCGAAGAGAGGGAAGGCCAATCGGAGATCCGCTTTCAGTTCAGACCATCTCGGCGAAGGCCTATCGACATTTCTTTTACCTACTTCCATCACTCTATGAAGCCCAAATCGAAATTCATTTTGCCTTCCCGAGGGCTGTATGAAGCAAAATCGCAATTCATTTTGGTCTCTCGAGGACTGTATGAAGCAAAATCGCAATTCATTTTGGCCTCCCGAAGGTCGTATGAAGCGAAATCGTAATTCATTTTTGGCTTCATACAGCCTCAAAAGTCGAAATCGCAATTCATTTTTGGCTTCATACAGCCTTAAAAGTCGAAATCGTAATTCATTTTGGGCTTCATACAGCCTCGAAAGTCGAAATCGCAATTCATTTTGGGCTTCATACAGCCTCAAAAGTCGAAATCGCAATTCATTTTGGGCTTCATAGATACTCCGAGCATGCTCATCGAAGATTACTTTATGCTTCACTGATATTCAGTAGTTTACGAATCATATTCGTTTCACCAATCAATGAGACGAGGGAGCTATCTAAAGTGAGTCATTTTAGCTATCCTGCGCAGATGGTAGGTCAGATTAGATATTCATTTTGAGCTTCCTATACGCATAGCAGTAGCCCTCAGTGTGTCGTTATAGGTATCCATTGCTTAGCGTAGTTGTCTATACACATCCCGCAAAAGCATCGCCTATGCGTCTGCCTTCTGATGACATTCCCCGCAAAAGAATCGCCTATGCACGCGTCTTCTGATGACATACCCCGAGAGAGCATCGCCTGTGCACGCGCCTCCCGATGACATACCCTGCAAGAGCATCGCCTGTGCACGCGTCTTCTGATGACATACCCCGAAAGAAAACCACCTATGCACGTGCCTTCTGATGACAGATCCGTTACTTGAAGTATCCTTTTCTACCGGTAGGGTAGTGGCGCAAAAGCATACGCCCCTCAAGACATCCGAAGAAGGATAGACATAGAATCAGACAGAACGGGTAGACGTGGAAGGTACGCCATACGTTCACGCGCCGATTACCTCCTGAATGACCAACTTCGGATCAATAGATAAGTAAGGCGTAGTCTATGCCACGGAGGGTCGGCTATACTTGATCCTATCGTGGAGGGCGATCGGTGGGCGGTCCCATCGTCAGGGTCTGCAATCTACCACGATCGTGGTATTTCCCGCCTCGACAGGAACCCGGACCTTTGCCGCCGTAAAAATTCACATCCTAAAACAGTTTCATCACATGTCACCTCATTCATCACACGATCACGTGCACACGCACGAAGAGCAGGCGCATACCCACGGTATTTCGTATGCCCATTCCCACACCCATAGTCACGGCCACGGACACCCGCATGTACACGGCGGTACGGAGGACTATATGGCGGCCGTGAATGCTTATCGGAAGACGTTTTCCAACAAGCAGCGCGTCATTGAGCAGACACCCGACCCCGCCGTGCGAGAGATGTTGCTGCACATGCAGGAGATGGGACTCGAAACGGTCTTCGATCGCTTCGACGCACAACAGCCGCAGTGTAATTTTGGCTTAGCGGGTACGTGTTGTAAGAACTGTTTCATGGGCCCCTGCCGAATTACCAAGAAGGCGCCCCGCGGTGTTTGCGGTGCGGACGCCGACCTCATCTCGGCGCGGAATCTCTTGCGGCATGTGGCAGCGGGAACGGCGGCTCATGGCGCTCGCGGGCGGGAGAGTATGCTGGCACTCAAGATGGCCGCTGAGGGCAAAGCACCGATCGCCATCGAAGGTGAGGAGAAGATCCGGGCCGTCTGCAAGACGTTTGGTATCGAGCAGGAAGGGCGGTCACTAAACGAGTTGGCAGGCGAAGTGGCAGATATCTTGCTTGCCGACCTCTCGCGAACAGTCCCGGACAAGCACCGCACGCTCTACGCCTTTGCCCCGAAGGAACGGATTGAGGCATGGGAGAAGGCCGGCATCATGCCGCTCGGGCCGTATCACGAAGCCTTCGAGAGCCTGCACCGCACCTCCACCGGTACGGATGGCGACTGGCGCAACTGTATGCATCAGTTTCTGCGTACGGGTGTCTCGTTCGCTTGGTCGTCGACTCTCGGATCGTCGATCGCCATGGATAGTCTGTACGGCCTGCCCCAGCGAAGCACGTCGAAGATCAACCTGGGCGCCCTGCGCATGGGTTACGTGAATATCGCGGTGCATGGACACTCTCCGCTGCTGGTTAGCGAAATCGTGCGCGTCGGCCGATCTGACGAGATGGTGGAGTTGGCTAAATCTAAGGGTGCGAAGGGTATCCAGTTCTATGGTATCTGCTGCTCGGGTCTGTCAGCTATGTATCGTTACGGCGGAGTCATTCCGCTCTCCAATGCAGTGGGATCGGAGTTAGTGCTGGGTACGGGTGCGATCGACCTTTGGGTAGCTGACGTGCAGGACGTCTTCCCGTCCATCATGGATGTAGCGTACTGCTTCCGGACGACGGTCGTCACGACGAGCGATTCAGCGCGACTGCCGGGCGCCGAGCATTATGGCTTCGATCACGAACACTCCAATATCGGCGAGATTAACTCCATCGCACGGAAGATTGTCACCCGGGGCATTGAGAGCTTTGTTGATCGTCGGGACATTCCAGTCAAGATACCGCAATACGAGGTGGAGGCTGAAATGGGATTCTCGGTAGAGTGGGCCGGTAAGCACTTCGAGCGTGGACTGCGTGACTTGGCAGACGCACTGCGCAGCGGTAAGATCCGCGGCATTGTCAACTTAGTTGGCTGCAATAACCCCCGGCTTGTTTACGAAAAGGCCATCGTGGAGGTGGCGCAGATACTCCTCAAGAACGACATCCTCATCTTTACTAACGGATGCGCGTCGTTCGGATTACTGAAGCTGGGATTCTGCTCCAAGAAGGCGTTAGATTGGTGTGGCGACGGGTTACGTGAATTCCTGGTCGACCAGCCTCCCGTGTGGCACCTCGGCGAGTGTCTTGACAACGCGCGCGCCTCGGCTTTCTTCAGTGGGATAGCGGCCGCCGCAGGGGCAGCCATTAAGGATATGCCCTATGCGTTCACATCGCCGGAATGGAGCAATGAGAAAGGCATCTGCGCCGCCCTTGCTTTCCGCTTGTTGGGCATCAACTCCTATCACAGTGTCTACGCCCCCGTGCAGGGCTCACCCGGCGTGGCGGAGTTTATGGCCACAGGCACGAAGGAGCCGCTTGGGTCTGAGATGGTCGTCGACGTAGATCACATCTCGCTGGCCAATAAAATCGTGGAGCATATCTCGAACAAGCGGCAGGCCTTATGGGGCGAGTAGCCACCTTACTGCTTACTCTGTCGCTGATGGCCTTGGCCGCGTCGTGCCGCAAGTCAGGTGCGGCAGATGAGCACACGATTCGCCTGGCTTATCTGCCCATCTCTCACGCCTTGCCAGTTGTCGAAACGGCCTCGGATCCCGAACTGCGCGTGGAGCTTATTCGCTATGGATCGTGGCCCGAGCTGATGGACGCACTGATCACAGGTCGCGTGGACGGCGCGTCGGTGCTCATCGAACTGGCCATGAAGGCGCGTGAACGCGGCGCACCGCTAACGGCGGTGGCGCTGGGCCATCGTCGTGGTAACGTGATCGTGGCGGGCGCTGGGGTCGCATCGGCCGAGGCGCTGCGTGGGCATGTATTCGCCATACCACACCGTAACTCATCGCACTATCTCCTGTTCCGCTCGCTGCTGGAGCGATATGGCTTGCAGCCGTCCGAAGTGAAGGTGGTGGAGCTGTCGCCTTCCGAAATGCCTTCCGCCTTGTTTACGGGTCAGATCGGTGGGTACTGTGTAGCAGAACCGTTTGGTGCGGTCGGTATTGCCAAGAGTGGCGGACATGTCATCGGCGAGTCTGATGCGCTTTGGCCCGACGGGCTTTGCTGCGCGCTGGTGCTCAACAATCGGATGATCGAGCAACGCCCGTCGCTCGCTGCACGCTTAGTGAAGGCTTACCACGCTGCGGGCGACCGGCTGAGCAACCCCAGTGTGGCCTTGCGCGCCTTGAAGCAAATCAGCCGTCAACCGGACGACGTATTGCGGGCATCGCTCCGTTGGATCGATTTTTCTCAACTGACCATCACGGAGACTGCTTACCGTGACCTCGCCGAGCGTATGCGTAGGTATGGATTGTCGGAGGCGCCGCCGGAGTATGCGGACTTTGTGAACCCCTTAGTAGATCAGAAATAAGAATGAATGGTAAGGCTTTTCTCAAGGCACTTTACTATACGGTGGCATCTTTCACGGTGGTGATCGTCCTATGGCAGGTTGCCATCATGGTTTGGCGACCTGGCGACTTTCTGTTGCCCTCGCCACTGGCGGTTCTTCGGGCGTTGGTCGCATGGGTGGTCGACGGTACACTGGCGTTAGGCTTACGCGACAGCTTGGGGCGTTTTGTTGTGGGATACTTCGCGGCTGTAGCCGTGGGCGTCGCCTTCGGATTACTGCTCGGTTTATGCAACGGCCTCTTCCGCTATGCCTACCCGCTGATTCAGTTGGTGCGACCCATAGCGCCGGTGGCTTGGATGCCCTTCATCGTCTTGCTTCTTGGTATCGGCGACGCCCCCGCTATCGTGATCATTTTCCTGGCGGGGTTCTTTCCCGTACTTCTGACGACGGCCTCTGCAACGCATCGGATCGACCCGATCTATGCCAAAGTAGCGGCCAACTATGGAATGGCTCGCTCGGCATACGTCTTTCGCATTGTCCTGCCAGCCATCTTCCCGCAGATCGCCAATAGCTTGCACATTGCCTTAGGCACATCCTGGATCTTCCTCGTCTCGGGCGAGATGATGGGTGCACAGACAGGGCTGGGCTACATGATCATCGATGCACGTAACAACATGCGAACGGACCAGCTGCTGGCCACGATGATCGTGATCGGTGCCGCGGGGTTCGCCCTCGACTTACTTATCGGGCGGCTAACGTCCTCGGTACTCAAGCGCTGGGGGGCTGCCGCATGAGTCTGCGGAGCAACAGGTGCCTCCACGCCCGGGTGCGCTCTTTTCGTTCTTTGTTCTTAGTCTTTCGTTCTTCAGCTTCCACTACATGTATATCGAGATAGACCACTTATGCAAGCGGGTTGTGGCGCGCGACACGGATGGCGTACGCCGTGAGCATGTCATCTTGGACGACATCACGCTCAGCATCGACCGCGGAGAGTTCGTTTGTTTGCTTGGCTTCTCCGGTTGCGGAAAGTCCACGCTGCTGAACCTGCTCGCCGGATTTGATCAACCCACGTCCGGACGCATCACAGTCGACGGTCAGCCCGTGACACGCCCATCCAGTAGCCGCGTGATGATCTTCCAACAATACGGATTGCTACCCTGGCGCACAGTGGAGCAGAACGTCATGCTCGGTCTGGAGGCCCAGCGACTGCCGCGAGTCGACCGGCAGCGTTTGGCGGAGGAACACCTCCGCTTGGTGGGTTTGTCTGACCAGGCGCGCAACTTTCCTGCCCGGCTTTCAGGGGGGCAACAACAACGTGTGGCACTGGCCCGCGGACTGGCGGTGAATCCCCATGCGCTCTTCATGGACGAACCCTTTGCGGCGCTCGATCCGATCACACGCCACCGCTTGCAAGACGATCTACTGCGCATCGTGAGTGAACGGAGCAAAACGGTCGTCTTCGTCACGCACGACATCCACGAAGCGATCTACCTGGCCGACCGCATCGTCGTCCTATCCTCCTCTCCCGGACGTGTTCGGCGAGTCCTCACCATCGACAGTCCCCGACCCCGAAGCCGCGACTCGGGTGCCTTCGCTCGACAGTACGATCTCCTCTATCACGAGCTCTACTCCCTGTCGAAACAACCCATAGAGTACTATATATAAAGGTATGCGCAGGGGCCGACGACTCGCCCTTACGCGCCCCGCAAAGTCACTAACAACCGCGGCCAGTAGGCCGCCCAACTCATGTATTCCTAACCGCGGCATAGCCGCACAACAACATCACATCATTATGCACCTTCCATCAGAAATGCTTCATGGCAGCATTTGCCCCGTAACGGCAACAATCGCCATCGCCGGAGTGGCCGCGGCCACCCTTTTCGCACGTAAGTCCGACACGCGCCCGTCCGCCTCACGGTTTGCGCTTGTCAGTGGCACCGTCTTCGCCCTTCAAATGCTGAACTATCCGATCGGAGGCGGCCTGTCTGGCCATGCCCTCGGCGGACTCCTCGCCTCGAGTCTGCTCGGTACACCCTTCGGTATACTGAGTGTGTCGCTCGTGCTCCTCCTGCAAACCCTCCTCTTTGCCGACGGCGGACTGCTGATGCTCGGTGCGAACACTCTGAACATGGCGCTCATCGGAGCGGGTCTGGGCGGCGCACTCCACGCTCGACTCCAAGCGCGCGTGAGTCAGTCCGTGTCGCTGATTGTCGCCGCCGGACTGTCCGTGATGGCTGCCGTAGGCGCACTTGTCGCTGAACTCTCCGCAGCCGGAGTCGGATCGTCCGCGCTTTACGCTTCGCTGGCCATCCACCATATCCCGGTGGCTCTGGGCGAGGGCCTCGTCACACTGCTGCTCTACCGCCTTCTCTCCGCAGTTCCTCTGACGGACGCTGCGAAGGGAGCCTCTCCCGTCGCCCGTTCGGCTGCGTGGACGGTTTACGGAGCCCTGTTGGTCGGCGCCCTCCTTTTGGCCCCGTTGGCGTCCGCCTCTCCCGACGCATTGGAAGGCACGCTGAGCAGTTTCCACCTACTGCCCGATGCACCCAACTTCGCGCACGCCCCTTGGGCCGATTATCAGTTCACAGCGGACGAGGGGTATCTGTCTACGTTCCTTGCGGCTCTGGTAGGCTTAGGCGCCACGTTGCTTTCTGCTATGCTGCTCCGTCGAGCCATCAGCCGAGCGTAATAAGGTATGCGATCGGGCCGTCAAGTCGCTCGGGCGGAGCCGCTGGCACACAGCGACGCCAAAAAGTCGCTTGACGGGGCCGCTGGATCAAAAGTGACGCTGGCATGCCGCATGACGGGGCCGCTGGATCAAA
>ERZ772766.664-NODE-664-length-19592-cov-8.454778_pt1 | contig 19592 bp, 14 predicted proteins | sample MGYA00511379_ERZ772766 | MGnify/ENA primary metagenome ERZ772766 (study PRJEB29015, sample SAMEA2737895) | human oral metagenome | biome: human oral; feature: human-associated habitat; material: dental | place: China | collected 2116 ...
CCCAATCCCCAGCCCAATCCCCAGCCCAATCCCCAGCCCAATCCCCAGCCCAATCCCCAGCCCAATCACGCAGGCACTATCACCCTCAGCGGCGAGGAGAAAGTCGGGGCGACGCTCACCGCGACCGTCAGCGATGCCGACGGTGTGCCCGGCAACGTGCAATACCAATGGCTGCGCGACGGCCGGCCCATCGGCGGCGGCAGCGGCAAAACCTACACCCTCACCGACGCCGACGCCGGACACCGCATCAGTGCGCGCGCCGACTATCGGGACAATGCCGGACACGACGAAAGCCCGCGCAGCGCAGCGGTCAACCCCGCGCCGCAGGCGAACCATGCAGGCACGGTCGACATCAGCGGCGAGGCGCGCGTCGGCAGTACCCTTACCGCCCACCTCAGCGACGGCGACGGTTACGACCCCGCCCAGGTTCACTATCAATGGCTGGCGGACGGGCAACCGGTTGCGGGCGCGACCGGTGCGAGTTACACCCTCACCGCCGCCGACACCGGGCGCAGCATCAGCGTGCGCGCCACCTACACCGACCACGCCGCGCACAGCGAAGCGGCCAACGCGGCGACGGCGGGCTACGTCAGCCACATCCCCGTCGCAAAAACGCCGCTGGTTTTCGACGTGACCGATGCCCGCTTCGGCGCGAACGGTCATGACGGCGAAAGTGCGGCGGCGGACGACACCGCCGCCATCCAGGCCGCCATCGATGCCGCCTGGCACGCGGGCGGCGGCACCGTGCGCATCCCCGGCGGCACCTACATGATCCGCGCCGACGCAAGCACGGGGCAATGGCAACTGCCCGCCGGGCTGAAAATGCGCAGCAACGTGACCGTGGACATGGCGGCAGACGCCGTCCTCAAAGCCTACGCCAACGACAAGCCCTATCACGACATCTTCAACTTCTACGAAGTCGAAAACGCGCACATACGCGGCGGCACCCTCGTCGGCGAGCGCTACACCCACAACGGCACGACAGGCGAATGGGGCAACGGCATCACCATCCTCTCCTCGCGCAACATCAGTGTCGAGGGCACCACCATCCGCCACTTCTGGGGCGACGGCATCGGCATCGACAACACCTACGCCGACCCGCGCCTGCGCAATGACGACATCGCCATCCAGGGCATCACCGCCGACGCCAACCGCCGCCAGGGTATCTCCATCATGGACGGCGACCACATCCGCATCCTGCACAGCACCTTCCAAAACACCGGCAGCGGCACCGCGAGCACCACCGAACTCGCCGCCAACCCGCGTCGCAAAGGCACCGACCCGCAGGCGGGCATCGACATCGAACCCGAAGCGGGACAAAGCGTGACCCACATGGACATCCGCGCCAACACCTTTGCCGACAACGGCCGCACCGGCCTCAGCGTGCTCGGCCTCAACCCCGAAGAACAACGCGTCATCAGCGACATCCGCATCGACGGCAACACCTTCACCAACAACCGGGGCAGCATCATCCTGCGCGGCGCGAGCGGTGCCGTCGTCACCGGCAACCACATCACGAGCGACCGCGCCCCGCCCGAATACACCATCCTCATCGGCGAACGCACCCCCGACGCTACCGTCCGCGACAACACCCTTGGCGGCAAAGGCCGCATCAGCGACCTCATGCACGGCAACAACGACGTGGAAGCCCGCAACCACCTCAACTTCACCGGCTACGCCGCCGATCAGCCCACCACTGTCGTCATTCGCGGCAGCGCCAAAGTCGGCGCGACCCTCACCGCCGCCGTCCACGACGGCAACGGCTACCACGAAAACGCCGTGTACTACCGCTGGTACGCCGACGGCGTCGAAATCCCGCACAGCGCCGGGCGGCAAGCAGACGGCAAACACCAATACATCCCGAGCGATGCCGACCTCGGCAAAACCCTCAGCGTCCGCGTTACCCTCACCGACTACGGCACTCATAGCGGCCATGCGGTGAGCGCGCCGACCGCCGTCATCGCCGCCGCCGACCACCCCCTGCCGAACCACAGCGGCAGCATCACCCTGCGCATCCGCCACGACGGCATGCCGGGCTTCGACGTGAACCACCCCGAACACTGGCCGACCCTTGCAGAAGCGGCGGGCGGCGCGGGCGGCAGCAAAAAAATCGCCCCCGAAGTCGGGCGCACCCTCTACGCCGATGTGCAGGACGCCGACGGCATCCCGACAGGCAGCGCGGGGCGCAACGAAAAACAATACGACGGCAAACCCGTCATCCACTACCAATGGCTGGCCGACGGCGAGGCCATCCCCGGCACCGTGCACGCCCGCTACGTCCCGCTCAGCAGCGCAAGCGGCAAACACATCAGCGTCCGCGTGAGCTACACCGACAGCGCCCACCACGCCGAAAACCTCACCAGCGATGCCACCGTCGCCCTCATCGATACCATCCCGCCGAACCGCGCGGGCAGCGTCGCCATCCACGACGGCGACACCCTGACTGCCGATGTGCACGACGCCGACGGCGTCCCCGACAACGTGCAATACCAATGGTACAAAGACGGCATCGCCATCGACGGCGCGACAAGCCGCGACTACACCCCGCAGAGCGGCGAGCGCAGCCACATCCTCACCGTGAAAGCCGACTACACCGACCGCAACGGCTACCACGAAACCCGCATCGGTACCCTCGCCGACAGCGCGCTGCCGCCGACGCAGCACAAAAACGCCCCCGCGCCGGCGGCAGATGCCTGTCCGGACGCGGCAACAGCGGCGGCAACATGGCCGGACTCCGGCACGACGGGCAACGACAGCGCCCCCCTCCGCCTGCACGACCTCCTCACCGCCCCGACGGCGGACAGCGCCGCCCACCCGTCAACGCCCAACGACTACCCGACAACCGCCCTCGCCGATCTCGACACCGCCGCCCAACTCGCGCAACAGTCCTTCCTCATCGGCTGAAACACACCGGGCGGCACCAAAGGTGAAAGCAAAAACGCAGGCCGGGCTGAAGCCCGGCCACGCAGAGGCGACGGCACCCCGGACAAGCGCCGCCGCCGGGCGGGGTATAGTCGTTCCAGCGGAATGATGCGATGTCGGCGCGCCTGACCGGGCACCCATAAAAACCCGCGCCGTACTATCGTCGTTTCAAATAGGACTGAGACAAGGCGGCGAGCGGGCGGGTTTGCCTGTTATTCTTTGCCCGGATTGAAGGGGCTGAACATGATTTTGAATTTGTCGTCCTCGTCTGCGCCGCCGGGGATGAATTTGTCGAAGATTTCCGCTTTGGCCTGCGGGTTGTCGCCGAGAACGCCGTGCAGGACGGCGAGGGCGTTGACGGCTTTGGCGGGGGCGATTTCGTCCAGTTCGCGCAGCAGCTGGTAGATGCGGGCGTAGTCGCCTTCGACCATCGCGCTGGTGATGGCGGAGGTGATGGCTTGTGCTTTTTGTTCGTTTTTCATGGGGTTTCCCTGGCTGTTGCCGGTTTGTCGAAGGGATGCCGCAGCTGCGGCATGGTTTATGCAGCGTTGCGCGGTGTGCGGGCGGATGTGCCGCGCAGGGCGAGAACGGCAAGCAGGATGCCCGCCAGCACGTCCACGCCGTAATGGTAACGCAGGAAGATGGTGGCGGTGATGGTGCCGGCGGTGAGCGGCGCGCAGAGGAGCGCCGCCGCGCGTTTGCCGTCGCGCCACAAGTACGCCGTGATGTAGAGGGTGAGGGCGGTGTGCAGGCTGGGGAAGACATCCATGCCGGTCACGCCGCCCTTGATGATGGCGATAAGCGTCGGTGCGATGAGACCGCCCGCGCCGCCGTCGGGGTGGGTGGTGAAGGCGGGCCCGGCGGCGGGCAGCAGGCAGTAGCCGAGGAAGCCCGCCAGATAGAGGAAGATGAGGCCGTTGAAGTAGCGGCGTGCGGCGGGCGTGGTGCGGCGGCAGGCGTAGTAAAAAACGCTGCCGAGGACGATGGCGTAGAAGCTGAAATAGCAGGCGGCGAGCAGGTCGGTGAGCAGCGGGTGCGCTTCGTAGCGGAAGTAGGCGGGCAGGATGCGCCCGCCCCAGAGATGGCGGTCGATGGCGGCGAGCAGGGCATCCGCATGCCGGGGGATGAGGTGGCGGTCGATGATTTTCAGCAGCGGGAAGACCAGCCAGGTGAGGAGGAAGAGGTTCGCCCCCGTCCAGGCACTGCGGCGGTAATGCGCCGTCCAGCCCCACAGGGTGAGGCAGGCGGCAAACAGCGGCAGACCGGCGCCGTCGGCGGCGCGCAGAATGGCGCAGGCAGCGAGGACGAGGAGGCCGGCGAGCAGGGCGAGATGGGCGCGGATCAGGGTGGGGTTCATGGTATTGGCGTGCAAAAATGGGATGACAAGAAGCGGGACGAAAGCCGCCAGGCGGTGCCGTTGCCGGGATTTTCTGCTGTCGCGGTTGGTTAGCCCACTCTCCGCTGGCGGCGGCGCATGGGCGGTCAACGCGGTTCGGTGCGGCGGAAAATGCCGAGGTAGCGCAGGGCGTAGAGGGTGAAGGCGGCGGCGATGCAGGCGGTGGGGATGGCGTAGATGGTGATGAGGTTCGGCAGCAGCAGCGCGCCGAGGCAGCGGCTGATGCCGCCCGCGAGGATGAGGGCGAGCGCGAGGCGGGTATCCGGATAGAAGCGCAAATCCAGCCCGCTGTGGCGCACACCGGCGATGCTCATGATGACCAGCACCATCGCCAGCATGGCGGTGATGGCGAGCAGGTGCCGCACCGGGCTGAAGAGCGCGGGCAGGCCGAGCTGCGCGATGCCGAGCAGGGCATAACCCGCGACCAGCGCCAGGCTGACCGCGTAATGGGCGCGGACGTAATGCGCGCGCAGCAGCATGAGGCTGTGCCATTCTTGCAGGCGGGCGGCAAAGGCGGCGGCGGTGGCGAGCGCCAGCCAGCCCTGGATGGGGTCGGCGGCACCGCAGGCGGCGACGATGGCGTAGAGGCCGAGCATGAGGGCGCTGATGTTTTTGGTGTAGGGGTTGGGCATGAAGGTCAGCGCGCCGTGGCCGCCGTCTGCCAGCGCCTGATTGCCGATGGCGCGGCCGACGCGGAAGTTGACCAGCGCCACGGCAATCAGCATCACGTCCACCATGCGGTGCAGGATGTCGCCGTCGGGCTTCAAGCCGTATGCGGTGGCGCAGGCGGCGAGCATGGCGAGGACGAGGATGAAGCTGATGAGGCGGCTGTTGCGGTTATGGATGACGCGCCGGGCGGTGTAGGCGGTGAGGTAGAGCCAGAAAACGCAGGCCGCCCAGGCGGCGGGGGCGGGGTAGGGCAGGGCGGTGAGGATGGCCGCCCAGAGGACGAGCAGGATGGTGCTGTGGACGTGGCGCGGCGCGGGGTCGTCCGTCCAGGCGGGCAGCGCGGTCATGAGGAAGCCGGCGAAACCCGCCCCGGCGCAGAGGTTCAAAAAGGCAAAGGCATGCCAGTGCAGCGGGAAAGCGGCGGCGCGCGCGGGGGCGAAGAGCAGCAGCGCCAGCCACGGCAAGAGGGCGACCCAGGCCCCGAGACAGGCGAGCGGGAAGAAAAGGCGGAAGGGGTGTTCGCGGTTGCGCAGGGTGAGGATGGGCATGGTTAATCCTCTGTTGTGCCGCCGGGCAGTCCCAGCCATTTTAGGGGGATTTGGTCAAACAGATAATGGCAGCCGACGCTGTGGATGTAATCCAATGTATCGCGATACTTGGGTTTGTCGAACCATTCGGCATTCAGAACGTAAACGTATTCTACCCGCCAACCGAGTGTGTGTACTAGTTTGGTGTATTGCTTGCGCTTGAAATCGCAGGTTTGCAGTTTTTCGTCAACGGAGCCTTCAACTTTTTGGTATTTAACTTCGATGATAAACAGAGTATCGCGCACAATGACAAAGAGACCGTTATCGGGTTCCAGCCGCTTCGATAGGTGGTCTTGCCAGTTGATTTGGTAGCGTTTCAGGAAACGGTAGAACTCGCGCTTCTTGAAGCAGTGAGCCAACAGTTTTCCGGCAAACCAGACTTCGTATCCGGCGTTATCAGCGGTTTCGCGCAGTTCGTAGCCCGGAATGGCGGTAAAGAGTTGTTGCAGGTCGGTTTTGGCTTCAAATTGCAGGCCGGTGCGGGTGTTTGCCCCGCCGATGCCGTCTTTAATCATGGTGCTTTATCCTCTGGTTAGCCAGTTCGTAGTAGATGGAATCACGCTCGCAACCGCAGAAGCGGCGGCCGTGGCGCAGGGCGGCGACGCCGGTAGTGCCGCTGCCCATGAAGGGATCGAAGATGAGGTCATCCGGGTTGCTAGCGGCGCGGATGCAGCGCTCGACGAGCGCCAGCGGTTTTTGTGTCGGGTGTTTGCCGTATTGTTTTTCCGCGCGTGGCGGTGGGGCAATTCGCCAGACGCTTTTCATTTGTTTGCCGTAGTTTTCGGCGCGCATGAGCTCGTAATGGTAGGTGTGGCGCGCTTTTTTGTGTTTTTTTGCCCAGAGCAGGGTTTCAGTAGCGTGGGTGAAATAGCGGCAGCTCAGGTTCGGCGGCGGATTGGGCTTTTCCCAGGTGATGTTGTTCAGGATGTGGTAACCGATGGTCTGCATGAGATAGCCAATGAGGTAGATGTTGTGCTGGGTGCCGCAGACCCAGATGGTGGCATCGGGGCGTAGCAGGGCATAGCACAGGCGCAGCCATTCTTCGTAGGCCTCCATGTCGGCAGCGATGCCGCGTGATTTGTCCCAGTTCCCTTTGTTGACGGACACGGCCTGGCCGTTGTGGCAGGTGATGCCGTCGTTGGACAGGTAGTAGGGCGGATCCACAAAGATCATGTCGAAGCGACCCTGTGGGTGTTTGTCGAGGATGCGGCGCATGAGGTGCAGGGCGTCGGCGTTGTAGGTGATGTAGCCGGGGCCGTACTGTTTGTTCAGATTGCCGTAGGCTGCCGCTTCTTCGGCGAGGGTGAGAGTTTCAGGGAGCATAGATGGCCAGTATTTCCCCAACTTTTTGTCGGCTGGCGCCGCTTGCGGCGATATTGCGCTGGACGTGGACGGTCGCGAGACGGGCATCGTGGTAGAGGGCACGGGTGTAAGCGGTGTCGTGGTTGGAGATGAGGATGCCGCGTGTGCGCGGGGCGATGATGCGGGCAGTGTCAGCGAGACGCTGTTGTTCGTCATGGTTGAAGCTGTCTTTGTGGTAGGCGGTGAAGGAGGCGGTGTCGCTGAGCGGAACGTAGGGCGGATCGCAGTAGATGGTGTCATCATCCGTCGCTTGGGCGAGGGCGTCACGGAAGTCGCCGCAACTGAGTTCGATACGTCCGGCTTTGCCGAGGTAGGCCTGCATTTCTTTTTCGGGGAAGTAGGGCGCGCGGTAACGGCCAAAGGGGACGTTGTAGCCGCCTTTGCCGTTGTAGCGGCACAGGCCGTTGAAAGCGTGGCGGTTGAGGTAAATGAAGAGGGCGGCGCGTTCAGCGGGATCGTGGCTGTCATTAAATTGCTCGCGCAGGGCGTAGTAGCGGCTTTCTTCGTTGTTATCCGGGATGAAGTAGTGGCGGGCATAGTCAATAAAGCCCTGTTTTTCCTGTTTGAGGATGGTGTAAAGAGTGATTAGGTCAGGATTGGTGTCGTTGATGAGGTAGGCGTCGTAGTCGGTCGCGAGGGTGAGTGCGGCGGAACCGGCAAAGGGTTCGATGAGTCGTCCGCTGCGCTGCTGCGGCAGATGGGAGGTGAGGAAGGGCACAAGCTTGTGCTTGCCGCCTGCCCATTTGAGGAAGGGTTTGCTTGACATAGTGCTCAGAAAGAGAGGGAGGGAATGGTGTGCATGTTGTCACGCCTGCTCGATGTACACGCTCTGCTCGATGTGCTTGATGCGGTCGCGCAGGGCGGCGGCCTGTTCAAATTCGAGGTTTTTCGCGTGGGCGAGCATTTCTTTTTCGAGCTGTTTGATGAGTTTGGCGGCAGCCTTCGGGTCGGCGGGCATCGGTTCTTTGTCACGTTCGCGGTGTGCTTTTTTGGCTTTGATGGCGACGTGTGCGCCTTCCATCACGTCGGTGATTTTTTTGCGGATGGTCTGCGGGGTGATGCCGTGCGCGGTGTTGTAGGCCTGCTGTTTTTCGCGGCGGCGATTGGTTTCGTCAATCGCCGCCTGCATGGAGCGGGTGATGTGTGCCGCGTAGAGGATGGCTTTGCCTTTGGCGTTGCGCGCGGCGCGGCCGATGGTCTGGATGAGGGCGCGTTCGCCGCGCAGGAAGCCTTCTTTGTCGGCATCGAAGATGGCGACCAGCGAGACTTCCGGCATGTCCAGCCCTTCGCGCAGCAGGTTGATGCCGACCAGCACGTCGAAGGTGCCGAGGCGCAGGTCGCGGATGATTTCCATGCGTTCGACGGTGCCAACGTCCGAGTGGATGTAGCGTACACGCACGTCGTGCTCCATCAGGTAGTCAGTAAGGTCTTCCGCCATTTTTTTGGTCAGCGTGGTGATGAGGACGCGTTCGTCGGCGGCGACGCGGGTGCGGATTTCGCCAAGCACGTCTTCAACCTGGCTTTCGACCGGGCGGATTTCGACTTCGGGGTCAAGCAGGCCGGTCGGGCGCACGACTTGTTCGACGGTCTGGCCGCTGTGTGCGCGTTCGTAGTCGCCCGGTGTGGCCGAGATGTAGATGGTCTGCGGCGCAATGGCCTCAAATTCTTCAAAGCGCAGTGGGCGGTTATCGAGCGCAGACGGCAGGCGAAAGCCGTAATCCACCAGGGTTTCTTTGCGCGAGCGGTCGCCCCGGTACATGCCGTTTAGCTGCGGGATGGTCACGTGGCTTTCGTCAATCATCAGCAATGCGTCAGCAGGCAGGTAGTCGTGCAGGGTCGGCGGCGGTTCGCCCGCTTGTCGTCCGGAGAGGTAGCGCGAGTAGTTTTCGATGCCGGAGCAGTAGCCAAGTTCGTTCATCATTTCAAGGTCGAATCTTGTGCGCTGTTCGAGGCGCTGCGCTTCGACGAGTTTTTTCTGCTCGACAAGCGCGGCGACGCGCTCGCGCAGTTCTGCCTTGATGAGTTCGATAGAGGCGAGGATGGTGTCGCGCGGTGTGGCGTAGTGGGTTTTCGGGTAGATGGTCACGCGCGGCACGGGATCGAGCATTTCGCCCGTGAGCGGGTCGAAGTAGCGGATGTTTTCAATGGTGTCGTCGAAGAGTTCAATGCGCACTGCGTACCAGTCGGATTCGGCAGGCATGATGTCGATGGTGTCGCCTTTGCTGCGGAAGGTGCCACGCGCAAGCTGGATGTCGTTGCGCGTGTATTGCAGTTCGGCGAGGTGGGCGTGTACGTCGTGCGGGTCAATGCGTTCGCCTCTGGAGAGGTGCAGGCGCATTTGCCGGTACTGGCTGGGGTCGCCGAGGCCGTAGATGGAGGAGACGGAGGCGACGATGATGGTATCGCGCCGTTCCAGGATGGCTTTGGTCGCGGAAAGGCGCATCTGCTCGATGTGTTCGTTGATGGAGGCGTCTTTTTCGATGAAGGTGTCCGAAGCGGGGACGTAGGCTTCCGGCTGGTAGTAGTCGTAGTAGGAAACGAAGTATTCAACGGCGTTGTGCGGGAAGAATTCGCGCATTTCGCCGTAGAGCTGGGCGGCGAGGGTTTTGTTCGGCGCGAGGATGAGCGCGGGGCGCTGCGCACGGGCGATGACGTTCGCCATGGTGAAGGTTTTGCCAGAGCCGGTCACGCCAAGCAGGGTCTGCTTGGCAAGGCCGTCTTCCAGCCCTTCGAGGAGTTGGGCGATGGCGGTCGGCTGGTCGCCGGAGGGCCGGTAGTCGCTGACGAGCTGGAAAAGGTCGCCGCTTGCGGCGGGTTTGGAATCGCGCATGGATTGGGGCAGGGAAGGGGATTGGCGGGGATTATACGACGGGGGGCGGAAGCGGGCGCCAGGCGGCGTCAATCGCGGGGTTCCCCTAACGGCTAACCGTCCTCCCGGCGGGTGAGTTTTTTCTTCGCCCAGTAGTGTAGGCCGTAGCGTGTGGCTATCCGGAGACTGAGGGGCAGGGGGTTCATGCGGGGGTGTTTTCAGTTTTCCTGCCGCAGGTGGCGCACCCAGTAGAGGGTGGCGGCGATGACGCCGACCGGCATGGCGATGAGGTTGAGCACGGGGACGGTGGTCATGAGGCTGACCGCGCCGCCGTAAGCAAGGCTTTCGCCGCGTCGTTGCCGCAGGAGGCGGCGTTCTTCGTGGAAGGGGATACCGTTGTTCGCCATCGGGTAGTCGAGGTATTGCAGCGCGGCGCACCAGGCGGCGTAGGCAAACCAGAGGACGGGGGCAAGCGGCGGCAGGAGGAGGGCAAGGACAAGGGTGGGGACGGCGAGGGCGAGGAAGTACAGCGCTTTGTGGATTTCCTGCATGATGTCCGCAAGGATGTCCCGCCACAGCGGCAGCTCGGGCGGGGCGGGATCGTCGCGTTCGGCTTTTTCGACGGCGGCGGCGAGCAGGCTGTTGAAGGGGGCAGCGATGAGGTTCGCCATCAGCGCGAAGGTGGTGTAGGCAAGGAGGAGCAGGGTGAGGACGAGGAGCGGGTAGAGCAGCCAGTGCAGCCACGCCAGCCAGTCGGGCAGGAGGCGGTCGATATAGGCGGTGCCGTAGTGCCAGGCGGCGTAGCTGCCGGCACCGAAGAAGATGATGTTGGCGCAAAGCGGCAGCAGGGTGTAGCGGCGGATACCGGGGCGGAGAAGCCAGGTGAAGGCTTCCGCCAGGCAGTGCAAGGCGTTCATCCGTTGTCGGCGCGGATGTTGTCCAGCGCTTCGCGGAAGAGCCCCATCAGGGCTTCGAGTTCGTTGGTGCGCGGGTAGTTGGGGCGGGTGACGAGGGCGAGGCGGCGGTGCGGCGCGGGCACGTCAAGCGGGATGGTGCGGATGTCCGGCTGGTTGCGCAGCGAGGGCAGCGCCATTTCGGGGACAAGGGTCAGCCCCATGTCGTTCACCACCATTTGCACGAGGGTGTTAAGGCTCGCTTCGCGGAAGCTGTGCGTGATGTCGTTGCGAAATTTGCAGATTTCCACAATGTGGTCTTTGAGGCAGTGCCCGTTACTGAGGAGCAGCAGGCTGTCTTCGTTGCGCAGTTGTCTGGCGGTGATTTTGGTCTGTCCGCTGAGCGGGTGGTTGCGGTGCAGGACGACGTAGAAGCGTTCGCTGCCGATTTCAAAGGTGTTGAGGCCGGGGGTGTCGTAGGGTAGGGCGATGAGTGCGGCGTCCAGCATGCCGTTGTGCACGGCGCTGATGAGGCGTTCACTCACGTCTTCGCGGATGTTCAGCTCGAATTTGGGGTAGGCCTTGTGCACGACGGGCAGCGCCTGCGGCAGCAGGTAGGGGGCGATGGTCGGGATGAAGCCGATGGCCATCGGGAAATGCAGGGTGTCCTGACCGGCGTGTGCCTGCTCGACGAGTTGCTGCGCGTCGAGATAGATTTGCTGGGCGCGGCGCAGCAGCTCTTCGCCGATGGGGGTGATGACGACCTGCTTGTTGTTGCGCTCGAAGACGATGACACCGAGGTTTTTTTCCATTTCGGCGATGCCCAGCGAGAGGGCGGATTGGGAGATGTTGCACTCTTCGGCTGCGCGCTTGAAATGTTTGTTGCGGGCGACGGCGAGCGCGAACTGGATCTGGCGTAAAGTAATCATTCTATGTTCACCTAAACAAATTGTTGGGCGATTATACATAAAAAAAATAAAAGGTAAATATTGCAGTCTGCAAGTCTTTTCAAATGGTTGCGGATAACTATAATGCATCGCACCGCCGCAATTGGCGGCACCAATCATGCAACGAAACGAGGTCTCTTTATGCCCATCATCAACCGCACCATCCCCGATTTTTCCGTACAGGCTTTCCACAACGGCGAGTTCAAGACCGTCAGCAGCGACAGCGTCAAAGGCCAATGGTCCATCTTCCTTTTCTACCCGGCGGATTTCACCTTCGTCTGCCCGACCGAACTGGAAGACATGGCCAAACACTATGACGAACTGCAAGCGCTCGGCGTCGAAGTCTATGCCGTGTCCTGCGACACCCATTTCACCCACAAAGCCTGGCACGACCACAGCCCGGCCATCAGCGGCATCAAGTACCCGATGCTCGGCGACCCGACCGGCGTGCTTGCGCGCGGCTTCGACGTGATGATCGAAGAAGAAGGGCTGGCCTATCGCGGCACCTTCCTCGTTGACCCGGAAGGCAAGATCAAAGTCGCCGAAATCCACGACAACGGCATTGGCCGCAGTGCCAAAGACATGGTGCGCAAAGTCAAGGCCGCCCAATACGTCGCCCAGCACGACGGCGAAGTCTGCCCGGCCGCTTGGGAAGCAGGACAAGAGACCCTGAAACCCAGCCTCGACCTCGTCGGCAAGATTTGAAAAAACGGCACAGGCGGGCGCATTGCGGCGTTGTGCGCTGCTCGCCCGCCAGCCCGTTTTAACCGGGAAGCGGCGCCTGCGGGCGCTGTTTCCATATCGGGCAACCGCCAAACGACCCCCCAACATCAAGGAATCCCATGCAACTCGACCAGGCCATGCTGGACGCTGTCCGCCAGCACATGAACCGCCTCAGCCGCGACATCACCCTCGTCCTCGCCCCCGGCGCGCACGAAAAACGCGACGAACTCAAAACCTTCCTCACGCAAATCGCCTCTACCTCGCCGCGCCTGCATCTTGAAGAGACCGCCGACCCCGCGCTCACCACCCCCATCAGCTTCACCCTGCGCGCCGACGGCACCGACACCGGCATCATCTTCACCGGCATCCCCGGTGGCCACGAATTCACCTCGCTCATCCTTGCTATCCTGCAAGCGGGCGGCAGCGCGCTCAAACTCGACGACAGCATCCGGGCGCTCATCCGCAGCATTGAGCGGCCGCTGCACTTCACCACCTACGTCTCGCTTTCCTGCCACAACTGCCCGGACGTCGTGCAGACCCTCAACCAGTTCGCCCTGCTCAACCCGCACATCCGCAGCGAAATGATTGACGGCGGCCTCTTCCAAGCGGAAATCGAAGCGCGCAACATCCAGGGCGTGCCCGCCGTCTATCTCAACGGTAAAAGCTTTGCCAACGGCAAAATTGACACCGCCCGCCTCGTCGAAAAACTACTCGAACAACAGCCCGGGCTCGCGCAAAACGCCGCGCCCGCGCAAGCCTTACCGCTGCAAGACGTAGTCGTCATCGGCGGTGGTCCGGCAGGTTCATCCGCCGCCATCTACGCCGCGCGCAAAGGCCTCAGCGTCACCCTCGTCGCCGACCGCATCGGCGGCCAGGTCAAAGACACCATGGACATCGAAAACCTCATCTCGGTGCCGAAAACCACCGGCCCCGAACTCGCGGGCAAACTGCACAGCCACCTCGCCGCCTACCCCATCACCATCCGCGAAAACCTGCGCGTGAAAAGCGTCACCACCGGCAGCACCCACACCGTCACCCTCAACACCGGCGAGACCATCGAAACCCGCACCCTCATCATCGCCAGCGGCGCCAAATGGCGCGAACTCGGCATCCCCGGCGAAAAAGAAAACATCGGCAACGGCGTCGCCTTCTGCCCGCACTGCGACGGCCCCTTCTTCAAAGACAAAGACATCGCCGTCATCGGCGGCGGCAACTCCGGCGTCGAAGCCGCGCTGGATCTCGCGGGCATCGTCAACAGCGTGACCCTGATGGAATTCATGCCCGAACTCAAAGCGGACAAAGTGCTGGTCGAACAACTCGGCAAACGCAACAACATCCGCGTTATCACCAACGCTGCTGCGCAGGAAATCACGACCGAAGGCGGCAAAGTGAGCTACATCCGCTACACCGACCGCACCGACGGCGCGGTGCATGACCTGCCACTGCAAGGCGTCTTCGTGCAAATCGGGTTGGTGCCGAACAGCGACTTCCTCGGCGACGCCGTTGAGCGCACCCGCTTCGGCGAAATCGTCATCAACGCCAAAGGCGAAACCAACGTGCCGGGCATCTTCGCGGCAGGCGACGTGACCACCGTGCCGTACAAACAAATCATCGTGGCGATGGGCGAAGGCGCGAAAGCGGCACTGTCGGCATTCGACTACCTCATCCGCCAATAACACCGCTTTCCCCGTTAATCACACCACGGCAGACCGCGCGTCTGCCTTTTCGCATACGGAGGAGAATTCTGCGACGGCAAAAGGGCAGAGGGCGGCCGCCCGACTGCTATTCCCGCCGCCCGTTCCGGCCAGAAAAAAATCCCGTCGCAGCGGGATTTTTTTCTATTGTGGCGTCTAGATGCCCACCGTTGCTGCCACCGCGTTGTAATCCTCGATTTTGTTGAAGTTGAGGTAGCGGTACACCTTGCCGTCCGCCGGGGCGATGGCACGGATGGCGTCGCGGTATTCCGCCATGGTCGGCAGGCGGTCCGGGCGGGCGCTGATCACTACCAGTTCCGCCGGGGCGAGGTACACGTTTGCGTCTTTGCCGAGGCGGTTCGGGAAGTTGCGGTTCGCAGTAGGTGCCGGGGCGCACGCCCCGGCTTTCCGGCAAGCCGCAGGCGCGGCTGACGATTTTCTGCGTCAGCGTAAAGCTCGCGTCGGCGGCGAGCGGTGGAGGGCGTCAGCCCCGCCCCGTCTCAATCCTGTCCGGAGCGTCTGTATGCAGGAGGGCGAAGCCCATCCTGCAATGGATTATTTCTTGATTTTGTTATCATAATTCACCGCCTACTCCCAGGAACTTTTCCACAAAGGCGGCGATTTTCCGGAAGACACTTTGTTTCTTCGCCAGATGCTGCGGGTTGAGCGGGCTCATTTTCGGCAGGGCATCGCTCAATTCTGTGCCGTTTTCGCTGGCGTAGCCGCGTTTGAGCGAAATCGCGAGGTAGCGTTTCGCGGCGGCTTCATTCAACCCCTCGGCGGCAATCAGTTCCGCCGCTTCGCGCCGTTGTTCTTCCTGCGCGAAAGAAAAAAAAGCCTCAATAATGGCCGGCACGTTGGGAATATCATCTAAATCTGTCTGGTTGATGAAATCGACGATCAGGCTTTCCTTGGCGCGGTTACCGATGCTGGCGCGGATGATGCGGCGGATTTCTTCCACCAGTTCCGTTTTGTTTTTGACTTTCTTGTTCCGCTCGAAAATCAATTCCAGGATGTAATCCAGACTAATTTCCTGCGATTTGAGCAAATCAATTTCAAACACCACATCATCCCAATCCAGCTTGGAGGCTTCCTGTGCTTCGCCCGCTTTGCTCTGCCGCAGCCAGTCGCGGATATCGTTATAGGTGGAGCGGTAATCTTGCAACTGACGCGCAGAGGGAATAGCGATCGCCTGCATTTTTGCCAGTTCGTCATCCTGTAAATAATATTTTTCCTGCAAGGATTGCATGGCCACCGCATCATCGGTATCAATTTGTTGCAAAGCCTGCAAAGCAGCAAATTCATCATAATTCTGCAAGATATTTTCCACGCGCAGGTATTCGCCAAAAAGTTTGGCAAAATCTTTTTTATCCTTTTCCGTTTCGATTTTATCGGGTTCGGGGAAACGATCCTGCAATTCCTGCACCACATCGAGATAGCCGCGCCGTGCTTCGCCGGTGAGATTATCGGTATAGCCTTCCATATATTCCTGATAGCTTTTTTCCAGCACCACATTTTTGGTGTTTTTATCGCCGAACAGGGTAATGGCTTTAATCGTCGCATCTTCCAAATCGCGAAAGGTCACGATATTGCCAAAGGTTTTGCTGGCATTAAAAATGCGGTTTGTGCGGGAAAACGCCTGAATCAGGCCGTGATAACGCAGGTTTTTATCGACAAACAGGGTATTGAGTTCCGGCGCATCAAAGCCGGTCAGGAACATCCCGACCACAATCAGCAAATCCACTCGCTCGGCATAGGGCAGCGGTTTGTCATCGCCGTCCCTGCCTTTCACCCGCTTGGCCAAATCCTTGTAGTAGTTTTCAAAAGCCTTGCTTTCCACGCTGTAACTGGTGTGGAAACAGGCGTTGTAATCCTCAATGGCTGATTGCAAAAATTCTTTCGCGCTATTTTCCATCGCCGTGGGCTCAAAGGTTTCATCAACGATTTCACCAATAGCGTTTTGCTCTTCATTAGCGGCAAAAGAAAAAATGGTGGCGACTTTCAGCGGATTATTCTTGCCTGCCTGCTGTTCCTTGAATGCCTGATAATAACTTTTGGCTGCCTCAATGCTGCTTACCGCAAACATGGCATTAAAGCCTTTGCCGCCCGCATTCAGGCGGTGCGTTTTTTCGCGGAAATGTTGCAGGATATATTCGGTGATTTTGCGGATGCGTTCGGGATGCAAGAGTGCCTGGCGGTTTTCGGCAGCAGTCAGTTTCTTTTCATCCTGCTCGCTTTCCAGCGATTGGAATTGCGGGCGTGTGTCGTTGTAATCCACTTTGAATTTCAGCACTTTTTCATCGCGGATGGCGTCAGTAATTACATAGGAATGCAATTCGCGGCCAAAGACACCCGCTGTCGTCTCCGCTCCTAGGGCGTTATCGGGAAAAATAGGCGTGCCCGTAAAACCGAATTGGCAGAATTGCTTGAATTTCTTTTTCAGATTTTTTTGCGCCTCGCCGAATTGTGAGCGGTGGCATTTATCGAAGATAAAAATGACCGGCTTTTGATATACCGGCAGACTGTCTTCGCTTTTCATTAGATTATTCAGCTTCTGGATGGTGGTCACGATGATTTTGTTATCGCTATTTTCCAGATTGCGTTTCAGCCCCGCCGTGCTGTTTGAGCCGTTGACGCTGTCGGGCGAAAAACGCTGATATTCCTTCATGGTCTGGAAATCCAGATCTTTCCTGTCCACCACAAAAAGCACTTTATCGATGCAATCCAGCTCCGTAGCGAGGCGCGCCGCCTTGAAGCTGGTCAGGGTTTTGCCGCTGCCGGTGGTGTGCCAGATATAGCCGCCGCTTTCCGGCTTGCACCAGTTTTTGGTCTGCGCCGAGCTGTTAATCTTCCACAAAATCCGCTCAACGGCAGCAATCTGATAAGGACGCATAATCAGCAGCGTGTTATTCACGTCAAAAACACTGTAACGCAGCAGGACACTGAGCAGGGTGTGTTTTTGCAAAAAGGTGGCGGTGAAATCCTTCAAATCCTTGATGGGGTAATTATCCGACTTCGCCCAATTCATGGTGAAATCAAAGCTGTGTTTATCGCGCTTGGTGGTATTGGCGAAATAGCGCGTATCCGTGCCGTTGGAAATCACGAAGATTTGCAGGAACTTGAAGAGCGAATTGTCGCTGTTAAAACTCTCCTTGCTATAACGGTGTACCTGATTAAAAGCCTCGCGAATCGCCACGCCACGTTTCTTTAATTCGATATGCACCAACGGCAGGCCATTCACCAGTATGGTCACGTCATAGCGGTTGGCGTGTGTCCCTGTCTGTTCAAACTGGTTGATAACCTGCACCTGATTGCGAGCAAGCTGCTTTTTATCAACAAGATAAATATTCTTTAGACGGCCATCATCAAAAGCGAAATCATAAATGTGGTTATCCTGGATTTTGCGGGTTTTATCAATAATGCCGTCCGCCGGTTTATCCAGATATTCCACTAAAAAACGCTGCCATTCGCTATCGGTGAAGACGACACCATTCAGCCGCTGCAATTGCCCGCGCAGATTGGCCAGCAGTTTACTGTGACTGTTCAAATCATGGCGGTATTCATAGCCCTGCTGTTGCAAATCGGCCAGCAATTCCTCTTCAAGCTGCTTTTCCGATTGATAATTGCCGGATTGCGCAATTTTTTCGTATTTGTCGAGGACGATGAAATGATCGGTCTCGGCGATGGGTTTGGTGGTTTCAGTCATGTTATTTCTCCCAAATAAGGTAGCGTTAAATCAAGTAGGTGGGCTTTAGCCCACCATATGGGTTATCTAGTATGTTTTATGGTGGGCTAAAGCCCACCCTACTTCAGTCATCATATAAATCCCAAGCGGCTTCGCTAATGCTGACGCCCCAATTTAACGGATACAACCCTGCTTTTACATCACGATGAAACGATGAGAATGGCCATTCTTGTACCATGCTTACATAGCCATGTTTGACAGGGTTGTAATAAACATAATCCATATGTCTCGCCAGATCAGCATTATCCCGAATCAAATGCTCCCAATAACGTCGTTGCCAAATACCAGTTTCCCTGCGCTTAAATTTGCTTTGATTAGGATTCCTGGTTTGTACTGGCAGATTACGGGAAAATTGTGTTTTTAAATATGCTATCCGCGTCGGATAATCATCTTCTCCTTCCGGCAAGCGTATCAGCAAATGGACATGATCCGGCAAGATACAAATGGCGACCGTTTCAAAGGGATAACGGGCGATGGTTTCTTTATATGCGGCACGGAAAATATCAATATAATCCGTCAAGTAACTTTTTGAGCGGTCTTGCAGTACCAAAGTAAAAAAATACAAGCCGCCGCATACGAAGGCTCGTCGGTAATCTGCCATTTCATTTCTCCTTTGAATGTGTATGGATTTTATTCTGTCATTTTATGCCATTTTATTTTTATTGGTGAATATAAGTTCACCCTGCAAGTATATTTTACATTGCCACGTAGGGTGGGTTTTAACCCACCATGTATTTACCTGACATGCTTTATGGTGGGCTGAAGCCCACCCTACAAACGTGCAATTTTGCATTTTATGCAGGATGGATTTTGACCTATCGCCAAGCTTTCGTGTAAACATATGGTGGGCTAAAGCCCACCTACAAACGCACGTTTTTGTTTTTTAAGCAGGATGCGTTTTAACCTGCCGTAAAGTATTCGTATAAACACCAACCCATAAATATATTTTACATGGTTATGTAGGGTGGGCTTCAGCCCACCGCAAACATATTGGCATAAACACATGGTGGGCTAAAGCCCACCCTACAAACGCACGTTTTTGTTTTTTAAGCGGGGTGGATTTTAACCTGCTGCAAAGTATTCGTATAAACAGCAACCCATAAATATATTTTGCATGGTTATGTAGGGTGAGTTTCAGCCCACCGCCAATATATCGGCACAAACACATGGTGGGCTAAAGCCCACCCTACTTTAATGGCTTTTTGGAAAGTTCAGCAGTTGTTCGCGGTAATATTCATATTGTTGACGGCGCAGGGCGATTTCACGCGGCAGGCCGTCGCTAAGGGAAGTGGTCAGGGTGTCGAATTTGTCGAGAATAGCGACGATACGGGCTTGTTCAGCGAGCGGGGGGATGGGGACTAACATTTTTCTTAAACTATCATTGTAGAGACGTGGAATTGTTCCACCTTCGGCAACATCCCATTTGGCAATCTGATAAAAATAAAATAGGTATTTATTTAAGACCTGCTTTTCTTCATTTTCAATCCAAACGATGTTGCTATCTTGAAAATACGCATCTTGTCCATCAAAGATAACCGTTCTTCCAATTGTACCGCTTGCTGAGATTAGAACCTCACCTAACCTAGGATAATGATATTTTTCTTTATATTCTTCAAATAGTTTTCTCGAAATATAGGAATTTGGGTTCTTACCAAAAGTCCCGATTTTATAAAAAGGCACATCACCAAAACTGGAAGTTTGGCCTTTCAAAATACGTTTGCACATACGAACTTCTCCCACATCTCCTAACTGTTTCCAAACAACTTTTTCAGGCAGCCCATTTAATCTGTCTGTCTGTCTGTCTGTCTGTCTGTCTGTCTGTCTGTCTGTCTGTCTGTCTGTCTG
>ERZ772766.667-NODE-667-length-19566-cov-9.021783_pt1 | contig 19566 bp, 16 predicted proteins | sample MGYA00511379_ERZ772766 | MGnify/ENA primary metagenome ERZ772766 (study PRJEB29015, sample SAMEA2737895) | human oral metagenome | biome: human oral; feature: human-associated habitat; material: dental | place: China | collected 2116 ...
TGCAAAAAGTCCTTGCCGACGGTGGTTACACGGGTAAGGCATTTGCTTCGTCGGTACAGGAGTTGATTGGTACGGAGGTAGAAATTGCCAAACGCAACGAATTGCACCGGTTTAAGGTATTGCCGAAGTGGTGGGTGGTAGAGCGCAGTTTTTCCCGGCCGGAAAAGAACAGGCGGCTGTGGAAAAACTGCGGGCGTAAGCTGAGTACCAGTCTGCAAATGATGGTTTTGGCTTTCTTGGGAGTGCTGCTGCGAAGACTATGAACACGTTCTAACAAAAAAGGAAGGCTTGCGCCTTCCTTCAAGAGTCACGGGTGAGCGGTAATTTATTGCTCGATACCCATGGATTGCAGGGTTTCGCGGGTCACGCCGCCCACGCCGAGGTTGTGTTTGCGTTGGTAGGCCTCCAGCGCTTTCATGGTGCCCGGGCCGAGCGAACCGTCAACGGAGACGCGGTAGCCTTCTTTTTTCAGTGCGGCTTGCACGGCTTCGATGGTTTTGCTGTTCACGGTGTCGTTACACAGCACGCTTTCCCAGCGCACTTGCGCGTCGGAAATTTTTTCGTATTTGGTGACTTCCGCGTATTCGGCCGGGATTTCCTTCTCGATTTGCTGCGCTTCTTTCACCAGTTTTTTGACTTTGACGGTTTCGTATTCAGCCGGAACTTCCACTTCGCGCGTGGTTTCTTCGCTGACCAGTTTTTGTTTTTTGATGGTCTTGAATTTGGCTTCGACCTGGGTCGGGTTGATGCGGGCTTCTTCCTGCACGACCTGCTTGGTGATGCTCGCCATTTCTGCCGGGACTTCCACCATCCGCAGCGCTTCGCCGGTGGAGGAGAAGGTGCGCGCCGGGCCTTCGCTGCGCGCGGTCATGTAGGCGGGTTTGGCGACGACTTCTTCTTTGACTTCGTTGTATTGCGGCGGGATGACTTCCTGGGTGGTCATGGCCGGTTCGATTTCGATTTGTTCTTCGACGGTTTCAAAGACGGCAGGGACGATTTCCAGCTTTTTGCTGGCGGGTTTGATAACGACTTGCTCGTCGGTGGTTTCGTATTCGGCCGGGACGATTTCATAGGTCTTGGATGCGTCTTTAATGACGACCTGCTCGGTGCGCGGTTCAAAGCGGGCCGGAATAACGACGAGTGCCTGACATTCGCCGGCTTTGACTTGCGGGACGGTCAGCGTCATGCCCTCGGCAGGTGCGGGTGCGGCAGCTTCTTGTTGCGCATCGGAATTTTCTTGTGCTTGCGCCAAAGCGGCGATGGCGACAGAAGTCAGCAGCACGGAAAGCTTACGTTTCATCATTCAAAGTCTCCTAATAGATGAGTTCGGGAATTGACATTTTGAACACGATAACCGTCCAAAAATCGCCACATACTTTAACGCAAGCCACCGCCGGGCGGCAATGAAAACGCGGCAAAAGTTGCCATTTTCGCCACCGGCTGCCCGCAGGCCGCTATATACTTCGCGCCTTTTCCCACCTCAATTCAGGAAACCCCATGACCGATTTCAGCGACAACCCGCTTTATCACCCGCCCGCCGCGCCCGATTTCGCCCGCATCAAACCCGAACACGTCGATGCCATCTTCGCCATCATCAAAGAAAACCGCGCCGAGGCCGAACGCCTCGCGGCGCTGCCTGCGCCAACCTGGGACACCCTGATGCAGCCGCTGGAACGCATGGCGAACCGCCTCAACAAGGCCGTTTCGCCCATCAGCCACCTGCACGGTGTGCAGAGCAGCGACGCATGGCGCGCCGCTTATGAAAAAATCCTGCCCGAACTCGCCGCCTACGGCACCGACCTCGCCCAGCACAACGGCCTCTATCAGGCGGTGCGCGCCTTGAAGGCAAGCGGCGAATACCCGCGCCTCAGCGCCGCGCAGCAGAAAGTCATTGACGACAGCCTCGAATCCTTCGCGCGGCACGGCGTCGCCCTGCCGGATGACGCCAAAGCCGAATTCCGCGCCAACAGCCAGCGTCTCACCGAACTTGCCAGCCGCTTCTCCAACAACGTACTGGATGCCACCAACGCCTGGCAACTGCCGCTGGCCGACGACAGCCGCCTTGCCGGCCTGCCGGATGCCGTCAAGCCGCTGCTGGCCGATCTCGCCCGCCAGCGCGGTCTCGACGGCTACTGCCTGACACTCGATGCGCCCGTCGTCATCCCCGTCCTCACCTATGCCGACGACCGCGCCCTGCGCGAAACCGTATATCGCGCCTACAACGCCCGCGCCAGCGAACTCGCCGACGGCGGCCAATACGACAACGCCGCCATCATCGAAGAAACCATGCGCCTGCGCGCGCGCCAGGCGGAAATCCTCGGCTACGCCGACTACGCCGCGCTATCCGTCGCCGACAAAATGGCGAAACAGCCGCAAGCCGTCTTCGCCTTCCTCGACGACCTCGTCGGCAAAAGCAAAGCGGCGGGCGAGGCGGAAATGGCGGCGCTGCGCGACTACGCCGCGCGCGAACTCGCGCTTGCCGACCTCGCGCCGTGGGATGTCGCCTATGCCGCCGAAAAACGGCGCCAGGCGCAATACGCCCTCTCGCAAGAAGACCTGCGCCCCTATTTCCCCATCAGCCGCGTCATCGACGGCCTCTTTGCCATCAGCCAGCGCCTCTTCGGCATCTCCTTCCGCGCCAACCACAGCCTCAGCACCTGGCACCAGGACGTGCTCGCCTACGATGTGCTGAATGCCGACGGCAGCCTGCGCGCCCAGTTCTACCTTGACCCCTACGCCCGCGCCAAAAAACGCGGCGGCGCGTGGATGGACGGCGCCGTCTCCCGCTTCCGTGACAACGACGCGCTGCAACTGCCCGTTGCCTACCTCGTCTGCAACTTCACCCCGCCCGTCGGCGAAGCCGAGGCCTGCCTCACCCACCAGGAAGTGACCACTCTCTTCCACGAATTCGGCCACGGCCTGCACCATATGCTCACCGCCGTGGACATCTACTCCATCTCCGGCATCAACGGCGTCGAATGGGATGCCGTCGAACAGCCCAGCCAGTTCATGGAGAACTACTGCTACGACCACGCGGCGCTGGCGGAAATGACGCGGCACAAAGACACGGGCGCCCCGCTGCCCGACGAGCTCTACAACAAACTCATCGCCGCGAAGAACTTCCAGTCGGCCATGGCGATGCTGCGCCAGCTCGAATTTGCCCTGTTCGACTTCCGCTACCACAGCGGCACGGCGTGGCGCGATGACCCGCTCGCCGTGCACGCCGCTGTGCGCGCCGCTGTCGCCGTTACCCCCGCCTATGCGGAAAACCGCTTCCCGATGCAATTCAGCCACATCTTCGCGGGCGGCTACGCGGCGGGCTATTACAGCTACAAATGGGCGGAAGTCCTCTCGGCGGACAGCTTCGCGGCATTTGAAGAAGAAGGCGTCTTCAATCCGGCAACCGGCGCGCGCTTTCGCGACGAAATCCTCGCCACCGGCGGCAGCCGCCCCAGCATGGCGAGCTTCATCGCCTTCCGTGGCCGCGAGCCGCGCGTGGATGCGCTGCTGCAACAAAGCGGCATCCGCTGACCGCTTCGCCCCTGATGAAAAACGCTTCCCACGGGAAGCGTTTTTTGTCTGGTGATGCCGCCCGCTGCGGCGCTGGCGGGAGGATGATTTCCGGCGGGTGTTATGCGCCCGGTGTCAGGCCGCTTTTGATGACGATGATATGGGTGTTGTCGGCGGTGGCGCGGATGGTGTGGGTCTCCAGCGGCGCAAGGCTGATGATGCGGTCGGGCAGCAGGGTTGTCGTGCTGCCGTCGCGCGCGCTGCGGATTTCCGCGCTGCCGCTCAGGGTGATGAGGATGACGGCGGCGCTGCTGTGGTACGGCGGCAGTTCGTTGCCCGCGCGCAGGCGCAGTTCGACAATCTGGTATTGGCTGTTGTCTTCGAGGATGCCGCCGAGCGGGCCGCTGTGGTGCAGGGGCAGGATTTGCATGGTCGCCTTCTTTATTCGGGCAGGTTAAGCAGGGTTTCGATGAGTTCCGCCGAACCCGCGACGTGCATGAGTTCCTGCGGGGTCAGGTATTTCAGCGCTTCGGCATAGTGCCGCGCTTCTTGCAGTTTGGCCTTGGCGGTGATGTGCAGCAGGCGGTCTTTCGTACTTTGCGGCGCGGTGGGGTCGAGGGCGGCGATGTGCGTGGCGGCGAGGGCGCGGTCGCGGCCCAGCTCCGCGATGCGGCGGCTGCGGCAGGCGGCAAAGGCGGCGCTGTCTGCGGCGGCAGCGGTGGCAATGGCGGGCGGGCTGGTTTCTTCGGGGATGAGCAGGATGCGTTTGTGGGCAAGCCAGCTGCCCAGGCGGGTGTTGCCGCTGTGCCGCGACAGCCACGGCGAGAGGAAGAGGCCGATGATGATGGGCGAGAGCCAGATGATCTGGTTCGGCGCCTGCCAGATGAGGCCGCACAGGACGATGATGGCGATGGCGACATAGAGCAGGTTGCGCTTGATGGCCTCGCCCCACGGCAGCAGCGCGCCTTCGCGGTTTTGCGTGCGCCAGCCGCTGTCGCGCCCCAGGAAGATGTCGATGACGTGCCGGGTCTGGATGAGCATGAGCAGCGGCGCGTAGAGGGTGGAGATGATGAGTTCGGCGATGAAGCCTTTGCTGACGGCGAGGGTGCCGCCGAAGGCGCGGCGGCGTTTGCCGCTGATGAGGACGCGCAGCCAGCCGATGAATTTGGGCAAAAGCAGCAGACTGATGGCGGCGAAGAAGAGCCACAGCATCCGTTTGGGATCGAAGGTCGGCCAGTCGGGGAAGAGCTGGCGTGCGCTGGTGAAGTATTTGGGCTTGGTGAAGAGGGTTTGCGCGGTGATGCCGGTGCCGACGATGAGCATGATGAGCCAGATGGGGCTCATGATGTAGCTGGCGATGCCGATGAGGAAGTGGATGCGGCTCGGCCAGCGCAGGCCTTTGGCGCCGATGATGCCGAGGTGCTGCATGTTGCCCTGCGCCCAGCGGCGTTCGCGGCCGACGAGGTCGTCGAGCGTCGGCGGCAGGCCTTCGTAGCTGCCGCCAAGATCGGGATCCATGCGCACGTGCCAGCCGGCGCGGCGCAGGAGGGCGGCTTCGACGAAGTCGTGGCTCATGATGTGGCCGCCGATGGGGTTGCGCCCGCGCAGGATGGGCAGGCCGCAACTGTCGGCGAAGGCACGGACGCGGATGATGGCGTTGTGCCCCCAGTAGTTGCCGTCTTCGCCCTGCCAGGCGGCGACGCCGCGCGCGACGATGGGGCCGTAGAGGGCGCCGGCGAACTGGATGGCGCGGGCGAGCAGGGAGTGGCCGCCGATGAGGTGCGGCATGGTTTGCAGCAGGCCGAGGCGCGGTTCGGCATCCATGCGCGCCACCATTTCGACGAGGGTGTCGGCTTCCATCAGGCTGTCGGCGTCGAGCATGATCATGTAGTCGTAGCGCCCGCCCCAACGACGCACGAAGTTTTCGACGTTGCCGGATTTGCGCCCGCTGTTTTGCGCGCGGCGGCGGTACCAGACGGGAAGCGGGGATTGTTCGCGCAGGATGTGCAGTGCTGCGGTTTCGCCCAGCCAGGCATCGGGTTTTTGCGTGTCGGAGATGATGAAGATTTCGGCGCGTCCGGCGAGCGCGGTCTGGCTGAGTTGCCGCGCCATGGCGAGCAGGGCGGCGTGGGTCAGCGCTGGGTCTTCGCCATAGACGGGCATGAGCAGGGCGACTTTGCCGCCTTGCGGGTTGAGCGCGCCTTTGTGGCGGCGCTGTGGCAGGAGTCCGGCGAGGCAGGCGGTGGTGGAGAAGGCGACCCAGTAGAAGGTGAGGGCGAAGAAGATGAGCAGGATGTATTGCAGCAGGGTGCTGCGGCCGTCGCCGAAAGCTTTGAGCATGTGCCAGCTGCCGAGGGTGCCGATGGCAAGCGCGCCGCCGAAGGCGACGAGGCGGGCGAGGTGGGTACGCAGCGGGGTGTGGACGGGTGGCCGGCCGGGCGCTTTGCGCAGCGACTGGACGCGCATGTTGAGCGGAGCTTCCGGCGGGACGGCGGGGATGGTGGTGTTCATCGGTGTTTTTGTCGGTCAGTTGGTAGAAAGGCGGGTTGATGCCCGCCCTTTGTCGCATTTTTCAAGAAATGGTGGCGGCTCAGAGCGGCACCCAGCGGTAAAACCAGCTTTCGGCGACGGGAACGCCGCCTGCGTCGGTCAGGCGCAGTTGCAGTTCGGCCATGGTGTTGCTTTTCGGCTGGTAGTCGAAGGCGGCGCGCAGTTTGCCGCCTTCGGGCAGGCGGACGAGGTGGGCGGCGCGGATTTCCCCGGCACTGGTGTTGGTCACGAGTTTGAGGGCATCGGGGTCAAGCGGGGCACTGCCTTCGGGGACGGCGAAGTCCACGGTGAAGGTGAAGAGTTCGGGGTTGTTCACCGCCGCGCCGCTGCGGGTGCCGACAATGCGCGCGCGGCCGGAAAATTCGGGGCCTGCCTGCGACCAGGTGAGGTCGTAGGCAAAATCGCGCCGCTCGCCCGCTTTCAGCGGTTCGGCGGGCGACCAGAAGGCGATGATGTTGTCGTTGAATTCGTTGGTAACAGGGATTTCGACCAGCGAGATGCTGCCTTTGTCCCATTTGCCGCGCGGGGTGATCCAGGCGGAGGGGCGCTTGTCGTAACGCGCTTCGGCGTCCTGGAAGTTGTCGAAGGCGCGGGCGCGCTGCAAGAGGCCGAAGCCTTTCGGGCTGTCGTCGATGAAGGCGGAGAATTGCAGGTCGCGCGGGTTGCACAGCGGCCGCCACAGGCGCGCTTCGCCGCCGGTGTACATGGCGAGGCCGTCGTTGTCGTGCACGGCGTTGCGGTAGTCGTTGACGGCGGCGCGGCGGCTGGGGCTGAAGTAGTACATCGAGGTGAGCGGCGCGATGCCGTAATGTTCGATGTCCTTGCGCGGGAAAAGGCTGCTTTTGATGAGGAAGACGGTTTCCGCGCCGGGGATGATTTCCATCGCATAAGCGCCGGTGAGCGAGGGGCTTTCCAGCAGTGCTTCAAGGCGGATGCTGCGGTCGTTCGCCTCCGGCTGGTAAATCCAGAACCGGGTGAAGCGCGGGAATTCTTCACCGCCCGGCCCGCCGGTGCCGAGGGCGATGCCGCGCGCCGAGAGGCCGTAGAGGGTGTCGCGGGCGATGGCGCGGAAGTAGCTCGCGCCCTGAAAAACGGCGAATTCGTCCATGTAATCGGGCGAGTTGATGGCGTAGCGCAGGCGGAAGCCCGACCAGCCCAGCCCCTGGCGCACCTCGTCGGGAAATTCGAGGGTGGCGGCGTCGAACTGATTCGGGTCGAAATCGAAAACGCCGGGGTCAAAGACGATTTCTTCCGCCTTGTCGTTCTTGACGAGATAGATACGGACGCGGTCTTTATAAAAGAAGCCGGGCGGCAAGAGATCAAGGCCGAACTGGGAGTTGGCGTTCGCGGCGTGAATGGGATCGGCTTCGCGACGGAAGCGGATGCCCCGGTACTGATCGTAGGTCAGGTCGGAAAAAATGCCGCCAAGTTTGTATTGTTCGGGTTTGTCGGGGCTTTGGGCGCGTTCTTGCGCGAGGGTGATGACGCGGCCGAAGCTGTGGACGTCCGCTTCGGCTTGTTGGGGGTTGTCCTGAGCGAAGGTTTTGCTGCTGAGTACGGCGGCACCGATAGCACCGGTAGCGGTGATGAAATCCCGTCTGTTCATGTGGATTGCTCGTGATGGTGTGGGTTTCTTTGGGGCGCGCGAGTATAGCATGTTTGTAATATAACGGTTTTGCTCTCTGGACGCGTTTTTTCCCTTCTTTTGCAGTAGGTTGCGCGTTTTTACACCACCCGTTCAGGCACAAAAAAGCGACAGCCGGGGCTGTCGCTTGGATCAGGCGGATGATGTCAGGATTTCGCCGGAGCATCTGAAGGTGGTATCCCGTCCTGCCCTGCCGGAGCAGGCGGCGGTGGAGGCGGTGGCGGGGCGGCCTGCTCTTCCTGTTTCAGCACGTCGGCGGCATCGGCCGCATTCGGCGGCACGATGGGCTTGCTACCGCGCAGGATTTTGCCGTCTTCGGCGCTGATTTCCGCGAAATAGCGCCCGCCGTCGGCCGCGAGCAGTTTGATTTCATACACCAGCCCTTTGCGGCGGCCTTCGAGTTCGGCATCCACCACTTTCGCGCTGACTTCTCTTTCTGCGGTTTCAATCGCCTGTTCCAGTTTGACGGGGGCGTAGCGCGGCATGTTTTTTTCGTACTCGCTTTCGCGCTTGATGACGTCGCCGCTTACCGCGTCGATGCGGTATTCGTATTCCTGCTTGTCGTCGCGCAGGTCGATGTCATAGACGGGGCGGCCCTGCGCCAATTCGAGTTCGAGGGTGTCGGCCCGGGCGCCGCTTTCTTTTTCGGCGATGGCAACGGCTTGGGCGGCGCTGATCTTGCTCTGTTGCAATGCCTGGAAAACGCCGTGGTGCGGACCGTGCGGGCCGGGGCCGCGATGTTCGCGGCCGTCATGGTCTTTCGCCGCCGCCGCGCCGCCGGCAAGCAGCAGGGCAAGACCGAGGGGCGCCAGGATGTGTTTTTTCATGGTATGTCTCCTTGGGTTTGGGTTCAGGGTTGGGCGTCGCGCGGCACTTTGTCGTCGGCGGCTACGGCTTGCGCAGCGCCGGTTCCGCTTTGTACGAGCGCCTGCTGCTCATCGTGGTGAGCGGCGTGAGCGAGGCTGCCGCTGGTCAGGACGGCAAGGCTGAGGGTGGCGAGGAAGGTTTTGTTCATATGGTTCTCTCTCCGCTTGTGAATAAAAGGATGGCTATGGAATTTTCTTTCATCGACAGGTCTCTCACCTCCTGCCGATGGCGCGCATTGTAGGGGGCGATTCTTAGGGGAAAATTAGGGCGGTCATGCGGCAGCGGCGCGGTGTGTCGGGGTGGATTATTGGAAGATACACGCAAAATCACGGCGGCAATCTGCAAAAAACACTGCATTTTGTGGAGTTTGCGTGGACTTGTGTTTACATTCTGTAAGAAAGTGATAATGTGCGCCTGATTTTTATCAACCTGAAAGGTGCATCATGGGCTTAATTATCGGTTTTCTCACCATTTTTCTAGTGGGCTTTCTCATCATTCGTGGCTATAACGCCAAAGGCGTGCTCTTTGTCGCCGGTGTGGCATTGATGTTGTTTGCCGTGGCTTTCCTCGGCAAACCCATCGGTGGCGAGAAGGCAACGGGGCTGTTTTTCGTCGATATCAGCAACCTCATCTACAACCTGATGGCAAACCGGGGCGGCGGCCTGGGTCTGCTCATCATGGTGCTCATCGGTTTCTCCGCCTACATGTCGCATATCGGCGCGAACGACACCGTCATCCGCGTTCTCTCGCACCCGCTCGGCTACATCCGCTCGCCGTATGTACTGATGATCGGCGGCTTCTTCATCGGCAGCCTGCTCTCGTTCGCCATTTCTTCGGCAACCGCGCTCGGCGCCTTCCTCATGGCGACCCTCTTCCCCATCCTCACCAGCCTCGGCATCTCCCGCCCCAGCGCGGCGGCCGTCTGCGCCACCACGGCGATGATGACCCTCGCCCCGACCGCGCCGGATGTGGTGCTCGCCGCCGAACAGGCGCACATCTCGGTGAAAGACTACGCCTTCACCTACATGATCCCGATGAGCGTGCTCGCCATCGTCGCCACCGCTGCCGCCCATTTCTTCTGGCAACCCTTCTGCGACCGCCGCGAGGGACTCGTCAGCCAAAGCAGCGGCGAACGCATCAACATGGATCTCTCCACCCTGAAAAAGGCACCGGCGTTTTACATGCTGCTGCCCTTCCTGCCGATTGCCGGGATGCTGATTTTCGACGGCAAATTTGAAATCGGCGGCAAGGTCATGCCGGAAATGACACTCGGCGCGGTGGTCGTGCTCACCCTCATCATCAGCCTCACCATCGAATACATCCGCAGCCTCTATCACCGCCTGGCGGGCGAGACGCAAGGCTCCTGCGCGAAAGCGCTTTACGACGGCCTGGAAATCGCCTACCGCGAAATGGGCGCGGCCTTTGCCGGCGTGGTCATCCTCTTGATTGCCGCCGGTGTCTTCTCGGAAGGCCTGAGCAGCATCGGTTTCGTGAACGACATGATTGCGCTGGTGGAAAAAAGCGGCTCGGCGGCGACCATCATGATGCTGGCGCTGGTCGGTATTACCCTGCTGGTGGTGGTCGCTTCCGGTTCCGGCAACGCGGCGTTCTATGCCTTCGTGGAAATCGCGCCGAAACTGGCGGACAAACTTGGCATCAATTCCGCCTACCTCATCCTGCCGATGCAGCAGGCCTCGAACGTCGGCCGCACCCTGTCGCCGGTTTCCGGCGTCATCGTCGCCGTCAGCGGCGCGGGCAACCTCTCGCCGATGCTGCTGGTCAAGCGCACCTCTGTCCCGACCCTTGCCGCGCTGCTCGTGGTCATCGCCTACACCCTTATCTTCGTGCCGCTGCATCTGCCGGCGTAATCCGGAAATCCCCCGCGCGAGAAATACCTCCGTCGCTTGCGCACCCTTCCCCCCGCAACGGGGGAAGGGTTTTTCTTTATTTTTGCCGTATGAAGCCGCGCCCGGCGGCAGGGCAGGCTTTTTCAACGCATGGCTTGCAACGCCGCGTTTAGTTGTAGGGTTTGTTGAAGTGCGGCAGGAAGAAGAGGTCAAGCAGGGCGAGGCGGTCGATGGTGATGCGTTCCTGAATGGCGAGGGAGAAAAGGTGGATGGCCATGCTGATGTCGGCACGCGAGGCGATTTGCGCACCGAGGATGATGCGGCTGTCGCGGTCATAGACGATTTTCAGGGTAACGTCGTAGTTGTCCGGCATGAAGGCGGGTTTCTGGCTGTCGTTGACGGCGACGACGGCCGGGTGGTAGCCGTGCTGCGCCGCTTTTTCTGCGGTCAACCCGGTCGGGACCATTTTCAGATCAAAGATGTCGATGCCGTTTGAACCCTGCACGCCGCTGCCTTCCAGCGGATGACCGCAGGCGTTGTGCGCGGCGACGATGCCGGAGCGCAGGGCATTGGAGGCGAGGGCGATGCAGCCGGTGCTGCCGGTCGCATTGTCATGCACGGTGGCGCAGTCGTCGGCGGTCTGCCTCTATCGCAACCAGTAACCGAGTATCCCGGCCGAGGCCACGCCGATGAGCACCGTCGGCAGCATGGCGAAGCGGCAGGCGGCGAGCGCGGTCAAAAGAATGGCGATGACCTCGTGCGGCTTGTCGGAGACGAAATACGGCGCAATCACCGCAATCAGCACGCAGCCCGGTGCCGCTTCCATCACCGCCGTTGCCCGCTTGCTCAACGTGCGCTTGCGCAGGGCAAAAAAGCCGATGAGACGGGTGGAATACGTCGCCGTCAGCATGGCGAGGAAGAGCAGGAAAGAATCGAGCGCAATCATGCCGCCTCCGCTTCCGCGCCCATCAGCCAGGCGGTGGTGAGTCCCGCCACTGCGCCCGCCGGGACATACCATGCGCCGCCGAAGACGCGATACACCACGGCGGCGACTATCAGGCTCACCAGCCACGGCAGGGCGGGTCTGACCCCGCGCCACATGCCGCGAATCAGCACCAGAAACACCGCCGGAAAGGCCATGCCGAAGCCCCAGGCAGCGACATCACCCAGTTTCGGCCCCAACACTGCACCGCAGGCAGTAAACGAAACCCAGATTGTGTAGAGAATGAAGCACACCCCCGCGTAATAAGGCAGGTTGAATGCCGCCGACAATCCCTGCGCCCGCCGCTTCCGTGCCTCCGCCATGCCCATCGCCCAGCTTTCGTCGCACATGAAAAACAGTGCAGGCAGGATTTTTTTCATCGGCAGATGGCGCAGATACGGCGCCAGCGCTGCGCCCATCAGGATGTGGCGGGAATTAATCATCAGCGTCATCCCGGCAATCAGCGCGATCGGCAGCGGATGTACCCAGGCGTTGACGGCGGCGAACTCCGAACCGCCGGCGAAATTCATGCCGGTCATCAAGAGCATTTCCAGCCAGCTCATGCCCTTCTGCCCGCCCTGCATGCCGAGAATCAGGGCAAACGGCAGGAGACCGATGAGCAGTGGCCCGCTTTCGCGGATGCCACGGACAAATTCCGTGCGAGTCGTAGGGGATAAAGCGTGCAAAGCGGCCTCCGGATAGCAGAAAAGCCGCGTATTGTATGGTTCAGTGGAGAATATGGGCAAACGCGTTCAGCAGCATCTGCACGGAGATACAGATGAGCACCATCCCCATCAGCCGCTCCATCGCTTTCAGGCCGCGATTGCCGAGAATGCGGTAGAGAAACGGCGAGGCCAGCAGAATCAGTGCCGATATTGCCCAGGCTATAAGCATGGCAGGCAGGATGTGCCTGGTGATGCTGCCGTGTCCCGCCTGCAACATCAGCGTCGCCAGCAGCGAAGGACCGGCAATCAGCGGCACGGCGAGTGGCACAAGCAGCGGTTCGCTGTCGCCGTTGTCGTCCTCGCCCATCAGCGAGCCGCCGCGCAGCGGGAAAATCATGCGGATGGCGATAATCATCAGCACCAGCCCGCCGGCAATCGCCACCGCTTCGCGCGAGATGCCGAGTGCCCGCAGCATGGCGGGGCCGGCAAAGAGAAAGACCAGCATTACCAGCAGGGCAAGGAGCAGTTCACGCAGAATGATGCGGCTGCGCCGTGCCTCTTGCACCGGCGCCAGCACGGCAAGGAATACCGGTACGTTGCCGATAGGGTTCATGATGAAAAACAGCGTGATGGCGGTAGCTGAAATGGTTTCCATGATTGACCTCGGATAATGAAGAAAGCGGCATTGTACGCCGCTTACACCATTTCAGTAATTCCGGTTATCCATATGAACAAAAAGGTAAAATTTAGTGCAGGAAATGGGAGAAGGCGTTCAGCAGCATCTGCACCGAGATGCAGATAAGCACCATGCCCATCAGCCGCTCCATCGCTTTCAGGCCGCGATTGCCGAAGGCGCGGTATAAAGACGGCGACGCCAGCAGAATCAGCGCCGAGGCTGCCCAGGCGAGCAGCAGCGCGGGCAGCGTGTGCCGCCACAAATCCCCCTGTCCCGCGCGCAGCATCAGCGTGGCGAGCAGCGAAGGGCCTGCGAGGAGCGGAATGGCGAGCGGCACGATCAGCGGTTCACCTTCCGTGTCGTCATCGCCCATCACCGAACTGCCGCGCAGCGGGAAAATCATGCGGATGGCGATAATCATCAGCACCAGCCCGCCGGCAATCGCCACCGCTTCACTGGAAATGCCGATGGCACGCAGCATGGCGGGGCCGAAGAAGAGGAAGACCAGCATCACCACGAGCGCAATCAGGAGCTCGCGCATGATGATGCGCCGCCGCCGCTCCTCCCGGATAGGCGCCAGCACGACGAGAAAAACCGGCACATTCCCGAGCGGGTCCATGATAAGGAACAGGGTAATCGCCGTGGCAAGGATGGTTTCCATAATGACCTCATGAATGCAAAGAAGGGGCGGCATCTTACTATCGAAACCAGCCGCGCCGTATTGTGGATAACTCTGTGCATAACCTGCGGATAACGGCGAAAAAACCAATGCCGGCCACGACTTGCGGCGGAAAACATCCTCGCAAACAAAAAATAAAAAATGTTTGGAAACATACGGATACGCTAAGCAATCTGTTATACAAACGATTTTTCCGGTTGCAAAAACGCCGTAGCGCACCGGCGCTGGCATTGTGCATAACTCGCCAACGGAACGGCTGCCTGCCGGGTGCAACACATGGGATTAGCAGCCAAGCCTGTTTTTTATGCGGCATCGGCGGCAAGCGGGCCGTGCTCCCGCAGCATTCGGCTCAGCTTCGCATGAGAACCTTCAAAAAGCCCCTTCCCCGTGGGCAGAACGTGCGGGGTTTGCCGCTTGTTCAACACAAACACCGCCCCAGCCTCACCCGACGGCGGGTAAAGGTTTGCCCGCATGCCATGGCTTCATGCCGGGGTATGCAGGGGTTGGGTATCAGAAATGCTCGTCAAACCAGCGGCGGATACTGCCAAACGCCAGATTGATGAAGAAAAAGGCCAAAAGACCGGGCTGGCGAGGCTGAGGATGGGGTTGAGGAGGAGGCTGAATTTGAGGGAACAGCTTGTCTTTGCCAGATAGTGGCAGCCGAGGATCAGCCACAGCCACACCGCGATGTACAGCATGTTTATCCAGAAAAGGACGCGGCCCGGCGCAGTGCCATCATCGCTTTGCCGGGAGAGCGGCGGCAGCGGGCGCTGATGGATGACGGCATCGGCGGCCGCAGCAATTTCCTGCCCGGTTTTTTCGACGTCTTGCAGGTAGTCGATGTCGATTTCGCGCGCATTGCCGAGGCGGTCGGTGATGTCGAGGCGGTAGTGGCCCGGCCCTTTGTACGGCACGATTTTCCGGTATGCGATACCTTTCATCTCCGCCCAGCGCAGGCTGATGGTGTTGCCAAAGGGTGTGTAGAAATGCAGGCCGTCGTCGTCTATCGCCGCCTGCTCGTTCGCGCGATCGGCAAAGCGGCGGCGGTAATGGCGGATCAGGGCGCGCAGGATGATGCAGAAAAGGACGGCGCACACGGCGAGACTGAGCAGATAAGGCAGGGTGTCGTTCATCTCCGCCATACGGACATAGTCGCGGATATTCGCGGGCAGGATGGCGACCAGCGGCAGCAGGAGCAGCAGCACGAAACTGTCGTGATAGCTGCGGTTGTCGTAGCGCATCTTGCCGCGCTGCTCGTACCAGATATGGGGCGTGACGTGGCGCGTGGGCGCGTCCGGCGGGCGGCTGCCGTGCAGGAAAGTTTGCGTGACGGCGGCGATGGCGTGGTAAGTGTCGCGGTCGTGTTCGAGACGCACATCGCGGTAGCGCAAATCCGTGCCGTGGCGCGGGATGATGTGCAGCGCGCCGTCTTGCACGCTGACGCTATCAAGTTCCGACCAGCGCCACTGATGGCTGATGCGTTGCGCGCGGTCATAGAGGGTCAACCCCTGCGGGTCGCAGACAAGACAGACAGTATCCTCGCGGCGGTTGTTCCGGTAGTGACGGTAATCGCGGTAGAAACAGCCCGCCCCAATCGCGAGCCAGAACGGCAGCCACAGCCGGAGATGGGTAAGCAGGCCGGTGAAGAACGAGCCGATGCGGCTGTCAAAAATAAAAACGGGGATGAGGACGCTGACGAGCAGCCAGCAGGCGCTGAATTGCCAGTGAACGACCTGCCGGGGACGCCCGCCCCAGCCTTCGCTGCGCAGGTCGTCCAGATCGGGGGTGAAATGGGGCATGCATGGCTCCTGTTATTGGGATGTGGTCATTATCTCGCCCGGCGGCGGTGGCGGTGCAGGGCGCTTTTGTGCTGCACAGCGTACGCGACAAGAATCCGCCGCCTGCCGAAATGGCGCGTGTCGATGCTTCATTAGGCGGCGTGGTTGCCGGGATTTGCCGCTTCGCGACACCGCTTGGGGACCCACCCGCGAAAAATGCGGGCATTTTTTTCGTGGAAGCCCCGCCTCCCGCAGGCGGGGTTGGGGATTGTCCGCTGTTTCCTGACAGGTTTTACTCCGCCACGCGATGGGTGGGTGCCTATGGCAGGCGGGCGCGGTGGGTCGTTTCAGTGCCGGGCGAAGCGGATTTCCACGCGCAGGCCGCTCGCGCTGTGGCGGGCATCGTGCAGGCTGAGTTGCGCGCCGTGTTTGTCGCAGAGGCTTTTCACGATGGCAAGCCCCAGCCCCGTGCCGTCGCCGCTGTTTTCCGGGCGGCGGTAGAAGGGGGCGAGGACGCGTTCGCGTTCGGTGGCGGGGATGCCGTCGCCGTCGTCTTCGACGCTGAGGGTGGTGGTGCGCCCGTTTACCGCGATGCCGAGGTCTATGCGCCGCCCGCCGTGGCGGATGGCGTTGTCGGCGAGGTTTTTGATGAGGGTGTAGAACTCGGTCGCCGGGAGCGGCAGTTCGGCGTCCGTGCTGTCGCTGATGCCGAGGTCGCAATCTGCCGCTTCCGCCAATGGCAGCAGCGTTTCCACCACCTGGCGGTACACCGCCTGCACGTAGCAGCCGGCCGGGGCGTCGTCGCGGTGCTGGCTGCGCGCGAGGGTGAGCAGTTGTTCGAGCAGGGCGCTGCTGCGGCGGATACCGCTGCGCAGCGGTTCCAGCTCGCGCTGGGCGGCGTCGCTGTCGAGCCGGGCGGCGAGGCGTTCCGCTTGCAGGGTCAGCGCGGTCATCGGCGTGCGCAGTTCGTGCGCGGCATCGGCGATGAAGCGTTGTTCGCGTTTGAGGGCGGCATCGATTCGCGTCAGCAGATGGTTGATGGCATGGATGAAGCCGCTGATTTCGCTGGGGATATGCGCGTCGGCCAGCGGCGAGAGGTCGCGTTCGTCGCGCGCGGCGAGCTGGTGCGAGAGGCGGCGCACCGGGCGCAGGGCGCGGTGCACGGTGATGAGACTGACCACGATGAGCAGCGGCACGAGCAGGAGCAGCGGCGTGATGACGTGCCGCGCGCCAGCGTAGGCGGCCTGATCACGGTAGGTGCTGTCCTGAATGAAGGCGAGGCGGTAGCCGTCCGGATAGGTGTGGATGTAGGCGCGGTAGCGCTCGCCGCGCCTGCCGATGTCGTGGAAGCCGTCGGCGGGATTCTGGCGGAAGAAATGGCCGTAGCGGCCAAAGGGCGAGACGGGCTGGATGTCGATGTGGTTGCTGTCGTCGCCGTCGTAGAGCGGCAGCGGGTTGTAAGGGTCAATCAGGGAGGCGGTCTGACTGAGGAGGCTGTCCTGCTCGTCGTGCGTTTTTTCAAGAATGGAGAAAAACGCGACTGCCCCGGCACCGATGGCGACGAGGATGATGGCGGCGCTGAGGGCGAGGGCGAGACGCAGGCGGAGGGAAGGGGGCATGGCGATATCCGGTGGACGACGGGAGGGCGACGATACCGATATGGCAGGCGGAATGCCATGCCCCGGCGGACCCGGTAACGACGTCGCTTGACGGGGCAGTATTTGCGCCGCTTGACGGGCATCCATCCTTGAAGCTCGCACAAAAAAAGCCCCTCCACCTGTGGTCGCGCCCCACAAAACGCGAGCGTTTTTGTGGGTACTTGGCGGAGGGGTTGGGGTGGGGGCAGCAGAAAAATAATCACGCAGCGACCAAAATCCAGTAACCACAGCGCTTGGCGGGCCCAGCAATGACGCCGCTTGGCGGGGATAGTATTTGCGCCGCTTGGCGGCATTTGGCATGGCACAACAGCATGACAGCAGGAAAACGACGCTGGGCATATCGTCTAATTCCTTTGGTACAGGGATGTTTTTTATTCCAAGCTGCAAACCCGTAAGTGGGCAGACAAGAAGTCTTAATCCCTTTAGTTCAGGGACGTTTTTTATTCCACAAGCTTTTGAGAAGCTGGCGACGGGAGCCATGTCTTAATCCCTTTGGTTCAGGGATGTTTTTTATTCGCGAATACTATCCTGAAACAGCGGCGATAGTTGGTCTTAATCCCTTTTGGTCAGGGATATTTTTTATTCCTCGTGCGTGCATACACGAAATCAAAGTCATTGCGTCTTAATCCCTTTGGGACAGGGATATTTTTATTCAAATGGAAAAAGTAATGGCGCGCTTCGATAGGTCTTAATCCCTTTGGTTCAGGGACGTTTTTTATTCACCTACCACAGACAAGATGCAAAGATTCAATGTGTCTTAATCCCTTTGGTTCAGGGACGTTTTTATTCACGTTAAAAAGAGCCGGAGCGTTTCGCAAAAGCATGTTTTAATTCCTTTGGGTCAGGACGTTTTGTATTCGCAATCCCTTTGCGCGGCTGCATAAATTCCTGCCGCCTTAATCCCTTTAGTTCAGGGACGTTTTTTATTCGAATCCGTGCAATTTACACGGGAACAGGGGGAAATGTCTTAATCCCTTTGGGTCAGGGACGTTTTTAATTCAGTTACCTGATGACTATTCTGAGGCGATCACCGGATCTTAATCCCTTTGGCTCAGGGACGTTTTTTATTCGGGCGGCCTATTTTCGTCTAAACGAGAAACAAAGATCTTAATCCCTTTGTTTCAGGGTTTGCCGATTGTTAGAGATCGTTTTTCCGTCATTCTAGGGCGGTTTTTCTGTAAATGCCATGTCGTGTTCCTGTGTTTTTGCCGTGTTTGCGGCTTCGCGCCTGCAAGCCCGCCGGGGCGGTTTTCCGGCGGCGGGCGGGTATCGCAAGGGGCGGCGGCTCAGAGGGTCAGGGTTTTGAGTTTGTCGAGGCAGTCGGCCAGTTCGCGGCGGAGTTTGTCTTCGTTGTTCAGGGTGGCGGTGATGTATTCATTGCCTCTTTCGCCATGTGTGAGCGCGTTGCGGATTTGTCGCAGTTTTTCGTATTTGTCGTAGAGGGTGTGGCTGTGCCGGCTGCCGCTTTTGGCGTCGCGCCAGTCGGCTTTGCGGCTTTGGATGTAGCGCAGCACGGCGCTTTTGCGTGTTTCGTAGTCGTCGTTGTGCTGAAGGTGGTTGTCATCCAGGATGCGTTCAAAGATGGCTTCGTAGCCGTAGAGGGCGGCGCGCAGGTAGTCGCCGTTGTGCAGGGCTTGTGCGGCGAGGTGGAAGCGGTGTTCCCAGTCGCGCTGTTTGGGGTCGAGTTTGAGGCGTTCGTGCAGGGTTGGCTGGATGAGGCCGAGCAGCGGGGTCGGGGGTTCTTTTTTCAGGGCGGCGAGGAATTGCTGGATTTTTTCGCGGTACTGGCGCAGGTTGTGGGTTTGTTCGGCGAAGGATGCCTGGGCGAGCAGGCGGGTGGTGGCGTCGCTGATGCCGATGGTGTTGAGGATGGGGACAAGGGCGGCGCTGTTGCCGCTGTAATCGTAGGCGGCGAGGGCGTTTTGCCATGCGCTGATGTGTTGCAGGCCGTCCATGCGCAGGACGGGCGTAGCGCCGTCGCGGGTGAGGTCGAGCGCGCCGTAGTAGATGCCTTCGATGCCGGTGCCGCGCAGGGTGGGCAGGAGGTTGGCGATTTGCTGGATGAGCATCGGCAGGTGGCGCAGGCCGTGGGTTACGTCAAGAATGGCGCGGTCGCCTTTGGTGTAGTAGTGGAGGATGTGGTCGATGGTGGCGATTTGTTCGGCCTCGCTGCGGCCATAGGGGATGAGGTCGCAGGTGACGGGTTTGCCGAGCTTGTCGCTTGCAGCCTGCGCGAGCGGGGCGAGAAGGGCAGGGGTGACGTTGTCCTGTTCCGCGGCTTCGAGCAGGGCGAGTTCGGCATCAATGCCGAGCTGCTGGGCGAGGTTGTCCCACATGCTGCCGCTGGTGCCGAGGATGATGAGGTGGTCGCTGCGCAGGTGCTGGTCGAGGGCGATGCCGAAGTAGGAGGTGGTGAGGGCCTCGCCGTCAAGCAGGTAGCGGGCTTCGCGGTAGTCACCGCCTTTTTGTGCTTTGCCGAGGAGGGTGATGAGTTTGCGGGTCATGGTGGGCTCCGGTGGGCTGGGTTAAAGAGAGCCGTCATGGTACAGACGGCAACCCATCGCTGCCATGCCGACGGCGTCTCTTGCGGCAGCTGCGGGAAGCTTGACGCGAACGGCAGCGACAGCAAATAGGGGATGGATAAAACTCTTGGGGGTGGCCTGAAAAGTATGCCGGGCTGGACAAAGCCATAGTTGATGTAGTGAAAAG
>ERZ772766.669-NODE-669-length-19552-cov-9.444376_pt1 | contig 19552 bp, 14 predicted proteins | sample MGYA00511379_ERZ772766 | MGnify/ENA primary metagenome ERZ772766 (study PRJEB29015, sample SAMEA2737895) | human oral metagenome | biome: human oral; feature: human-associated habitat; material: dental | place: China | collected 2116 ...
CGGACGGGTGGGCGGGCAGCCACAGCCACGCGCGGCCCGCCGTCGACGACGAGGCATGAATGACGACGTGCCCCGGGAAACCCGAGGGCGCGAACCCCATCTCGAAGGCCTCGTCCGGCTCGACCAGCAGCAGCTCGTCGTCCTCGCGAGGCGTGCCCACGCGGTGCAACCACACGTCGCACGCACGCCACGCGTCGTCCACGCCCATGTAGATAAAGGAAGCGGAATCATCCGCCCACGCGAAGCCGTACCCGGCGTCCACCACGGCCTCGTCGATGACGCGGCCCGACGCCTCCTGCACGACCCACGTGTAGCGCTCATCCCCGCTCGTGTCCCGCGCCCACGCGATCAGACGCCCATCCGGGGACGGGTACATGTCCGCCAGGCGGAAAAACTCCTGCCCGCGCGCCCACTCGTTCTCATCGACGAGGAGCTCCTCGCCCCGCGTGGGCACGCCCGGAGCGGGGACGAGCGGGATCGGCGCCCCGGCCTCGTCGCGCTCCACCGGCGCGCGGTGATGCGTCGCGTAGGACTGCCCCTCCGCGAAACGCCGGAAATACCAGAACTTGCCCTCGCGGATCGGAACCGTCACGTCGGTGAGCGCCGTGGAGGCCTTGACCTCCTCCACGAGGCGCACCGCCGCCTCACGCGTCGGCGCCGTCACCGTGTCCGCCCACGCGTTCTCCGCCTCCAAATGAGCCCTGACCTCGGGGTCCTCGCCGTCGCGCAACCAATCCCACGGGTCATCAAAATGCTGCCCGAACTGGTCGCGCACCCGGTACCCGTAACGCTTCGGGGCAACCGGGGGAATGTTCGACGAGGCCTGGGGTGTGTGGTGCGGGGTCGTCTCAGTCATGGGGACCATCTTAGAGGCGCGAGGTGGGTATTGACGTTGGGGTGGTGCGGAGGTGCCTCTTCAAGTAGGTTGCTGTGTGACCGTCCACGGCGTGTCGATAGCTATGCGTGTGAGAGGATGCGGTGGTATTATTGCCCCATAATGACCGGTTCCGCCCGACGAGGGTCCAGGGCCGGTCTTAATATATCTGGAGGTGTGCGATGGAGCCCAAGCCTTTTAAGGCTATTGATGATCAGATTTCCATTCTCCGCGAGAGGGGAATGGAAATACATAATGCGGAGTTTGCTCGCTCAGTCCTTCGTGAAATTGGATACTATCGCCTGTCGGGATACTCCTTTCCGTATCGAACTCTTCGGAGCGGGACGAATGCTCCATCTGATGACTTCCTTCAGGGAACCACTCTCGAAAAAGTAGTGGATCTGTATAGGTATGACGAGCAGCTAAGGGTTGTTACGGGCCGCCAGTTGGCGAGAATTGAGATAGCGTTACGAGCAATGATTGGTCATGAACTCGGTCGTCATGATCCATATCTTCATGTGAGTCCTCATAAGCTTGGTAGTAAGGCATGGGATAAGGTCAATGTTCGACCAACCGAGCAGTATTCAGAATGGCTAGACAAATATAGCTTATCTGTTGTGCGATCAAATGAAGACTCGGTTATTCATTACAAAAAGAAATACGACGCGATTCTGCCGGTCTGGGTTGCTGTGCATGTGCTTGATTGGGGTGGTCTGCGCCTATTGTATGGTTTTGCTCGGGATGAACAAAGGAAAGCAATCGCACAACAGCTTAATATTTCAGAATCTCAGCTAAGTTCATGGCTGCATTGCCTGAATGAGGTCAGAAATGTGTGTGCGCATCACGGTCGACTCTATAGTAGGACCTTCCCAAAGAGCCCCATGCTTACAGGGGAAGACCATGAGCTCGGATTCCTGCGCAAATTTGTGCTCGCTGAGATGGAGAAAACAGAAGGGAAAGAAAAGAAAGGGAAATGCTTCGTGCAGTTCACAATCATCCAATACCTTCTTTCCAAACTGAATCTGGAAGGGCTCGACGAACTTCCACGTCTGTTGCATAACTTCCCCGAAGTATCTCCTGTTTCGGTTGAATACCTTGGTGTTCCCGAGAACTGGGCAGAGATCCCCTTGTGGAACTGTGATGTGTATTCGTGACTTCGTTTGGTCATGTCCTCAGTCACGAGCCAGCGCGTGCATGTCCTCGCGGGAGACGGTCGTTCACAACCGACTGTAGAAGCGCTCAGGCGAGCGTGCGACACTAGGGGAGTGAACGACGAACAAGCTCCCTCGCGCGGATCCGCTGCCGCGCTCGAAACAGAGTCCCCTGTGCTCGACCCCGCCGCGCTCGCGGATCGGCCTGCGCCCCTTGCTCAGCCCGGCACCCGAGGGCGGGTCGACGGGGGAGCGGCCCCGGCCTCGTCCCTGACGCAGCGACTCCTCGCCTGGGTGCGCGAATTCATCCAATTCGGCATGGTCGGCGCCACCGCCTACGTCGTCGACGCCGGACTGTTCAACCTCCTCCAGCACGGGCCGCTCGGCATCCTCGCCGGACACCCCAACACCGCGCAATTCGTCGCCGCCGCGACCGCGACCCTCTACTCGTGGATCGCCAACCGCCTGTGGACCTACCGCGGCCGCAACCGGGACAACGCGACGCGCGAGGCCATCCTCTTCTTCTTCGCGAACGCCTGCGGCATCGGCATCTCCCAGTTCTGCCTGCTGTTCACCCACCACATCCTCGGGTTCACCTCGGCGCTGGCCGACAATATCGCCGTCTACGTGGTCGGCTTCGCACTGGGCACCGCGTTCCGCTTCTTCTTTTACCACTACGTGGTCTTCACCGGACATACGCGCGCGTAGGTTGAAGGCGCGGCGGTAGGGTCGAAACGTGAAGGAAACGCCAGAGCACTACCCGGCCCCCGAAGAATCCATCGCCACGATGGTCACCATCGACGACACCGCCCTCGTGTTCGAAGGCGGCGGCATGCGCAACGCCTACACCGCCTCGCTTGTGAGCCGACTCATCGCCGAAGGCATCAACTTCCCCCACATCTCGGGCGTTTCCGCCGGGTCCAGCCACCTGTGCAACTTCACCTCCCGCGACGCGATCCGCTCCCACGCGACCTTCGTCGACCTCGTCGAGGATCCCGAGTTTGGCGGCCTCAAGCACTTCCGCAAGGGGCACGGCTACTTCAACGCCGAGTACATCTACCAGCAGATCTGCTACCCCGACGGCGCCCTGCCCTTCAACATGGACACGTTCTTGGCGAACCCGGCGACCACGCGTGTTGCCACCTTCAACGCGTCGCGCGGGCAGGTTCGCTGGTTCTCCAAGGAGGAAATGAGCACCCTGGACACGCTCGGACCCATCATCCGAGCCTCCTCCACGCTGCCGATCCTCATGCCGCCCGCCGACATCGACGGCGACATCTACGTCGATGGCGCACTCGGCCCCAACGGTGGCCTTCCCTTCGACCAACCCCTGCGCGAGGGCTACCGCAAGCTCTTGGTCGTCCTCACTCGCCCCCGCGGCTACGTCAAGGGCCCCATGCCCGCTAGCGTCGGTGCCCTCCTGCGTACCGCCTACCGTCAGTTCCCCTCCGTGTTCGAGGGCGTGGCCCGGCGCCCCGACCGCTACAACGCGGGACGCCGCCTCCTCTTCGAGCTCGAAGAACGAGGCCAGGCCTACGTGTTCGCACCTGACAACCTGTGGATCAACAACACCGAGTCGCGGCGCGAGCGCCTGGAGGCGACCTACCGTGCCGGCCTGGTCCAGGCCGTGCGCGAGATGCCCGCAATCAAGGCATTCTTGGGGCTGTAAGGCTTTCCGTTTCCTGCGGCGGTGCTTGTGGTGCCGCCGGTGTTCCGGGCGCCGCGTGTGCTTTGTGGGGCCGGGCCGCTGTGTGTACCTGTGGGCGGCGGCCCGCCCGCTCGCCGTCCGCGCTGCGAGCTTCGCTCGGCGCGTCGACTCGTTGTCTGGCCAGGCCCCGTAGATCAGGCGGTTCGGTTCTTTGAAACCCCTGTCGCCTTTGCTCGCTCGTGCCTGTGGGGGGGGTCATGCTGACCTGCATCAGCGGTCGCAGAGGTGTCATAGGTTTCAATATCGCCATGGGCAGGGTCCGGTGCGCGAAGAAGTTCGCCCTGCTCGGTCTGATGGTGGACGCGAGCGCGAAGGAGTTCGCCCAGCGCACGAAAAATGGCCCAAAATCGGCGGTTTGTGGCGTGCTGGGCGAACTTTTTCGCGGAAATGTCGGTGGAGGGGGTGTGCTGGGCGAACTTTTTCGCGGGCCAGCAGCCGTAGGATCCTGCCGTGCGAATTTGTGGTGCCTAGATGAAGGTTGCGTCCCACCCCTAGATGTAGGGCACGCCCACACCCCTAGAAGTCGAGTGGATGTCGGCCTAGATGTAGGGCTCGTGTCGGCCCTTAGATCTAGGGTGCGCCTCCCGTTGGAGGCGCGCGTGGGCACCTCGCTCAGACCCCATGCGATCGCCTTTCCGCAGGATCCCAGTCATTTTGCCTCAAACCGCTCAAACCCCTACATGTAGGGGCACTTATTCGCCAACGACCCCTAGATGTGCGGGTGCGACACGCCGAAGAGCGCCGCCAAAGAGTGTGACGCTCGACATCTTTCGGGTGGTTGGCAGGTGGTTATGCACAGGGTGGTGATGCGCTCGTCCACAGGGTGCACAGGTGTGTGTGAGAGTGCTGGAGACCTCTAGATGTGCCCGTGGGTTAGTTGCAAACCCCAATGTTTGCGCGCATCTTCGTGCACCTGTGCGGAGGGGGCGACAAACCGCAAAGGCCTCTCTGAGATCCTGACCGCTCGCTCCGTCCACAGGCCCCTCAGGCATCGTCCACAGTCAGGGCGTCGCACACAACATCTAGGGGTCGCTTGCGTGGTTGGCCCCAAGGTGTAGTGTTGTCGTGTTCGCGGCGAACGAGCCGCTAGAAAGTCAACATAGGATGCCAACGTCCGGCCTTGAGCCGCAAGGAGACACGAACATGTCGATCACCGTTTACTCCAAGCCCCGCTGCCCCCAGTGCGACGCGACCTACCGCGCCCTCGACAAGCAGGGCGTCTCCTACGAGAAGATCGACGTCACCCAGGACGCGGAGTCCCTCGCTTTCATTAAGGGCCTCGGCTACCAGCAGGCCCCCGTCGTCGTCGTCGGCGAGGACCACTGGTCCGGCTTCCGCCCCGACCGCATCAAGGCCGTCGCCGCCGCAGCCCCCCTCGCGCTGCAGGCCTGAGTCTGGCCGATAAGCCCCGGCCGCGAGGCCGGGGCTTTCGTATATCCGGGTGGGGACGAGGCGGGGGCGCGTCCCTCGACAAAGGCTGAGAACCGCTCGGATGGGCGAGAAGCGAAGCCGCTATAAGGTCGGGGGAAATACTGAATAGTCAGTCTTGGGTCCGCGCCGCCAGGCGGCACGCGCCACACCGCAAACCGGCACGCGCCACACCGCAAACCGGCCCGCACGCCCGCAGCCAAGCAGCCCACGCGCCCGCCGCACACTAGGGCGCGCACACGCAGGTCAGGCCGCGTCGATCATCCCACATGGGACACGCGTGCCAGGGGAGCCCGCCCGGGCCTCGTCAGTGAGACACTAGAGATTCAGCATCCCGCCAAGCAGGAAGGATCATCATGGGCATCGTCGTCTACTTCTCGTCGGCGACGGGCAACACCCGCCGTTTCGTCGAAAAACTCGGCCTCCCGGCTGCGCGAATCCCGTTGCGTCCCAAGGAAGAACCCCTGCACGTGACCGACGAGTACGTGCTCGTTGTGCCCACCTACGGCGGCGGAAATATCAAGGGAGCGGTGCCTAAGCAGGTCATCAAGTTCCTCAACGACCCCGACAACCGGGCCCTGTGCAGGGGTGTCATCTCGTCGGGCAACACTAACTTCGGCAAGGCCTACTGCATTGCGGGCGACATCATCGCGGCTAAGCTGGGGGTCCCCCACATGTATAAGTTCGAGCTCCTCGGCACGCCCGAGGACGTCTCCAGAGTTCGCGAAGGACTGGAACAGTTTTGGCAGAAAACTACACCGACACAGGCGTAGAGGAAGCTCCCTCCCCGGAGCTGGACTACCACGCGCTGAACGCGCAGCTTAACCTGTACGACGCGAACGGACACATTCAGTTCGACGCGGACCGTGCGGCGGCTCGCCAGTACTTCCTCCAGCACGTCAACCAGAACACGGTGTTCTTCCATGACCTGGAAGAGAAGCTGAAGTACCTGGTGGACGAGGGCTACTACGAGAAACATGTCCTGGACCAGTACGACTTCGCGGACATTAAGGAGCTGTACAAGCAGGCCTACGCCCACAAGTTCCGCTTCCCGACGTTCCTGGGCGCGTTCAAGTACTACACGTCGTACACGCTCAAGACCTTCGACGGTAAGCGCTACCTGGAGCGCTTCGAGGATCGCGTTGCCATGGTGTCCCTGTACCTGGCGCGCGGCGACATCGAGCTGGCTCGCAGCTTCGTCGATGAGATCATGACGGGCCGCTTCCAGCCGGCCACCCCGACCTTCCTCAACGCCGGTAAGGCTGCGCGCGGCGAGCTGGTCTCCTGCTTCCTGCTGCGCATCGAGGACAACATGGAGTCGATTGCGCGCGGCATCAACTCCGCGCTGCAGCTGTCCAAGCGCGGCGGCGGCGTTGCCCTGCAGCTGACGAACCTGCGTGAGTCGGGTGCCCCGATCAAGAAGATCCAGAACCAGTCCAGCGGCGTCGTGCCCGTCATGAAGCTGCTTGAGGATTCCTTCTCCTACGCGAACCAGCTGGGTGCGCGTCAGGGCGCGGGTGCCGTGTACCTGCACGCGCACCACCCGGACATCATGCAGTTCCTGGACACGAAGCGTGAGAACGCGGACGAGAAGATCCGCATCAAGACGCTGTCCCTGGGCGTCGTCATCCCGGACATCACCTTCGAGCTGGCCCGCAAGAACGAGGACATGTACCTGTTCAGCCCCTACGACGTGGAGCGCGTGTACGGCGTTCCCTTCTCCGAGATTTCGGTGACGGAGAAGTACCACGAGATGGTGGATGATGGCCGTATCCGCAAGAAGAAGATCAACGCGCGTCGCTTCTTCCAGACGATCGCCGAGATTCAGTTCGAGTCCGGCTACCCCTACATCGTCTTCGAGGACACGGTGAATAAGGCGAACCCGATCAAGGGTCGCATCACCATGTCGAACCTGTGCTCGGAGATCCTGCAGGTGTCCGAGGCCTCGACCTACAACGATGACCTGTCGTACTCGCATGTCGGTAAGGACATCTCCTGCAACCTGGGCTCGCTCAACATTGCGAAGACCATGGATTCCCCGGACTTCTCGAAGACGATCGAGATGGCGATCCGCGGCCTGACGGCTGTCTCTGACCTGTCGGATATCGGTTCGGTGCCGTCGATTGCTCGCGGCAACGCGATGAGCCACGCGATTGGCCTGGGCCAGATGAACCTCCATGGGTACCTGGCGCGCGAGCACGTGCACTACGGGAGCGAGGAGGCGCTTGACTTCACGAACATGTACTTCATGACGGTCCTGTTCGAGGCGATCAAGGCCTCGTGCACAATCGCGCGCGAGCGCGGCGAGACCTTCGAGGGCTTCGAGGAGTCGAAGTACGCGTCGGGCGAGTTCTTCCGCAAGTACATTGACGAGGAGTGGGCTCCCACCACGGACAAGTGCCGTGAGCTGCTCGCCGCCTCGTCGATCAAGGTCCCGACCCAGGCGGACTGGGAGGCCCTGGCCGCCGACGTCGCGAAGTACGGCATGTACAACCAGAACTTGCAGGCCGTGCCTCCGACGGGTTCCATCTCGTACATCAACAACTCGACGTCGTCGATTCACCCGATCGTGTCTCGCGTGGAGATCCGCAAGGAAGGCAAGATCGGCCGCGTCTACTACCCGGCGCCGTACATGACGAACGAGAACCTTCAGTACTACCAGGACGCGTACGAGATCGGCCCCGAGAAGATCATCGACACCTACGCGGTGGCCACGCAGCACGTGGATCAGGGCCTGTCGCTCACGCTGTTCTACCCGGACACGGTGACGACGCGTGACCTGAACAAGTCCTACATTTACGCGTGGAGGAAGGGCATTAAGACCCTGTACTACATGCGCCTGCGCCAGATGGCCCTCGAGGGCACCGAGGTTGAAGGCTGCGTGTCCTGCATGCTGTGACGTCACGCCCGTGTGTCGGGTGGTGCGGGGGTCGGGAAACCGGCCCTCGCGCCGTTTTATGTGGGACGAGGCCGGTGCGGTCCGGGGGATGCGGGCGCCGTGGCGGGTGTGAGCCTCGTTGTTTATTCGGATTTTCGTGAAGGCGCTCGTATCATGTGTGGTACAGTTCCTCACATTTTCTCGGAGTAAGCAATGAATGATCTGACGAACCCCTACGGCGTCGGTGGCGCGAGCCAAGGCGGCTATGGCCAGCAGGACGCGTACGGCGCTCAGTCGGCATATGGGTCCCAGGCCTCGTATGGGGGGCAGCCTCCATACGGCGCGGGACAGCCTCCGTACGGCGGGGGGCCGGGCATGCCGGGCTACGGGCAGCCGCAGGGCTACGGTCAGCCCGCCTATGGGCACTTCGGGTACGCCCTGAACCCTGCCGTTGAGCGTGTGCGTTCGAACGCATCGATGGTTCGTATCATGGCGATCATTAGCTTCGCCACCGTTGGTCCGATTCTCTCGATTGGCGCGTGGGTTTGGGGTGGCATGCTCGTGTCCGAGGCCCAGGGTCTTAACGCCCCCATGGACGTGATGAATGACGTGAGTGGTGCTCGAAAGATCGCGATGATCTGCAGCATCATTCAGATTGTCGGCATTGTTCTCTTGATTATCCTCGTCATCGTCCTGCCCGATCTGCTGCTCTTCATCGCGGGCGATTCGGGCTACTGATCCGTGTGCGCGATGGAGGCGGGCGCCCCTGGTTGAGTGATCGCTGTTGCAGGGACGGGCTGTGGCGCGATAGTCATCCGTCCCGATTGTTATTGACTCAGTCATGCGTGCGCTAGGATGAGCCGCGTAACTAGTACCTATTCCATTCGGAGCATCCCATGAGTGATCCCATCAACCAGTATCCCGCCTTCGATCAGTCCCCCTACGGTCAGGCTCCGCAGGGTGCCCCGCAGGGCACGTATGGCCAGGCGCAGCCCGGCTACGGCCAGGCCCCCCAGGGCGCGTACGGCCAGGCGCAGCCCGGCTACGGCCAGGCCCCCCAGGGTGTGTACGGCCAGGCCTACGCGGTGAACCCGGCCCTGGAGAGGATCCGTTCGAACGCCTCGACCGTTCGTCTCCTCTCCTTCCTGAGCTTCATCTTCGGCGGAGTTTTTCTGGCCGGCGGCATGTGGTTCTGGGCGAACAATCTGACGGCTGAGGCTCAGAGCCTCGGTGCCCCGCTCGACATTTCGTCGGATCTGGCGAGTGCTCGTAACACCGCGAAGATCTGTTCGATCATCCACATCGTCCTCATCGTGGCGGTCGTGCTGTTCTACGTCATCGGCATCATTGCTATCCTCGCAGCCGGTGGCTCAAACTACTGAGTTCTTCACGGTGTGGGGTCCGGATCGACTCTCGATCCGGACCCCACACGTGTATGTGCGAGCATCCTGTTAGGGTGCCTGTTGTATTGATCGGAAAGAAAATTGGAGCGTGTTGTGAGCGATCCTCTGAACCCTACCCCTGCGGATTCCGCCCCCCAGCCGTATGCTGCCCCTTCGCCGTACGCGCCTGAGGGCTCCGGCAGCGCGTCGTACGCTGCGTCGCCCCAGGCCCAGCAGCCCCAGTTTGGCCAGGTCGGAGCAGACCAGTACGCGCAGTACGGCCAGGGACCCCAGGCCTCGTACGGCCAGCCCCAGCAGGCCTACGGCCAGCCGGCCTACGGCCAGCCGGTATACGGCCAGCCGGCATACGGCCAGCCGGCATATGGCCAGCCGGTATACGGCCAGCCGGCATACGGTCAGCAGGCATACGGCCAGCCGGCATACGGCCAGCCCGTGTACGGCCAGCCGATGTACACCTCGCCCGCATCCGCGCAGTTCGACAGTTTGCGTACCCAAGCGATCATCGCGATCGTTGTGTCAGTGATCAGCTGGTTCTTCTTGTGGTTGCTCCTGTCGATCCCGTCGGTGATCTGGTCCTTCATCATCGACTCCAACGCGAAGAAGCAGGGCGCGCCGCAGAACATTCTTAGCTTGGCGAAGGCCGCGAAGATCGTCTCGATCATCATGGTGTCCATCCAGGCCTTCTTCTTCATTCTCGCGGTTATCGTCGCTCTCCTCGACTGACGCCACCGTGAGATTCGCTCGACAGTGCTGACTCCTCACACACGGGAGCCTGTAGGAACGGTGATGCCGTTCCCGCAGGCTCCACCTGTATTCTTGAGGGTATGACTCCCCGATACGAAGCCCCCTCGCGCTCGACGTCCGGAACCGACGCTGACCTCCTCGACCAGCTGCGATACGCGGATGGACGCCCCTACGGCTTCTACAAGAACGCCCTGGGCGCCTGGGATTACGGGGACTTCACCCTCGCGATCGATCACGTGCAGGCCGACCCCTACGCCCCGCCCTCGTCCCTGCGCGCCTGGTCGACGCCCGAGGCGATGGGACTGCCCGAGGCCGCCCTGGCCTCGTCCGACGCGCGCCTGGCCGCCGCGGACTTTATCGCCCGCTCCTTCGACGAGGCCATCCGCGCCCGGGGAGCGCGCGACGTGTCGATCGCCCGCGCCGGCGCCCTCATCCTCCAGCGCTCCTACGCGACCGTCCTGCCCGACCGCGTCGAGGTGCGCTTCCAGGTCAAGCTCCCCGCGCGAGGCCGCACGATCCTCGGCAAGAGCGCCGCCCGCCTCTTCGACGTGGACGTGCCCAACATCGTCATGGACTGCTTCGACTTCGTGTCCGAGGACCCGGACACGACCCGCAAGCGCTCGCGCCTCCTCGGCCACGTCGCCGCCTACGAGGATTACCGCGCCCTCCAGGGGATCCTCGACGAACGCGGGTGGGTGTCCTTCGTCGCCGACGACGCCCTGCTGGCGCGCCGCTCCGGCATCTCCGAAACGCCCCTGACGGGCGACGGCGTCGTCGCCTTCAGTGCCCCCGAGTCCCTGCGCGCCACCGTCACCCTGCCGCACGCCGGTGAGGTGAGTGGCATGGCGATCCCCCCGGGCCTCACCCTCATCGTCGGCGGCGGCTACCACGGCAAATCCACGCTCCTCGAGGCCATCGCCCAGGGCGTCTACGCGCACATCCCCGGTGACGGCCGCGAGCTCGTCGCCACCGACCCCACCGCCACCAAGGTGCGCGCCGCCGACGGGCGAGCCGTCACCGGCGTCGACATCTCACCGTTCATCACCCACCTGCCCGGCGGCGCCGACACCACGTCGTTTTCCACCGAGAACGCCTCCGGCTCCACTTCGCAGGCCGCCTCCATCATCGAATCCCTCGAGCTGGGCGCGCGCACCCTCCTCATCGACGAGGACACCTCCGCCACCAACCTTCTCATCCGCGACACCCGCATGCGCGACCTCGTCGCCGCCGAGAAGGAACCCATTACGCCCCTCGTCGACCGCGTCACCTCCCTCACCGAGGCCGGGGTCTCCCTCATCATGGTCGTCGGCGGCTCCGGCGCGTTCCTCGACGCCGCCGACCGGGTCCTCATGATGGACAACTACCACTGCCTCGACGTCACCTCCCGCGCGCGCTCGGTCGTGGCCAACCTGCCGCGCCCCCGCACCGACGCCCCCACCAGCTGGGAGGCGGCCCCCCGCGTGCCCGCTGCAAAGGCCCGCGTGGACCGCCCGCGCACCAAGGCCTCGGGCACGTCCGTGCTGACCATCGACCGTTCGACCATCGACATTTCCGACGTCGCCGCAGTCGTCGACCCCGGGCAGGCCGAGGCCATCGCCTGGTGCGTGCGCGGCGTCCTCGAGGAGATGGCTGGCAAGCAGTCCATGCCCGACCTCATGGCCAAGCTCGGCCGGCGCCTCGCCTCCGAAGGCCTGGACGCCGTCTGTAAGTTTGGTGGCCGCTCCTACCCGGCGTTCCTAGCACGCCCGCGCCTCATCGACGTGGGTGCGGCCATCAACCGCTACCGGGGCCTGTCCCTGCGCGAGCCGCGCGAGGTCTCCGAGTCGTAGTCGCTTCAGACCCCACGGGTGTTCCGGGCGCCGGAGGGCCCTGCCGCCCGCGGTCACCGCAGCCAGGCCAACGTGGCTATTGTGCGCCCAGCAATTTCGCACGTAATTCCCCTGTGACTATTTCAGGATTTGAATTGGCATCGTTGGCATTGCAATGTTTCTGGGCTTTATTGAATGTTTAAGTAATCGAATTACGTGCGAGTTTTGGAGACGGGCACCGAGACACAGCGCGGGGCAATCCCCGAGACGACCCCGGGTGGTCTCGGGGATGAATCAGGGGAAACCTCCGTAGCGGTGATGCACGCCGCAGGCGCACGATGGATGCATGAACACGAACACAACAATCGCGCAGGCCCCCGCGGCCGACCAAGGGGCCCTGGCCTCGTCCATCGTCCGACTCCAGGGCGTCTCCAAGATCTACGGAAGCGGCGACGCCCAAGTGCGCGCCCTCGACGACGTGAGCGTCGGCTTCGGCGCCGGCGAATTCACCGCCATCATGGGTCCCTCCGGCTCCGGCAAGTCCACGATGATGCACATCCTCGCCGGCCTCGACGCCCCCACCTCCGGGCAGGTCTTCGTCGAAGACACCGACATCACCGCCCTCAAAGACACCGCGCTGACCAAGCTGCGCCGAGACCGCATCGGCTTCGTGTTCCAGTCCTTCAACCTGGTACCCACCCTGGATGCGCGCGCCAACATCCTCCTGCCCATGCGCCTGGCCGGGGCCACCCCCGAGAAGGAATGGTTCGACCTCATCGTTAGCTCACTGGGCATCTCGGATCGCCTGAGCCACCGCCCCTCCGAAATGTCCGGCGGCCAGCAGCAGCGCGTTGCCGTCGCTCGCGCCCTCATGAGCCGCCCCGCCGTCATCGTCGCCGACGAGCCCACCGGTAACCTCGACTCCCACTCCACCGACGAGGTCATGGACCTGCTGCGCCGCGCTGTCGACGAACTCGGACAGAGCGTCATCATGGTCACCCACGACACCGCCACCGCCGCCTACGCGGACCGCGTCCTCGTGTGCCGAGACGGCCGCATCGTCTCCGACCTGCGCGACATCACCGCCGACAACCTGACCGCGGCGCTGCGCTGAACGCGCGCCCACACCCCAAGGCTCACCTCATGTCTGCAACAAACTCCCTCCTGAGCGCCAACCTGCGCTCCCACGGCCGCCGCTACATTTCCACAGGCTTGGCCGTCGCTATCTCCACGGCCTTCATCGTCATCACCCTCATCGTCATGACGGCGATGACCTCGGGCCTGACCTCCAGCGTCTACAGCCAGTACCGAGGCGGTACGATCGTCGTCTCCCAGGACAAGGACGCGTCCGAGGGCGCCATCGAGAGCGCCGAAAGAACCCTGAGCGCAACCAGCGGTGTCACCGCCATCAAGCACATGGCCCAGTGGCCCGCCGACGCCCAGACCGACGCGACGCGCGGCCGACTCTACGTCTCGCCGCTGGCCCCCAAGCCCTTCGCCGGCCTCGACCTGAGCTCAGGAACCGCCCCGACCGCGGACGACCAGATCACCATCCCCGAGCACACGGCCTCGACCCTCTCCCTGAAGGTCGGCGACACTGTCCGCGTGCGCGCCGGATTCGGCGAGGGCGGCTACCGCACCCTCAGCATCGTGGGCACCACACGCTCGAACACCATCAGCATGGGTGTGCCCGCCAGCTACGTGACCGACGGAGGATTCTCCGCGATCTTCGGCACCAGCGCGTCCGGGCAGTTCATCGTCGCGACTTCCGGAGCGGATACGGACAGCAACGCAAACCCTCCCAGCGCCACCCAGGACGAATGGGTGGCGAGAGCAAACTCCGCGCTCAGCGGCATCTCGGGCGTGACCGTTACCAGCGCGCACAAGGCAATCCAGGACGACCTCGAGCAGGCGCGCCTGGGAGCCAGCATGACGATGGGAATCATGCTGATCTTCCCGGCGATCGCGGCACTCGTGGCCTCTATCGTCGTCTCCTCGACATTCCGCGTCGTTCTCACGCAGCGCACCCGCGAACTGGCGCTGCTGCGCACGCTGGGAGCAACCAGGCGACAGGTCCGCTCGCTCGTGACTCGCGAGGCCCTCGCGATCGGAGCGATCTCGTCCGCGATTGGCGTCGCGCTCGGCTGGCTGATTGGCGCGCTCGCGGAGGCGGGCACCGGCCTGGCCTCTAGCGTCGGCGCGGCGCTGGCGGGCGCCTCCCTCTGGCAGCTGGGCCTCACGTGGCTGGGTGCCACCCTGTTCACGACCCTGGTCGGTATCTTCCCCGCCCGCGCGGCCTCCCGCGTCGCGCCCGTCGCCGCCCTCGCCCCCGTGAACGAGGCCGGGGCCGCCTCCCGGAAGAAGCACACCGTCCGCTTCATCATCGGCGCGCTCATCGCGGTGGCCGGGTGCGGAGCTGTGGCCCTCGCATGGCGCTCGGATAGCGGTGGCACGAAGTTCCTCGGTGCTTTCGGTGGGTCGCTCCTGGCGCTCCTCGGCACGCTGCTCGTCGCCTCCGTGCTGCTGCCCGCCCTCACCCGCGCGTTCGGCGCGGCCTTCCCCGGCACCCTGTCCGCCATGGCCCGCGAGAACACCATTCGCAACCCCGGCCGCACCTCCGCGACCGGCACCGCGATCATCATCGGCGTGACACTCGTCGTCACCATCATGGTCGGCGCCGCATCCGTGCGCACCACCCTGACCAACGCCGTGAACGACGCCCGCCCCTTCGACCTCATGGCCACCTCCACCACCGGGGCGATCACCGACGACCAGCAGGCCGCCATCGCGGCCACCGACGGCGTCGCCGCCACCGTCGCCCAGTACGCCGCCCCCGGCACCCTGACGACCGCCTCGGGCGCGCCCGCCTACGCTCCCGGTGAGGGAACCGGGGCGGAGGACGAGGCCCAGGCCTCGTCGGTCATGATCACCGGAGAACCCGACTACACGGGAGTCACCCACTCGACCGTCACCCAGCTGGGCGATAACCAGGTGCGCGTCGGCGACGAGGCCCTGGCCGGGCAGATGCTACGCCTATGCGCCGACACGTGCGTGGACCTGAGCGCCACCTACGACAAGAACGGTAGCGTCGGCGAGGCTCAGGTCTCCGAGAAGACCCTTCGGTCCATCGCGACGTCGCTTGAACGTCAGGCGATCATCATCAAGATGGCCGACGGGGCCGACGCCGAGACCGTCCAGGCCGCGCTGCTCAAGGACTCGCACCTGAGCGTCAACGGATCCGCTCTGGAGCGCCAGATGTACACGAAGATCATCGACCAGCTCATGCTCGTCCTCGTCGGACTGCTCGGCGTGTCCGTCCTGGTGTCCCTGGTGGGCGTGGCCAACACGCTGTCCCTGTCGGTCGCCGAACGCACCCGCGAAAACGGGCTGCTGCGGGCCCTCGGCCTGACGCGACGACAGATGAAGAGCCTCCTCGCCCTCGAGGCGCTGTTCCTGTCAATGACAGGTGCGCTGATCGGCGTCGGCATGGGCGTCGCCTTCGGATGGGTCGGCGTCATGAGCCTGCCCATTGAGGGGGCTACCCCGGTGCTGAGCGTGCCGTGGCTGCAGTTGGTCGGCGTGTGCGTCGTGGCCATTGTGTCCGCTCTGATCGCGTCCTGGCTGCCCGGCCGCCGGGCCGCCAAGGTCAGCCCGTCGGAGGCGCTGGCCACGGAGTGATCGCCACTGGTCGAAAGACAGGATGTTAATGGGCGGGGTTCTGTGGGTTTATCCCCACGGCACCCCGCCCATTGGCGTGTGGTGCTGTGTGGGATTGAAACCGTTATCGCCTTTGCGGGTGAGAAATGGGTGTTTTTGGTGCAGTTTTCGGGCGCAGAGGCGATGCCGGTTTCAGTGGTCCCTTGTTGTGGATGAGCCGTGGTGTTGTTGGTTTCAATGTCGCCGTGTTATCGCGTGCTGTGCGCGGAATTTTTCGCCCTGCTCGGCCTGGTATGGGTGCGAGCGCGAAAAAGTTCGCCCTGCGCACTCAAAACACCCCAAATTCGGCGTTTTTGCGCCGTGCTGGGCGAGTTTTTTCGCGGAAATGCCGCCGGAGGGGCCGTGTTGGGCGAGTTTTGTCGCGCCGTGGGCCTGGCGGCCGGACCCATCTACAGGCATTCTCGACCCTTCAATGCGCTGCTAAAGCCCGCACCACGGCAAGGACCCGGAGTCAGCACGAGGAAAGGCCGATCAGCACTCCACGACGTTGACGGCCAGGCCGCCCTCGGACGTCTCCTTGTACTTCGAGAGCATGTCGTTGCCGGTCTGGCGCATCGTCTCGATGACCACGTCCAGGCTCACCGTGTGACGGCCGTCGCCCCACAGGGCCATGCGTGCCGCGTTGATCGCCTTGACGGCCGCGATCGCGTTGCGCTCGATGCACGGCACCTGCACGAGGCCCGCCACCGGGTCGCACGTGAGCCCCAGCGAGTGCTCCATCGCGATCTCCGCCGCGTTCTCCACCTGCTGCGGGCTACCACCGAGGGCCTGCGCCAGGCCGGCGGCCGCCATCGCCGAGGCCGACCCGACCTCGCCCTGGCAGCCGACCTCCGCGCCCGCGATGGACGCGTTCGTCTTAATGAGAGCACCGATCGCCGTCGCGGTCAGTAGGAAGTCGTGTACGAGGGCGCGTCGGCGGGCCGCGCAGGCCTCGGGCGATGCGGGATCGTCGGTGATGTCCTCCGAGGAATTGTCCGTCGTCATGCGGATGTGCGCCAGCGGGGTGACCGCACCGTCCCCCGTCGCAGGGCCCGCCGCAACGCCGGGCGTCGAACCCGTCTCCGGGCAGTGCGTCACCAGGTAGCCCAGGACTGCGGGGATGACGCCGGCCGCACCGTTCGTCGGCGCCGTCACGACGCGGTGGCCCGCTGCGTTCTCCTCGTTGACGGCCAGGGCAAAGAGGTTCACCCAGTCCATCGCACGCATCGGGTCGGCCACGGTCGACACCCAGGCGCGCGCACCGGGGGAGCGCACACCGTCCGCGGGAGATGCGCCCGAGGGGGCCCCGGCCTCGTCCGACGAAGAAGAGGGGAAGCCCGTCAGGCGCTCCGCGAGCTGGCCGGCGAGCGCACGGGCGCGGCGCGGAATATCCAAGCCACCCGGCAGGATGCCCGCCGCCGATGTGCCCGCGTCCACGCAGTCGAACATCGTGTCGGCGATGCGATCCAGGTAGGCGTTGACGGTCTCGCGGGGACGCACCGCCTCCTCGTTCATGCGCACGAGCTCCGCGATGCTGAGGCCGGACACGTCACACGCGGCGAGCAACTGTGCGCCCGACGCAAAGGGGTGCGGCGCGGGAACGTCGATGCCCACGCCCGTCTGGCTCGTCGCGAGCGAGGAAACCTCCGGGTTGTATGGGTCGTCATTCGTCTGAATCATGACGAAGCCGCCGCCCACCGAATAATAGGTGCGCTCCAGGATGACGGCGCCGTCCTCGTCGGAGGCCGTGATCGTCAGCGCGTTCACGTGATAGGGCAGGATCGTGCGCGCCGCGAAACGCACGTCCTCGGCGATGTTGAGGGGCACCTGCGTGCCGCTGGGCAGCGTCAGCGTCCCCGACGAGGCCAGGGTCGGCAGGATGGACTCCACCGTCTCGATGTCCACCGTCTCCGGGTCGTAGCCCGCCAGGCCGAGGAGGACCGCGCGGTCCGTCGAGTGGCCGCGGCCCGTTGCGCCCAGCGACCCGAACAGGTCAATCGTGATGTGCGACGGCGGCTTCAGCGTCGTCAGCTCCGTCGTGAACGCCAGGCCCGCGCGCATCGGACCCACCGTGTGCGACGAGGACGGCCCGATACCAATACGGAACATGTCGAAGACCGACAGCGGGTGCGGCGCATCGTGCGCGGCTACCTCGCCCGAGACGATAGCTGCGGGCGTGGGGCGCGACGGGTCGTACGTCGTCACAGATGCGCCGAGGGCGACGGGGCGAAGATCCATGGGGACTATTGTGCAGCAGTCGGCTGGGGCGCTGCCTGTTGTGATGGCGTGTCTTGGTGTGGCTGCTCTGTGCGCCCGTGGGAGGCGGCCCGCCCGCTCGAAAAGCCACACGCGAGCTGCGCTCGGAGTGGCTGATCTCGAGGCCCGCCCTGGCCGTCGTGGTCATCGCCACCGGTACGCTGGTCGTCTTCCAGGTCGCCGCTCCCGAGGCAGCCCAGGAGCCCGCCGCCACCGGCATCGACGTTGGTAATGTCTATGCGTCCATGGGTCAGGGGCATACCCGTGAGAACCCGACCGGCGCAAACCTGAACGACAGCATCCGCTACGGCATTGTCAGAGGCATGAGTGAGAATCGCGTGACAACGGGACAGAGCCCGATGATGACGTGGCTGGGTGGCGAGTACGCGAAGAATAATGACGCGTGGACCTACATCGCCCGCGGTGCGCCGTGGAAGTGGGATGGCCAAAAGAATAATACGGGTCCCGGCGACTCTGAAGCCAGTAAGAAGTGGATGCGGTCGCACTACGACCAGTGGTCTGGGGATGCCAACAAGATCTGGGTGAACGGCCAGAGCGCCATCGGCTTCAAGCCCAACAACCCGGGTACCGTCCAGCCGGGCGAGACCTTCCTGCTAGGCGCGATCCGCCACAACAGCCTGCCGATTCAGCAGGCGGCTGCTCCTGGTGGCCTCGGTCAGCCCTACCTGGTCTCGAGCCTGAACCTTCAGTTCACCGATCTGATTCCCGGTGACCTGGGTAAGGCTTTCCCCTTCATCAACCACGAAACCTTCAACACCCTGTCCTCGACGATCATCTACTGCAAGGGTGGTGCCTACATCAAGCACCCCGGTATTGCTAGGACGGGCACCTGCCGCACTGACATCGGCATCAACGGTAAGTCTTCGACAGAACCTGCAATCCCCGAGTCTGGCGTTCAGTACCTGCGCGACGCTGTCATGGACCGGGGGATCTACTACGGTACCCCGAAGTGGATCACCGCAAATGGTGAACGGCAGTTCATCGGCACGGCCTATCATCGGCACGGCCTACGAGCCCGAGCTGGCTAACTCGGCCGACCCCTCGCAGGGTTACGTCAACAAGCCCGAGTCTCGCTCCGGACGCTACTACTGTGTCAAGTACGTCGGCGAGGGCAACGGCGACTACGACCTGTACGGCCAGTACTACAACAAGGGGGCGGAGCAGCCGTACAGCCACGTCACCGCTAAGAGGGTGACTCCCACCGAGTGGCCCGGCGCGAAGGGCAACGTCAACGAGAACCTCTACGTCTGGGACTCGGTGAAGCTGCAGAAGACGACCTGTGATCGCACCTTCACGAAGAACGGTCGCACCTACCGTCTGCAGCTGTGGGGCTTTACCCCTGCGACGAACGCAACGAACTTCCTGACCCCGGATAACTTCAACTCCATCCCGACGGCCAACTGCCCGGCGACGCCTCCGGCGGACGCCAAGCGCACCGACACCTCTGTGACTCAGGAGCTCTCGGTCAACTACGGCTGCCTCTACGGTGTCATCACCGAGGAGTGTTCCGTGCGCATCGCGAAGGCTGCTCCACGGTCATCAATAGGCGCATCAGCCCCACCAGTCACGGTGGTGTTGGGCATCA
>ERZ772766.677-NODE-677-length-19432-cov-4.768592_pt1 | contig 19432 bp, 17 predicted proteins | sample MGYA00511379_ERZ772766 | MGnify/ENA primary metagenome ERZ772766 (study PRJEB29015, sample SAMEA2737895) | human oral metagenome | biome: human oral; feature: human-associated habitat; material: dental | place: China | collected 2116 ...
TCGGAAAAATGTACGCGTAGTTCCTTGACCACTTGGTTGTAGTTGTTGCCCACGGCGCGGTATTGCGCATGAAAAGACGAGAGTTTGGTGTAATAATCGAGCAGCGTCTTGTCCGTTTTTATCACGCGAAAAGACTGCGAGAAGACACGGGCCTTGATGAAAACCGCACGGGCATAGACACCCGATTGGTCGTACATGGAGAGAAATTTAAGCCATTCCTCGTCATCGAAACGCACCATGACGCAGTGCGTCTTCCTTGTTTCCTTGGAGTGCTTGCCCCACTTGGGGCTGTCATAGCTATCCCTGTTTTCATTTTCTTTTTTCATATTTCTGTGGATTAAGTGGTTTTGCGACTCGGCCACCGTGCCGATTGTTCCCCTATATAGATAGAACTGCCCTTCAAAGGATTTCCGACTTCGGAGAAAATGCCTCCCTTTCCTTGTGTAGAGAGGGCATCTTTCGGGAGTTACCCGAAAGCCTTTGAGTTACTCAAAGGACATCTTGCTGTGTCTTTGAGGACACAAACATCCGCCTTCGGACGGATGAGGGAGTTACCTTCAGAAGCCGTCAGGGAGAACACCGACCGACAGAGCTCGTCGCTCGGGTGCAAAATTAGGCAGAATATCCACCCGAAAACCGACAGGAACGACGCCAAAAGCTGCCACAACGACGCCACAAGCTGCCACGTGGCTGAAAAACGATACAAGTACCGACATTTTGTTGTTTATTTGCACCGACAAACCAAAAGACGTCAGTCAATCTGCCGGTTGGTTGAGAGAGACTCATGCCCCAATAGCCATTGGTTGGTTGCAACCGACACTTGGTTGTCCGTTTCTCCGGCAGTATCTCCGCAAGGAGAATTAGCGGTCGCAACCGACGGACGGCGAGAATATGGTTGGAACGTCAAGCGGAAGAAACCGACAAACCGACAAACAAATGTATCAATATATGTATCACCCATAAAACCAAGAAGACAATGGACAAACAAAAAGACAAACCACTGTATGTTGCTTTCTCCACCCAGAAAGGCGGAGCGGGCAAGACCACGCTCACGGTGCTCATGGCGAGCTACCTGCATTACGTAAAGGGATATGACGTCGCCGTCATCGACTGCGACTTCCCCCAGTACAGCATCCATGACATGCGCAAACGCGACATGGACACCATCATGAAGGATGACTATTACAAGGTACAGGCGTATGACCTGCTCAGACAGCTGGGAAAGAAATACTATCCCGTCGTCTGCAGCCGCGCCGAGGACGCCATCTCCTCCGCAGAAAGCCTTTGCAGAGGCGGGAAGATGCCGGACGTCATCTTCTTCGACCTGCCCGGTACCATCAACAATGCCGAGATCGTCAATACCGTATCTCGGATGGACTATATCTTCACGCCCATCATCGCCGATCGTGTGGTGATGGAAAGCTCCATCAAGTTCGCCACCGTCATCAACGAGCAGATGGTCGTCACGGGCAAATCCGCCATCAAGGGGATTTACCTGATATGGAACATGGTGGACGGGCGCGAAAAGACGGAACTCTATGAAGCCTACGAAAAGGTGTGCGCGGAGTTCGCCCTGCCCATCCTTTCCACCCGACTTCCCGACAGCAAGCGGTTCCGCAAGGAGATGGCATCCGAGCGAAAGGCGGTGTTCCGCTCCACGACATTCCCCACGGACAAGAGCCTGCTGAGGGGAAGCAATGTGGACAGGCTCGCAGACGAAATACTTGACATTATAAACCTCAAAAGATAAAGACAATGGCAAAGAAGACAAGAGTGGAAGACATCGACAGCAATTTCATCATCAACTCGTTCCGTCGGGACGACATGAGCATCCCACCCGAAGCAAGGACGAACGGAGTGGAAAGTGAAAAGCAGGAAGAGTCGGAAGATGAGTCGCCTATGGGAAAAGAAGCGGGCAAGGAAGAAGAACAGAAGACGGAGGGAATGCCGGCACGCCGCAGACGGTCGAAAGACAGGGAGCAGGAATACCTTGCCGCCTTTCACAAGGAAGTGGACATCCCAGCCCGTATCGGTAAGACCGTGTACATCCGTAAGGAGTACCATGAACGGATACAGCGTATCCTGCGCATCATCGCCAAGGACGAGGTGTCTCTGTTCAGCTATATAGACAATGTGCTGACCTACCACTTCGAGCATTTCGGCGAAGAAATCAAAAAGTTATATGAAAACAACAGTTCAATATTCTAAAAACAAAAGACAATGGAAAAGAAAGACAACCTTTCCCTTTACAGAGAAACATTCTTAAAGAAGACGCATTACACGGCAAGAGACGGCAAACAGGTGTACATTCCGGTCGTCTATCATGAGAAGATGCTCAAAATCGTACAGCTTATATGCAGCAACAGGGTTAACGTCTCGGATTTGCTGTGCAACATGCTCGAAGAACATTTCAGAACGCACGGCGAGGAGCTCAAAGCCCTCTATGAGGAAGCCCTGCTTAAGAACATGGAGCTATGACGACCTTTCTCATCATTGCCCTGCTGGCATACAACGCTTGGCTGGCCTATCACCTTTTGAGCCGACCTTCTGCCGCCAAAGGGCAAACGGCTTCAGAGGAAGAAACCAAAAAGAAGCCCGAAGCGCAGGAAGAGGCGGCCGATGTCGTGGGTAAGAGTCGTTTCAAGATGGAGGCCTCCGTACCCGCACAACAGGAAAGGACGACGCCACTCGCTGCCACTACGGCGCCACAAGCTGCCACTCAGGAAAAAACGGAGGCGGTAGACATCGAAGACACTACCTTTGCCGACGAAACGGACGAGAAGCCTTTCCGGCAAGTTCCCACTGACCGCCTTGACGAGACCTTCACCGACATCAGGATAAATGATGTTGCAGGCGGAAACGAAGCAGAGGAGGACGAAGAGCCCGACACGCCAACGGCAAAGGGCACGAGCTTCGAGGACATCGACAGGGCGGTGAAGTCCGTGAGGAAGCCCGAAGCGGACGAAGCAGAAAAGCTCCACGCCGGCAAGACCTTCAAGGACATCGCCGAGACGGAACTCTTTCAAAAGCTCACCGATAGCTTCGCCGGCATCTCCGACAGAGTCAACGAGGTCATCGACCTCTATACCGCCCGTGCCGCAGATGCAAAACCGCTCGTCCTGCCCGCGCGCATCGAAGACTTCGATATCCGCGATTTTGTATAACCCGTTAACAAGAAACGACAATGAAAGAAAAAGACTACGGATAAGGCGCACCAGCTGCCACTATATCCACAAGAAAGTTAAGTAAGACAATTTAATCCAACCCCGACGGGCGGCGTATGAGCGTTTTCCATGCATGCCCGTCACCAAACAAAGCTTTATGAACAACAAGCAAAAACTATTTCTCTCGGCAGTATTGCTTTTTACTGCCGCTTCCGCCCTTGCGCAGGGCAACGGCCTCTCGGGTATCAACCAAGCCACGAACATGGTGACCTCGTACTTCGATCCCGCCACGAAACTCATCTACGCCATCGGTGCCGTGGTGGGGCTTATCGGGGGAATGAAAGTCTATTCGAAGTTCTCGTCCGGCGACCCGGACACCTCGAAGACCGCCGCCTCTTGGTTCGGTGCCTGCATCTTCCTCATCGTGGCGGCCACCATCCTGCGTTCCTTCTTCCTCTAAACGACGAAAGGAATAGGAACAATGGCTGAGTTTTCAATCAACAAGGGGATTGGGGCGTCGGTCGAGTTCAAGGGGCTGAAGGCACAGTACCTTTTCATCTTCGCGGCGGGATTGCTCACGCTGTTCGTCCTGTTCGTCATCCTCTACATGACGGGCATCGACCAGTGGTTCTGCATCGGTTTCGGGGTCGTCTCCGCCTCCGCCTTGGTGTGGGGTACGTTCGCCCTGAACCGCAAGTGCGGCGCGCACGGGCTCATGAAGCTCGGTGCCGCCCGCAACCGTCCGCGCTACCTGCTCCACCGCAAATCCCTTCCCCGTATCATCAGACACAAGAAACTTAAAAAGAAAGACGAAAATGAGGAACATTCTTAAAGCCACCACGGTGGAAAACAAGCTGCCCCTGCTTGCCGTGGAGAGCGGGTGCGTCATCTCCAAAGATGCCGACCTGACGGTCTGCTTCGCGGTGACGCTGCCCGAACTCTACACGGTCACGGCGCAGGAGTACGAGGCGATACACGCCGCGTGGTGCAAGGCCGTCAAGGTGCTGCCCGACTTCTGCATCGTGCACAAGCAGGACTGGTTCATTAGGGAAAGCTACCGCCCCGATTTGCAAAAGGAGGACATGAGCTTCCTTTCCCGCAGCTTCGAGCGGCACTTCAACGAACGCCCGTACCTCAAGCACGCCTGCTATCTCTACCTCACCAAGACGACCAAGGAGCGCAACCGCCGCGAGAGCAACTTCTCCACGCTCTGCCGCGGACACATCGTGCCCAAAGAAGTCGACAAAGAGACGGCAGGCAAGTTCTTGGAGGCTACGGAGCAGTTCGAGCGCATCATGAACGACTCGGGCTTCATCACGCTGAAGAGGCTCTCCGACGAGGAGCTTGTCGGCACCGACGACACGGCGGGCATCATCGAGCGGTATCTCTCCCTGCTGCCCGAGGGCGACACCTGCCTGCAGGACATCGACCTCTCGCCGCGCGAGATGCGGGTGGGCGACAACCGCCTATGCCTCTTCACTCTCTCCGAGCCGGGCGACCTGCCCGCCAAGGTGGGCACCGACATCCGCTACGAACGGCTCTCCACCGACCGCTCCGACTGCCGCCTGTCGTTCGCCGCACCCGTGGGACTGCTGCTGCCCTGCAACCACATCTACAACCAGTACCTCTTCCTCGACAACAGCGAGGAGAACTTGCAGAAGTTCGAGAAATCCGCCAAGAACATGCAGTCGCTCTCGCGCTACAGCCGCAGCAACGCCATCAATCAGGACTGGATCGAGGAGTACCTCAACGAGGCACGCTCCTTCGGGCTGACCTCCGTCAGGGCGCACTTCAACGTCATGGCATGGAGCGACGACGAGGATGAGCTCAGGCACGTCAAGAACGACACAGGCAGCCAGCTGGCGAGCATGGAGTGCATGCCGCGCCACAACACCGTAGACTGTCCGACGCTCTTCTGGGCGGCCATGCCCGGCAACGGTGCCGACTTCCCCGCCGCGGAGAGTTTTTACACGTTCACCGAGCAGGCGGTGTGTCTCTTCACCGAGGAGACCAACTACCGCAACTCGCCCTCGCCCTTCGGTATCAAGATGGTCGACCGCCTCACGGGCAAGCCCCTGCATCTGGACATCTCCGACCTGCCCATGAAGCGCGGTGTCTTCACCAACCGCAACAAGTTCGTGCTCGGTCCCTCGGGCAGCGGCAAGTCGTTCTTCATGAACCACCTCGTGCGCCAATACTACGAGCAGGGCACACACGTGGTACTCGTGGACACGGGCAACTCCTATCAGGGGCTCTGCGAGATGATACGGCGCAAGACAGGAGGGGCGGACGGCGTCTACTTCACCTACACGGAAGAGAAGCCCATCTCGTTCAACCCCTTCTACACCGACGACTACGTCTTCGACGTGGAGAAGAAGGACAGCATCAAGACGCTGCTGCTTACGCTGTGGAAGAGCGAAAGTCAGGAAGTCTCCAAGACCGAGTCCGCCGAGCTGGGCAGCGCCGTGTCCGCCTATGTGGAGCTGATACGCGCCGACAGGAGCGTCACGCCCTGCTTCAACACCTTTTACGAGTACATGAAAGGCACCTACCGGCAGGAATTGGAGGCACGCGACATCAAGGTGGAGAAGTCCGACTTCAACATCGACAACTTCCTCACCACGCTCCGGCAGTATTACCGCGGCGGACGTTACGACTTCCTGCTCAATTCGGCAGAGAACATCGACCTGCTCTCCAAGCGTTTCATCGTCTTCGAAATCGACAGCATCAAGGAGAACCGCGAACTCTTCCCCGTGGTGACCATCATCATCATGGAGGCTTTTATAGGCAAGATGCGGCGGCTCAAAGGCGTGCGTAAGCAGCTCATCGTGGAAGAAGCCTGGAAGGCCCTCTCCTCGGCGAACATGGCCGAATACCTGCGCTACATGTACAAGACGGTGAGAAAATACTTCGGCGAAGCCATCGTGGTGACGCAGGAGGTGGACGACATCATCTCTTCGCCCGTGGTCAAAGAGAGCATCATCAACAATTCCGACTGCAAGATACTGCTCGACCAGCGCAAGTATATGAACAAGTTCGACCAGATACAGGCGCTCTTGGGGCTCACCGACAAGGAACGCGGACAGATTCTCTCCATCAACATGGCCAACCACCCGGGGCGACTCTACAAGGAGGTATGGATCGGGCTTGGCGGCGTGCAGAGTGCCGTCTACGCCACGGAGGTAAGTCCTGAAGAATACCTCGCCTACACCACCGAGGAAACCGAGAAGGTGGAGGTGCGCGCACTGGCTGAGCAGTACGGCGGCGACATCAAGAAAGCCATCCGGGAGCTGGCCGAGCGAAGGCGGACGGCACGGAGCGGCTAATCCCGTCGGACATATCACTAGATGTATCGGTTTAGGCAAACGTGGAAAAATAATTGGACAGACGTGTCCAAACACTTGGACTAACTTGTCCAGCTCATTGGACAAACGTGTCCAATGAATTATACAAACGTGTATAAGTAATTATACAAGCCTGTATAACCGGTTATACAAACGTGTATAAGCTGCCTTGTTCACGTATGCGAGGCTGACACATCCTTATCTTAGTCAAGAGACTGCATATTTAGTATTCACATCAACATCAACAAAGAAATGAAAACAAGAGTATTTACCATCATCGCCCTTTGCCTGCTCTTTGCGGGCAGGGCAAGCGCGCAGTGGGCGGTCATCGACCCCTCCAACATCGCGCAGAGCATCATCAACGCCGGGAAGAACATCGCACAGACCACGACCACGGCGCAGAACATGGTCAAGAACTTTCGGGAGACCGTGAAGATTTACGAGCAGGGCAAGAAATACTACGACGCCCTCAAATCGGTGAACAACCTTATCAAGGACGCCCAGAAGGTGCGCAAGACCATTCTCATGGTGGGCGAGATTACCGACGTCTACGTGAACAGCTACCGCCGGATGCTGCACGACAGCAACTTCTCGCCCGCCGAACTCAGCGCCATCGCCTTCGGCTACACCAAGCTCCTCGAAGAGAGCAACGACGTGCTCAAGGAACTCAAGCAGGTGGTGAACATCACCACGCTCTCGATGACCGACAAGGACAGAATGGACGTGGTAGACCGCTGTTACATGCGGATGAAGAACTACCGCAACCTCGTGAATTACTACACCAATAAGAACATCTCCGTGAGCTACCTGCGCGCCAAGAAGAGGAACGACCTCGACCGCGTGATGGCGCTCTACGGCAATGCGAACCAAAGATACTGGTAGGCCATGAACTTCGACAACCTTCACGAAATCCTCCGTTCGCTCTACGAGGAGATGATGCCGCTGTGTGCCGACATGGCGGGCGTGGCGAAGGGCATCGCCGGTCTGGGTGCGCTCTTCTACGTGGCTTACCGCGTGTGGCAGTCGCTCGCCCGTGCCGAGCCCATCGACGTCTTTCCGATGCTCCGCCCATTCGTCATCGGGCTGTGCATCATGTTCTTCCCCACGGTGGTGCTCGGCATGCTTAACGGCGTGATGAGTCCCATCGTCAAGGGTACCAACGGGATGTTGCAGGAGCAGACCTTCGACATGAAGAAGTACCGCGAGCAGAAAGACAAGTTGGAGTATGAGGCGATGGCACGCAACCCCGAAACCGCCTACTTGGTGAGCGACGAGGCGTTCGACAAGCAGATCGAGGAGCTGGGCTTCTCGCCCGCCGACTTGGCGACGATGACGGGATGTATCTCGAACGGGGTGCCTACAACCTCGAAAAGAAAGTGCGTGACTTCTTCCGCAGCATCATGGAGCTGCTCTTCGAGGCCGCCGCGCTCATCATCGACACCCTGCGCACGTTCTTCCTCGTCGTGCTGGCGATACTCGGTCCGATTGCCTTCGCCATCTCCGTATGGGACGGCTTTCAGTCCACGCTCACGCAGTGGGTCTGCCGCTATGTGCAGGTGTACCTCTGGCTGCCCGTGTCCGACCTGTTCAGCACCATTCTTGCAAGGATACAGATACTGATGCTGCAGAACGACATCACCGAGTTGCAGAACAATCCCGCCTTCTCCATCGACGCGAGCAACGGGGTGTACATCGTCTTCCTCGTCATCGGCATCGTGGGCTACTTCACCATCCCCACCGTCTCGGGCTGGATCATTCAGGCGGGCGGCATGGGCAGCTACAACCGCAGCATCAACAACATGGCGAGTCTTGCCGGCAAGCGTGCGGCAGGTGCAGCGGGAGCCGTGGCGGGCAATGCCGCCGGTCGTGCGGGACATCTCATCAAGTCCGCTTACCAGCGCATGAAATCGTAAAAACAGAAAAGAAACGAATAGAACAATGGAATTCAAATCTCTAAAGAACATCGAAAGCTCGTTCAGGCAGATACGCCTGTTCGGCATCATCTTCCTCTGTCTGTGCACGGCTATCGTGGGCTACACGCTGTGGAGTTCCTATCGGTTCGCCAAGCGGCAGCGCGAGAAGATTTACGTATTGGACGGGGGCAAGAGCCTGATGCTCGCCCTCTCGCAGGACTTGTCGCAGAACCGCCCCGCCGAAGCGCGGGAGCATGTGCGGCGTTTCCACGAACTCTTCTTCACCCTCTCGCCCGACAAGAGCGCCATCGAACACAATGTCCGCCGCGCCCTGCTCTTGGCGGACAAGAGCGCCTACGACTGCTATGCCGACTTTGCCGAAAAGGGCTATTACAACCGCATCATCGCGGGCGGCATCAACCAGACGCTCCGGGTGGACAGCGTGGTGTGCAGCTTCGACGCCTATCCCTACCGCGCCGTGACCTATGCCACGCAGCTCATCATCCGGCAGAGCAACGTCACCCGACGGAGCCTCAAGACGGAGTGCCGCCTCCTGAATGCCGCCCGTTCGGACGACAATCCCAACGGCTTTACTATCGAGGGTTTTAATATTCTCGAAAACAAGGACCTTCAAACCGTGAAGCGATGAAAAGGGAAAAGACCAGCAAAGTATTGTGGCGGGCATTGTGGAAAGCCTACGACTTCCGTAAACGTGCTTTACGGCGGTTGCGGGCTTACCACGACAGCCTGTCCGAGCGGACGCGGCGGCGCATCGTCCTGACGATGCTCGTCCTCTTCACCCTGCTCTCGCTCTATACCGTCGGCAAATCAGTCTATGGTCTGCTGCATGGTGGCGGCGAGCACATGGAAATCAAACATATTCAAACGTTCAAACAAAAACGATAATGACACAGACAAGTAAAGAAAAACAGAAACGACCGCTCACCGAAGCCGAGCGGCAGCGGAGGATGAAACTGCTCGTCTATCCGCTCATGGTGCTGCTCTTCGCCGGCTCGATGTGGCTCATCTTCGCGCCCTCGTCCGCCGACAAAGCAAAGGAAGACGCAGGCAAGGGCTTCAACATAGAGATGCCCGCCGCCGACAGCACGGGCATCATCGCTGACAAGCGAAAAGCCTACGAGGCGGCAGAGATGGAGCAACGACAGCAACAGCGCAACCGAGACCTGCAAGACCTCGGCTCGCTCTTTACCTCGGATAATACGAGTGCAGCCCATGCCGCCATCGATGATTTCGGCACGGGCAGTCAACCCTCTCCACAGGACAACGCACAAGGCGGCACTTCCTCCGTACGCTCTTCATTAGGTGCCTACCGCGACCTCAACACCACGCTGGGCGGCTTTTACGAGCGTGAGCAGCCGAGGCAGGATACGGAAAAGGAAGAGCTCAAAGCCCGTCTGCACGAATTGGAAGAACGGCTGAATATGCAAAGAACCCGCTCCTCTGCGATGGACGAGCAGGAAGCGCTTTTGGAAAAATCCTACCGGCTGGCGGCGAAGTACATGCCCGCTGCAAGTGGCTCTGCACCTTTCGGCAAGGCTGCCACGGGCGACACGCTGCAAGCGGCTGCCTCGGCAGGCGTACACAGGAAAACCGTGGTGACACCCGTCAAGCGGGTGGCGCGGCAGGTGGTATCTGCGCTCGGGCAGCCTATGACGGACGAAGCTTTTATTACTGCCCACTCTCAACAACGTAACTACGGCTTTCAGACGGCAGTAGGTGTGCAGGCTGCGGCGGAGAAGAACACCATCGCCGCCACCGTCTACGGCAACCAGACCGTCAGCGACGGACAGGCGGTGCGCCTGCGGCTCTCGGAACCGATGGCGGCGGGCGAACGTATCCTGCCGAAGAACGCCCTTATAACGGGCGCGGCCAAGATACAGGGTGAACGGCTCACCATCGTCATCGAGACGCTCGAATACGGCGGTACGCTCATCCCCACGGCTCTCTCGGTCTACGATACCGACGGGCAGGAAGGCATCTTTATTCCCAACTCGATGGAGCGCAGTGCCGCCAAGGAGATTGCCGCCAACATGGGCACCGCCGCAGGCAGCAGCGTGAACATCTCCACCGATGCGGGGGCGCAGCTCGCCGCCGACGTGGGCAAGGGGCTGCTGCAAGGCACGTCGCAGTACTTCGCCAAAAAGGTGCGCGCCGTCAAGGTGCATCTCAAGGCGGGCTACCGCGTGCTGCTTTTCCAAAAGAAAGATTAATCAACAATGTTTTTATTACCAACTAAATCCAACAGTAAAATGAAGAAAATGTTATTTGTCCTCGCCCTCTTCATGGGCGTGGCATGTGCGAATGCACAGCAACAGGGTATCAAACAGGTGAAACCGGTGGGCGTTGCCGCCGCTGCACCATATGACGGGCTGACGCGGCAGCTGACCTTCGAGCGGATGATACCGCCTCACGGGTTGGAAGTGACCTACGGGAAAACGGTGCACATCCTCTTTCCCGCAGAAGTGCGCTACGTAGACCTCGGCTCGCCCGACCTCATCGCCGGTAAGGCGGACGGAGCGGAGAATGTCATCCGCGTAAAATCTACTGTCAAGGGCTTTCAGGGGGAGACGAACATGAGCGTCATCACCGAGGACGGCTGCTTCTACACTTTTAACGTGCGCTATGCCGACGAGCCGCTGCTACTCAATGTGGAAATGGCGGACATCATCCACGACGGTGAAAGTGCGAACCGTCCGAACAATGCGCAGGAGGTGTACCTTAACGAGCTGGGCAGCGAGAGCCCGATGCTCGTGCGGCTCATCATGAAGTCCATTTACAGGCAGGACAGACGAACAGTCAAGCACATCGGCTGCAAGCGTTTCGGCGTGCAATACCTGCTCAAGGGCATCTACACGTACGGCGGATTGATATACTTCCACACCGAAATCAGGAACCAAAGCCACATTCCCTTCGACGTGGATTACATGACGTGGAAAATCGTGGATAAGAAGGTGGCCAAGCGCACGGCCGTGCAGGAGCAGGTCGTGCTTCCGCTGCGGGCACAGAACTATGTCACCTGCGTGCCGGGCAGCAAGAATGAGCGGACGGTCTTTGCCCTGTCGAAGTTCACCATCCCCGACGGCAAGCAACTTGTCGTGGAGCTGTGCGAGAAGAACGGCGGCAGGCATCAATCGTTCACCATTGAGAACGAAGACCTTGTGCGTGCAAGGGAAATCAGCGAACTTGAAGTGAAGTAATGATGAGAAAGCTTGCATTTTTCCTCTTTGTCGTGTCGCTTGCCCTTTTTCGGGGGCAGGCACACGCCCAACGCTGTCTGCCCGGAATGAAAGGCATACGCCTCACGGCTGGCATGGCAGACGGTTTTTATGCCAAGTCTGCAAGTAACAACGCAGGCTATTCGTTCGGGGCTTCGCTTGCCACCTATACCAAAGGCGGCCATCAATGGGTGTTCGGAGCGGAATATCTCCGCAGATACCATCCCTATCGCGAAAGCCGCATTCCCGTGGAGCAGTTCACGGGTGAGGGAGGTTTCTTCTGTGACGTGCTTTCGGACGTCAGCAAGACCTTTTTCCTGTCGGCGGGTGTTTCCGCCTTGGCAGGCTATGAGACGGTCAATGGCGGCAAGAAACTGCTCTTCGACGGCTCTACGATACGCAATAAAGACGGTTTTGTCTATGGTGGGGCAATCACCTTGCAGGCGGAGACCTATCTGACGGACAGATTGGTGTTGCTGCTCTACGGCAGGGAACGTTGTCTGTGGGGAGGTGCTACGGGGCATTTCCATGCACAGTACGGTCTCGGACTGAAAATCATGATGGACTGACGATGGACGCACGACGAATGAGAGAAATCCCCATTGCGGACTTCCTGAACGCAATGGGAATCCATCCGACCAAACAGAGAGGAAATGTTTTGTGGTATTCCGCTCCGTACCGCACGGAGCGGACGCCCTCCTTCAAGGTCGACACCACCAAGAATGTATGGTTCGACTTTGGAACGGGCAAGGGTGGCGACATCTTCGACTTGGCAGGAGCATTCATCGGGAGTGAGGATTTTCTTTTAAGGGCGGCTTTTATCGCAAAGAGCGGTGCGTGTCCGCTTCCCGTTATGGCGCAATCGACAAGGAATAAAGAAAGAGAGCCTGCTTTTGAAGATATTTGGGTGCGTTCCTTGCAGGACAGCAAATTGCTGGGCTATCTGGAAGAACGGGGCATCGATGCTCATGTTGCCATATCCAACTGTGAAGAACTGAGGTACCGTGTACATGGCAAACGATATTATGCTGTCGGTCTCCGTAATAGGAGCGGAGGGATGGAACTGCGTAACCGCTTCTTCAAGGGGTGCATACCGCCGAAGGACATTTCTTTGAAGCGTAACGGCTCGGAGGTATGTGCCGTATTCGAGGGCTTTATGGATTACCTCTCCGCTATGCAAATGGGCATCATCGCTTCGGATTGGCTTGTACTTAATTCCGTTTCCAACGTGGAGAAAGCTTTGCAAGTGCTAGGCGACTATCAGAGGATTGAATGCTATCTCGACAACGACGAGGCAGGGAGAAGGACTTTTGATAGGTTGAGAGTAAACTTCGGGGATAAAGTCGTTGACTGTTCCTCTCTGTATGCCGGCCACAAGGATTTGAATGAGTACCTGCTCTCTTGGCGAGCAGGATTGAATGTATAACGATAAAAAATAACGAACAGATGAGAAAGAAAATTTTTAATATGATTTGGGTAATGGGAGTGCTTGCCCTTGCGGTGTTTTGTCTATCTGCTTGTAATCACGAGTTGGATATTCAGACCGCGTATCCGTTCAAGTTAGAGACGATGCCCATACCGGGCAGGATAACAAAGGGGCAGACCGTGGAGATACGCTGCACGCTCGTGCGGCAGGGGCGGTTTGCCGACACGCGCTACAGTATCAGGTATTTCCAATATGATGGTACAGGCGTACTGCGCATGGATGACGGCATGGTATTCAAGCCCAACGACCGTTATGCGCTCAAACGCGAAATGTTCCGCCTCTATTACACCTCCGCCACCACCGATGCACAGAAGCTCACGATTACGGTGGAGAGTTCCGACGGACAGGCACAGGAGCTGGATTTTAGTTTCAACAACGACACGAAAAAGGACGAGAGTGGGGGGCAGGACACTTCGTCAAAAGAGGATGAGAGGCATTTTGGCGGCAGGCGTTAGGCGGATATTTTGCTTGTGTCTGCTTGTACTCACTGCTCTTTCCTTGCCTGCACAGCCACGTCAACCGCTTTCACGCTTCGAACGTGCCGTGCGCTGCGTAAAATACTTCGAGGGCTGGCATGGACGCGGTCGGTATCCATACATCGGTTACGGTCACCGCCTGCTGAAAGGAGAGCGGTTGACGGCGGATATGAGCGAACGACAGGCGGACTCGCTCCTACGTGCCGACCTGCTCAGCCGCTACGCCCTTTTCCGTCACTTCGGCAAGGATGCCCTGCTCCTGACCGTACTCTCCTACAATGTGGGCACGGGCACGCTGCTCGGTGGCAGAAACCGTCCCAAAAGCCGGCTGGTACGGAAACTCGAACGGGGCGACAGAAATATCCGGCCCGAATATCTCTCTTTCTGCCGCTATAAAGGCAGGATGCTGCCCGGTCTGCTCAAGCGGCGGCGTGTGGAGTTTGCTATGTTCTATGTTCCCTGATTATATTATGCCCCTTGTGACTTTACTTCACAAGGGGTGTTTTCTTGGTATTTTATTAGTCTTTCCGTTATTGAAAACGAGCCTTGTTTACAGAACAAAATAAGCACCATACTGTTGTCGTCCTAAACCTGCAATATTGCATTCTATGTATTCAATTTAGGGGCATCTGTACTTTATTATTTCTTTCAACAAACAAAAGAAGAAAAGATAACCTTTAAAAAAGAAGTTCTCTCTACAGAAAGTTGTGGATATTGTGTAGAATTCATCGCGAAATTTCGTACCTTTGTGATATCACCAATAGCTTTAATCATAAGTGGTATGAGGCAAATGAAGAAGAAATCGATGAAGAAATCATCGTAAAAATAATGCTTTCAAGTCAAGGATTCTTTGGATGGCAAACCATCCCCCTTTGTCATTAAAAACAATTAAAACATCAATAATATAAAGTTAAACAATGGAGACAATTAGTATTAAGGCAATTTATAATTTACAGAGATTTTCAATCCTGCAAACAAAACTGAACCCAGCGACCTCTGAATTGATACCGAATTCTTATGCGTATGCATGGTTCGCCAACATTTACCCATGCCTACATGATTCGGATATTCATCATGATTTAAAAGAATGTTTTGCAACAAAAGAAAAGCAAGTAAAATTAATTGCAGAAATTGCAGATAAAAATTGGTTGAACAAAAAGAATCTCACTTATTATGAGTATGAGAAATTATTTCGCGAAGATGATAAATATGAAAACTATAATATTAGTAGAGTAGAACTTCTTCCTGCTTTTAGATACTTTTATCTTGAAGGTATTTTTGATGATGATTTTTGGATAAAACTATTAGAAAAGGGTGAATATCCGATTGAAGCAGATAGCATAACAAATGAATTCTGTCAAACGGATTTATACCTTCTTTAGTAGGACTTTTTCAGTGTTATAGGTTTGGCTAATTCCTTCATCTCATACGATTTTTCGAATTCATAAAATGGCTATATATAATCAAGGAAAGCTGGCAGGAATTGTAGGGTACAAACAATTGTACCCAAACGGGGAAATATACCCTCTTGAGAAACTCCTTACTGGATTACCGCGTATTTGGGCTATTAGACTAGTTTCAAATATGCAGAATAAGTTGGTTGGTAAACCTTTCTATAATCCTGATTTCAGAGATGAGAAAACGACTCAGATTGATGTGCCGAGATTCTTCTTTGGTCCCAGTAATCTAGACCAGTTGCTTGATGTAATCCACAGGTATAAGAACTACTTCACAATAGAGACAAAGAAAAAGCAACAACCGATGGAATATGCAACAGGTAGCGAGACACCACTACTTTTGCTGAAATACATTATGGCGATGCCAACAAATGAAGGTTCTGATAATATTGTGCAATTAGAAAAAAAACTATATACTGCTTTTTTGATAGCCAATGAAATTACCCTCAACAGAAATCAAGGAGAACCACCATATAAGCAAGAGGATGATTTGGAACTGTATCTAGCCAGTCTTTTGATGTCGAGGTATGCGTATAATGACTTTATAAATCAGGAATCAGATATTAATGAATTGGTTAGGAATCAGAATATCCGAACTACCAAGTTCTTCAATTTTGTGTCCCAGCATCCTCAACTCAAAGATTTGTATAATGAATTTCTGCAAACATACGGTCTTACATCATGGAAAGATTATTTGAGAACATATTTGAGCCTTCTATTTTTAGCCAGATATAAAACAGGTGTTATCAACTTTGAACGACTTAGGGATGAGGACGAACTATTATCAGAACAGATAGTGGATAGAGATTCCATTAACATTCATGAAGTCATCTCCTTGGAAGATAATGTGGACTATCAGGCTTTTAGGGAGAAACCATTTATTAAGATAGCACCTCACGAATATGCCGTCATAGATGTTTCATTTATGATTTATAGGATGTTTGATGGGCTATATTTCATATTCAATGATTTGTGGCAATGTAAACACTTGGATAATACGCAGGGCTTTAATACAATTTTTACGACAGAGTTTTCGGAAGGGACTGTCTTGGTAAATTGCCTGAAGGAAGTATCTAACGCGCATGGCTGGTTCTCTCTTACTGACTGTGAATGTAAGAGCATAGTTCCCGAGAAGAAATTAAGTTCTCCTCCAGATTTTTATATTCGAGACGGAAGAGATGTTATACTGTTTGAATGTAAAGATGTCAAGATACCCAAAGAAGTCAAGGCAGAAGGAACTATCCAACAACTCTTGGATGAAGTTGACAAAGATTTTGTGGGTTATCTGGATACTAAGAAAAACAAATGGCGTTATAAGGGTGTTGGACAGCTTGTTAGAAATGCGAGGAGGATTCAGAAAGGAGAATTTGCTTGGGATAAGAACGTAAATAAAGATTGCAGAATATTCCTAGTACTGGTATTGGCTGATGCGAGACAGGTAGACGCAGGGTGGAAAAACTATTTGCATAGGAAGATGCTTGAAGAGTGCACTCGTCAGGAAACGGATTACAAGAGAATATGTCCACTGATATTAACGGATTTGGGAACTCTTACTCTTTATAAAAGCAACTTTAAGAAGTATGGATTCCTACAATACTTTATCAGCTATTATAAGAAAACAATTTTTAATCCCTCGACAATTCGTATTGGCGATATGATGACAAATGTTATGAATCAGACTATGTCATTCAGTAGGTATATGAATGGTGAGAGGCTTTTGAACAGTGAAGAGTTGAGAATAGATGTAATGAGCGCAATAACCAAACAGCCTAAACAGTTGGGGCACCACTCTTATGTTACCAAGACGGTGGAATACACTGACCTATTTGACGATAATGCTAAAGAAGCTGTGTCGTACCTCAATGGCATTAATAAACGGTGGTTGATTGAAGGTGCGGTTCATATGATAAGTGTAGATGGCTTTGATAGTTTCTCGATGAATGCAGAGCGCGGGCTGCTGGTTATGTTTCAAGATTATCGGGAAAAACCTGAAGTTAAAAGACTTTTCCGTCGATTAAAAACACTAGAAGAAAAATATAAAAATGCTTGGCTGACTTTGGTTAATCATCATGCACTTTTTAGTCTTCTGACAAAAATACTGATGTCACCCAATGAAAGAGAGGGTATAGGTGAGAGCTTTGAGGCATACGAAGCATTGCTGAAAGCCATTTTGGCAGAGAACAGTATGGAGATGCAACGTGAAAAGGAAATCTTGGCAAGGATAGATGGTGATACAGATATTCGGGATGCAAAGATTATTATGCAGCAGGATGTATTGAATATTGACCAATTTGGAGAGAATAAAAAGGAGCTGGAAAAAGCTCAGATTTTTAAATTTCTGACATTGACAGAATTTGGGAAAGAACATAAAGAAGTGGGTGATGCCATCAGAAGGGTGGTGAATAAGTCTGGATTCCGAAACGAGATTAGCTATATGTTGTTGGCGCAAATGCCTCTGGCTGTCTATCACGATAAAGAGAATTTTAAGGAAGGACTTTATTATATACGCCAGCAAGATTATGAGCAGACCGAATCACTGCAATTATGGAATAAATTCGTAAAATACATTTCGGATAAATGTATTGATATTTGGGATACGGAGAAGATGAGTACAATCTTTACCGAGCAAGAATTGCTTGACAATACATGTTTTAGGAAGTACCCCATACTAAAAATGTCAGAAGAGGAATATCTAATAATATCACAGCCATACTATGCGCATTTATTCTTCGATAGCTTTTGGTGGAGTGTGAAAGAAGAATTAAAGCAGGTTTATTCAGAGAAAGCCATTATGAACTTGCTGACAAAAGAGTTCTCTGAGGAAAAACTATTCTATGAGTCAGTTAAAAACATGATAGGCAACAAGCGTATTCAAATCTACAATAATCATTGTTTTGCGGCGCAACAATCAGCACCCGATATCGCTATCAAAACACGACATCATTTGTTTATGTTTGAATATAAAGACATAAGGGTTCATAGAAAAGTCGCAGATGGGGGAGATATGAATCTAATGATGGATTTTATTGATGATCGCCTTAATAAAAAGAAAGGGGAAACTGGTGGAAACAAAGGCTTACCACAATTGGTAAGCAACATGGAGGATTTCTTCACAGGGAAAGCCCCTTGGAAAGAGCATTATGGGAAGGGGAATATAGTAGTACATCCAATAATTGTTGTTAATAGCCGTTTATTTGGTGTGCGTGGGATTAACTACATAATGCAGCATAAGTTGCACAAGCGAATACTTGAAAGTGAAATTCTACGAGAGCATATTGACAAAATTGGAGATTTGTTGGTAGTAGATTATGACATGATGATATTAGTTGCATCATATTCGTATAAAGACTTTAGAAAATTTCATAATCTTCTGTATAGTTACCAGACTTATGTGAGAAAAGGACAAGACATAGTAAAACAATGTACTTCTTATCGGTATTATGTGATGAATAAGTGGGAGTTGGAAATGACAGAGAAAGATAAAAAGAAGTTTGGATATAGTTATAAAAAAGTGATTAAAGCTATGCTTGGGAGAAAAGAATATACGAAGTGAATTACATTACCAAGGCCATTTTCCTTATTTAATTAACCTCAGATGGGAGACACGACAAGGGTGTGAAGTAATATGAATTGATTAGTCAACTCGCTCTCGCTACTACCTATTTGTACAAAATTTTCATCTTTCTGCCATTCGCGGAATTAAGACTTATGGTTTCTTTGCTCCTTTCTTTTCCGCCTTTTTTCTGCTCACGAAAGAAAGGAGAGGGCGGCAGACATACCGCCGTTAAGTACGCTGTTGTTTACTCCTTTTGAATGGTTACTCGCGTGGTCTTTACTTCGGGGTGGGTAGAGAATGCCCAGTTTATCTTTTCATCGGGCAAGGTGCTGTGAATGCTTCCGCCCATCACCAACCCACAATCTTGCAGGACTTTCTGCCGTGCATTTTCTTTACTATCGGCAAGAACTTCAAACACACCCTCGAGAATATATTGCGTTCGTACTCTGTAAATCCATTTCTTCTTCATATATCTAAAACTTTGCCATTAATAATCTGTGCTCCATTGGCTCACCATTCGATAGCCTGCGGTGGGTGAGCCAAAAATGATGTTTACCATATCCATAGACAAAGAACTTGTCGAGTTCCGTTTCTTCGGCTATCTGTTTAATGGCTGTTCTTAACTCCTCCTTATTGACGGATAGGGTTATCGCATTGATAACCCTAACGAGAATGTGGGGTACCTCATTTGCCCAGTTGCATACGATGCTCTCTATTTCTACTTTCATTGCTGTGATAATTTGGTGGTTTATATTTTTCTTTATGCTGTTGCCCTCATTCTTTGGCGTATAAGCTTGCTG
>ERZ772766.684-NODE-684-length-19297-cov-21.615892_pt1 | contig 19297 bp, 25 predicted proteins | sample MGYA00511379_ERZ772766 | MGnify/ENA primary metagenome ERZ772766 (study PRJEB29015, sample SAMEA2737895) | human oral metagenome | biome: human oral; feature: human-associated habitat; material: dental | place: China | collected 2116 ...
AGAGGGATTGGACGGTCGAGGTATCCGCCGCCCAAGATTGGAAGCGGGCGTTTTTCGGTTCGGGCGCGGCTAGGCTTTCCTGAAGCGTGTTCCACTCGCCGCAATGCGGGCATTTGCCCTGCCATTTCGGGGAGGTGCCGCCGCATTCGGTGCATTGGTAGATGGTTTTGGGGGCTTTTGCCATGTGTCGGTTTCCGCTGTCGTGATGATATTGGGAGGCCGTCTGAAAAACCGGTTCGGCGTTTTCAGACGGCCTGTTTGCGCTTATTGTTTTTGTGCCGTATTTTCCAGTGTGTTGAGGAATTTTTCTACATCTTGCCTGAAATAACTCATCCGATTGCCGCTTGCCTCATCGGTCAGTTCCAGCATACTCGGCTTGTTATCGACCACAAGCATCCTGACTTTGATCGTACTTTTCTTGCCGATTTCTTGCCTGTCCCGCTGTTCTTTGCCGTTTTTCACAATCCGATAATCGGTAACGGTCTGCCGCAATACCTGCCGCTCTTCGTCGAATGTCCAAGTGAATTGCTGTTTGATGATAACGGGCTTGCCTTCGGCCTTGACCGTCAGAATCATTGTGTCCACACCCGTTCCGTCGGGATGCATAGCCGTCGTGTTAATCAGCGAACCTTCTTCATTTTCTGCCGCATTGCCCCAAAATCCGTACAAATCATTTTGTCTGACTTTGTCGGCAATGCGCATTCTGTCGACCTGCCCGGCGACGGGTTTCTGTTTGGGTGCGGCGAAAACGGTCGGGCTGAGGAATATCAGGCTTGACGAAACCATTAAGGCGGGCAAAATGCTTTTTAAAATCTTCATGCTGTTTTCTTCCGGCTAAATTCAATCAAAACGGCAAAGCGGTATGGGGATGCTTATTTCAATGTGAGGCCGTCTGAAAAACGGTTCAGCGTTTTCAGACGGCCTTTTTACGCTAACAGCCTACAAATAAACCGTTTCGCCGTTTCTGCCTTTGCTTTCGCTGCCCAGCCAATAAATAAAGGCGGGCATGATGTCGGCCGGTTCGCGCCGTTCGCTTTTCGATTCGCCGGGGTGGGTTTTTTCCCGCTGCGGCGAGTTTACCGCGCCGGGAATCAAAATGTTGGCGCGCAGGTTGTCGAAGCGTTCCCATTCGTCGGCAATGCTGAGGGCGAGATAGTTCACTGCCGCTTTCGATGCGCCGAACCCGCCCCAGTAAGCCTGCGCTTTTTCGCTGTGGCTTTCGCTGACGAAGAGGACGGATGCGTCGTCGGACTGTTTCAGCAGCGGGGTGAAGGCACGGGTCAGCCCCATCGGGCCGACGGTGTTGATGCGGTATTGTTTCACCCAGTCGCCGACGGTTTGGAATTCGAGCGGAGACAAGGCGGTAAAGCAGCTCGCGCAGTGTACGATGCCGTCCAGCCGTCCGCCGGTGGCTTCGCCTATGGTGGCGGCCAGTTGGGCGAATTCGTTTTCTTCTGCCGTGAGGAGGTCGAAGCAGACGGCAAAAGGTTCGGGCGAACCGGCGGCAACGATTTCGTCATACACTTTTTCCATGCGTTTCTGGCGGCGCGCCACCAGGATGACGGTCGCGCCTTCGGCCGCGCAGTGTTTCGCCACTTCCGCGCCTATGCCTTGCGAGGCTCCGGTTACCAAGATGGTTCTGCCGCTTAATTTTCCTGCCATGGCTGTTACTCTCGTTTTATTGAAGGTTGATAGGCTGTCGAGGCCGTCTGAAAAAGGTTTTTCAGACGGCCTCTTTGGTCTGTTGCCTTTGCTACTGCCCTGCTTTCAATTCCTGCCACAGTTTGGTTTGCAGTTTGACGGTTTCCCGCGATTTGGGCAGGACGACGAAGCTGTTGGCCCGGACTTCGTCGTCGGGGAAGACCGACGGGTCGGCGGCATATTTTGGCTGCATCAGTTCGCGCGCCGGTTTGCTCGCCGGTGCGTAGGTAACGAAGTTGCCGTTTTTCGCCGCCACGTCGGCCTGAAGGGTGTAGTTGATGTATTTGTGGGCGTTGAGGACGTTGGCCGAATCACGCGGAATCATGAAGGAATCCACCCAAAGTCCGACGCCGGTTTTCGGGGTGAGCACGCGCAGTTTCACGCCGTTGCCCGCTTCTTCGGCACGGGTTTTAGCAATGTTCAAATCGCCACCGTAACCGATGGCGACGCACAGGTTGCCCGATGCCATGTCGTCGATGTAACCCGAAGAGGTAAAGCGTTTGATGTCGCCGCGCACTTTCCTCATCAAATCGGTGGCGGCTTCAATGTCGGCCGCTTCTTCGCTGTTGGGGTTTTTGCCCAGATATTTCAAGGCCAGCGGATATTGTTCGGTCGGGCTGTCGAAGAAGCTGATGCCGCAGTGTTTCAGTTTGGCGGTGTATTCAGGGTTGAAAACCAAATCCCATTCGTTTTCCGGCCATTTATCGCCCAAAGCGGCTTTCACTTTGGCTTCGTTAATCGCCAGGGTGTTGATGCCCCAGAAATACGGTACGGCGTATTTGTTGCCGGGATCGACCTGTTCCATCTGTTTGAGCAGTTCGGGATCGATGTTGCTGTAATTCGGGATTTTGCTTTTATCGATTTCCCGATAGGCACCGGCCTTGATTTGGCGGCCGATGTTGGAGATGGAGGGGGCAACCAGGTCGTAGCCGGAATTGCCGGTCAGCAGTTTGGCTTCCAAGGCTTCGTTGCTGTCGTAGAAATCGTAGCGTATCTTAACGCCTTCGGCCGCTTCGAATGCGGAAACAGTATCAGGATCGACGTAATCCGACCAGTTGAAAATATTGAGTTTTTTTGTGGCGGCAGGCTGTTTGTCTGCGGCAGTATCCGCGCCGCCGGATGCTTGGTCGGAACCGCCGCAGGCTGCAAGCAGCAGGGCATTCAGCACGAATGCCGGTAGTGTTTTTTTCATGGGTGTGTCCTTGGAGTGTGCGCAACCGCATCTTCCGGCCCAATTGCAGCCGGCTGAGGTTCCGCTGGGAAAAATGATTCCGCCTGCCGTATTTTCAACGGTTTCCGGCGCACCCCGCCGCGATCCTGAATGTCCTTCTCTCTCTTAACGGTGTTGCCGCGCATTAAACGGCAAAAGCCCGCACGATGCAAGCGGCTTTCGAGGTTTGGCCGACATTTTTTAACGGCCTGTTACGTTATCGATACGCCGCCGCTTGCTTTTCAGACGGCCTGTAATATGGGAAAATTACCCGATTTGAAATTTGTACGAGGGCGGAATCATGTTGGACAGGGAAGGCTATCGCCCTAATGTCGGTATCATCCTCATCAACGGACAAAACCGTGTCTTCTGGGGCAAGCGGGTGCGCGAGCATTCGTGGCAGTTCCCGCAGGGCGGCATCAAGCCGGGCGAAAGCCCGGAAACGGCCATGTACCGCGAATTGATGGAAGAAGTCGGCCTGCTGCCGCACCATGTGAAAATCATCGGGCGCACGCGCGACTGGCTGCGTTATGACGTGCCGAACAATTGGGTACGGCGCGAATGGCGCGGCTCTTACCGCGGGCAGAAACAGATTTGGTATCTGCTGAAACTGGTCGGACGCGAAAGCGATGTACACCTGCGCGCCACCAGCCATCCCGAATTCGACGGTTGGCGTTGGCACGATTACTGGGCACCGATAGACGAGGTTATCGAATTCAAACGCGGCGTTTACGAGGGCGCGTTGTCCGAACTGGCGCGTTTCTTAAAGAATTTGGAACCGCGCGAAGTGTTTGAACGTAAAAAATTGGAAAACGCACGATAATCGGTTTTCCAATACATCAGGCCGTCTGAAAACACTGCGGGGAAAAATCCCCTGCCGTATTTTCAGACGGCCTTCCCTTTACCCGCCGCTTTCCTCACTAACGGCCGGACGATAAAACCGAAAACCCCGCATACCGTTCCGATATGCAGGGTTTTTCACGACAATCCGCTTATTTCTTCACTTCTTTGGCCAGATACAGCCAAGTTTCAATCACGGTATCGGGGTTCAACGAAACAGTATCGATGCCCTCTTCCACCAGCCATTTGGCAAAATCGGGATGGTCTGACGGGCCTTGCCCGCAGATGCCGACATATTTGTTGTGCTTGCGGCAGGCGGAAATGGCCAGATGCAGCATAACTTTAACCGCAGGATTGCGCTCGTCGAAAGAGGAAGCAATCGAACCGCCGCTGTCGCGGTCCACACCCAAAGTCAGCTGGGTCATATCGTTTGAGCCGATAGAGAAACCGTCGAAATACTGCAGGAATTGCTCGGCCAAAAGCGCGTTGCTCGGCACTTCGCACATCATAATCAGGCGCAGGCCGTTTTTGCCGCGCTCCAAGCCGTTGGCTTTCAATGCCTTAACCACAGCTTCCGCTTCAGACAAGGTGCGGACGAACGGAATCATGATTTCGACGTTGGTCAGCCCCATGTCGTCGCGGACGCGTTTCAAGGCACGGCATTCCAAGGCGAAACATTCGGCAAAGTCTTCGGAAACATAACGCGCCGCACCGCGGAAGCCCAACATCGGGTTTTCTTCGTGCGGTTCGTAACGGCTGCCGCCAATCAAGCCCATGTACTCGTTGGATTTGAAATCGGACATCCGCACGATGACCTTGCGCGGGAATACGGAAGCAGCCAGCGTGGACACGCCCTCGGCAATTTTATCCACATAGAAATCGACCGGAGAGGCATAACCGGCGATACGGTCTTCGATTTCCTCGCGGATGTCTTCGTCTTGACGTTCGAACTCGAGCAATGCTTTCGGATGGATACCGATTTGGCGGTTGATGATAAATTCCATGCGCGCCAAGCCGATGCCTTCGCTGGGCAGGCTGGAGAACGAGAAGGCCAACTCGGGATTGCCCACGTTCATCATGATTTTCACCGGCGATGCGGGCATGTTGTCCAAAGCGATGTCGCTGACTTCCACATTCAGCAACCCGTCGTAAATAAAGCCGGTGTCGCCTTCGGCACAAGAAACCGTTACTTCCCGGCCTTCCTGCAGGACGGAAGAGGCGTTGCCGCAACCGACGACGGCCGGAATACCCAATTCGCGCGCGATAATCGCCGCGTGGCAGGTACGTCCGCCACGGTTGGTAACGATGGCTGCCGCACGTTTCATCACCGGCTCCCAATCGGGGTCGGTCATGTCGGTAACCAATACGTCGCCTTCTTTCACGCTGTCCATCTCGGAAGCGTCTTTCACCAGACGCACTTTGCCTTGGCCGATCTTCTGACCGATGGCCCGGCCTTCGGCCAATACTTTTTTCTCGCCGGAAATCGTGTAACGGCGCAGGCTTCGGCCGCTTTCCTCTTGGGATTTAACGGTTTCGGGACGTGCCTGCAAGATATAGATTTTACCGTCCACGCCGTCGCGGCCCCATTCGATGTCCATCGGGCGGCCGTAGTGTTCTTCGATAATCAGCGCATATTGTGCCAACTCGGTAATTTCTTCGTTACTGATGGAAAACTGTTTGCGCTGCTCGGCCGGAACGTCCACCACCTGCACGGACTTGCCCGCCTGAGCCTGTTCGGTAAACACCATTTTAATCAGTTTCGAACCCATGGTTTTACGCAGCACGGCGGGACGGCCGGCACGCAAAGTCGGTTTGTGGACATAGAATTCGTCGGGGTTTACCGCGCCTTGAACCACCATTTCGCCCAAACCGTAGGACGAGGTCACGAAGACGACTTGATCGAAGCCGCTTTCGGTATCCAGCGTAAACATTACGCCCGAAGCACCGCTATCGGAGCGCACCATGCGCTGCACGCCTGCCGACAAGGCCACGATATCGTGCGCGAAACCTTTGTGGACGCGGTAGGAAATGGCGCGGTCATTGTAAAGCGAAGCGAAAACGTGCTTCATGGCTTCTTTAACGTTGTCCAGCCCGTTGATATTCAGGAAGGTTTCCTGCTGTCCGGCAAAAGAGGCATCCGGCAGGTCTTCGGCGGTGGCGGATGAGCGCACGGCAACGGAAATCGCGTCGGTGCCCGCATCGGCCGTCATTTTGTTCCAGGCTTCTTCAACCGCGCGGTCCAGCTCTTCCGGAAACGGCGTTTCCAAAATCCACTGGCGGATTTCTTTGCCGACGCGCGCCAATTCGTTCACGTCGTCCACATCCAGCGCGGCCAGCGCGGCGGAAATACGTTCGCTCAGGCCGTTATGCGCCAAGAATGCGCGGTATGCTTCCGCCGTTGTGGCGAAACCGCCCGGCACGCGCACGCCTTTTTCTGTCAGTTGGCTAATCATCTCGCCGAGGGAAGCGTTTTTTCCGCCAACGCGCTCCACATCGGTCATACGCAGATTTTCAAACCAGATAACATAATTTTCAGCCATTTGTGTCGTCCAAAATAAAGGTTGGGAAAGGTAAAGGATTCAGCGCGGCATTGTAACCAGCCTGTGCCTTCGTGTCATGCTTTTTTCAGACGGCCCGTGCGTTTCGGCCGTCTGAAAATTGCGCTCCGCCTCATTGTAGTCGAGTGAAACAAAATCCGCCCGACAAATGTAAAACCGATGTAAACACCACCAAATCTTATAGTTAAATGATATTGCAAACCCCTAATCAAGCAAATTTTACGCACAACAAAGAAATTTTATGCCGATAAAAAAATTAAAAAGAAATTTAATAGCTAAATTATATTTAACCAAAATTTCATGTAGCACCATGTAACATCCGTCCCGCACTTCAATTTCAGACGGCATCTTGCTATCATCCGCGCCTGTTTTCCAAACCAGACAGCGAAAGAGAGCCGCATCATTATGTCGCGCAGACACGCCTTTTTTATTTCCGACCGCACCGGCCTGACTTCCGAGAGCATGGGCGAAGCCTTGCTTGACCAATTTCAGGAAGTGAAATTCAAACGCTCCACCTACCCCTTCGTCGATACGCCGGACAAAGCCCGCGCGATGGTAAAAATCATTGAAACCGCCGCCAATCAGACCGCCATGCGGCCTTTGGTTTTCTCCAGCATCATCAACGAAGAAATCCGCGACATCATCCGCAACAGCCCGGGCCTGCACCTGAGTTTTTTCGATGCCTTCCTCGGCATATTGGAAAAAGAACTGGGTACCAAGGCCCGCCACGAAGTCGGACGCAATCACGGCATCTCCGACACCGCCCGCTACGATGCCCGCATGGAAGCGGTAAACTTCACCCTCAACCATGACGACGGCGTCAGCGACAAAGACCTGAAAGATGCAGACGTAATCCTGATGGGCGTATCGCGCAGCGGCAAAACCCCGACCTGCCTGTATCTCGCCCTGCAATACGGCATCCGCGCCGCCAACTACCCGCTCACGCCCGACGACCTCGACAAACCCGACTTGCCGCCGATGGTGAAACAATACCGCAATAAAATCTACGGCCTCACCATCAAGCCCGAACGCCTGGCCGACATCCGCGAAGAGCGCCGCCCGAATTCGAACTACGCCAGCATCTCCACCTGCAAACAGGAAGTGGCCGACGCGCAGGCCATGTTCCGCCGCTTCGACATCCCGTTCACCAACACCACGCACAAATCGGTGGAAGAACTCGCCGCCAGCATCATGCAGGCCTGCGGGCTGAAACGGCGTTTCTAAACGCGCACACGGTTCAGGCCGTCTGAAACACCGTTGTCCCGGTTTTCAGACGGCCTGAACCTTTATCCGCCGCAGCTTATTTATGCCGGATAACCAGCCTGAACACACCTTCCCGCTCCTCCGAAGCCAGCAGCACATGGCCGGTTTGGCGGCAGAAAGCGGCAAAATCATCCGGCGCACCCGCATCCGTGGCATCGACCGTCAAAACGTCGCCGCAGGCCAAAGCGGCCAAAGCCTTTTTCGCCCTCAAAATCGGCAGCGGGCATTTCAGCCCGGTTACATCGAGATAATGTTCGCTCATTTTCATCGCCTCAAATCAAAAGCGGCGGATTATACGCCTTTCATCGGCATACCGACCCACGGTGCGGCAAAACTTGTCTGCCGACCCGCCGTTGGTGCTAGAATCCGCCGCACAACCTCCCACACAAGGAAATGACATGCCGAGAAAATACGCCGCCCTATTCGCCCTCCTGCTTGCCGCCCCCTTCGTTCAAGCGGAAAGGTTCAGCCTGAAAGACAACGAAAACAGCTCCCGCTATGTGGAAACCGAGGCCGACATCAAACGCCGCACCTTCACCGAAGCGGAAGAAGCCCTGCCCCCCTTCCCTGCCGAAGGCACAAAATGGTTCGAACTCTACGTTTCCCCCACCTTCGACAAACACCTCCTGATTTCCCCCGACAGCATCCATGCGGCCGAAGACGGCACCGTACGCTACATCCTCAACCTCCGTTCGGGAAAAGGCATTGACAACATCAGCAGCGAGGCACTGTATTGCGCGCCCGGCTCGTTCTCCAGCCAACAAGGCAAAAAACACTCTTATAAAATTTATGCCTACGGCGACCCCGTGAACAAACGCTGGATCAAGGCGCGCAATCCGCAATGGCAGGAATTGGGCGGCGCTGCCACCAGCAATGCCGCCGTGCGCGCCGTACTCCACGATGTCTGGTGCGTGGACGGCATACCGTCCGGAGACGGCGCACTGCTGGAGCGGCTGAACATACGCGGCGGCAAATATGAAGCCGACGGCCGCCGAAGCGACCGTGAAACCAAAAAATAAAAACCGTCCTGTTTTTAAGCAAACAAAACCGACAAACATCGAGGCCGTCTGAAAACTGTTTTCAGACGGCCTCAAAGCATGTATAGCGGATTAAAATAAAAATGAGACAAGGCGGCAACGCCCGCCGTGTACGGGTAGTACATAAGGGCGTTGGCAACGCCGTATCATTGCAATTTTAATCCACTATATAGCGGATAACGGCCCCGTCTTTCAGGACAATCCGTTTCACTGCCGCCATGTGTAACGTCGCGGGCGTTTTGTCCCTGTTTTGCGTTTTTTTTGTCACACTCCCACCTTTGTCACCCATGACAAAACCCGCGCAAAATTCCTCCCGTTTTATCCATATTCCTGCTTGGCTGGCGCGGCGGTGTCCCATCACTTCCGCGTCGCCGTCCCTCTTCAAATATTCCTCTCTTCTTGTTCCAATATCCCCATTCTAGGCTTCCAAACAATCCCGCCCGTCCTTCTCTGCTTCACTTCACACGGCAATATCCGTCATGTCCAAATCGGGGGCGGGGGCGAGGATTTGGCCGGTGTAGGCGTCGTAAAAAAACCGTTTGCCCGTTTCGCCGTGGCCGCGCAGGATGACTGTGCGGCCGCTTTGCGTTTCGGCTTCCCATGTGCCGCCGCCGAGGGAGGTGGTGATTTTGGCGGCGGCGCGGCTTTCGCGTTTCATCAGGTCGGTAAGCTGGCGGTAGAGGTTCATGTTTTTCCTTTCAGACGGCCTACCCGCCACGGTCAGCAGGGCGTTGCCGCACTCGTTGACGGTGTCCATCAGGCTGCCGAAGGCTTCGTAGGCTTCCGCGCCGACCTCTTTAATCAGTTCGTAGGCGGATGTGAGGCCGTCTGAAAGGCCGCCCGTCAGCGCGCCGTCAAGGCTGCCGATTTTTTCCTCTATCCACGCCAGCCCCGCGCCGACATCGTCAAGCAGTTTTTGATAGGCGGCGTTGATGCCGCCTTCTTCGCCGAACGTGAGCAGCAGTTCGTCGAATTGGTTTTTCAGGCGGTTGCCTGTTTCAACTCCCGTTTGGTCAGACTGCCGTTCTGTTTCAGTTCGGCGTAGGAGCGGTTGAGGCGCTGTATCTCCTTCCCCGCCTGTGCGCCGACATGCGGGCCGAGGGCGATTTTTGCGTCGGCCAGCCGTTTGAGTTTTTGCACTTCTTCGTTCAGGGCGGCCAAATCCTGCCGCGCCTTTTCACTCTCCGCCGCCAGTCTGCGCTCTTCCTGCGCGAGTTTTTTTGTCGAAATTCCCGCTTCGGCCAAAGCCTTGCGGGTGTTGTGTGTCTCGACGGCCAGTTCGGCCTTGCGCTGTTTCAGACGGCCTGCTTCGGCGGCGGCGGCCTTAAACTGCTTTTCCAACTCCTTTGACGGGTTGGCCTTCATTTCCCGCGCCAGTGACGCGGTCTGCGCCTGTGCATGGGACAGCTCTGCGGCGACCTCTTGGGTTTGCGTCTTCAGTTTTTTAAACTGCTCCGCCAGTGCGGCGGCTTTGTCCAGGCGGGCGAAGGTTTGCGACAATTCCTTGCCGCGCTCCGTCAGCGCCGCCGTGTCGATGCCCGCCTCTTCGATGGTTTTCGCCAGCTTGGCAACGACCTCCTCGCCTTTGACTTCTGCGGAGATTTCGATACCCGCTTTGATGTTTGCCGCCGACATGCACAACCTTTTTAAAATCTGTTAAATTGGCACGGATATTAAAAGTCCGATTGCGGCCGGCCGCGCGGACGGGCTTCACTAAGGGGGGTGAAGATGTGGCAAGGCCGCCTGAAAATTTCAGACGGCCTTATCCGTTTGCGGCGTGTTTATTCATCCGCGCCGTATAAATACATCCGCCGTATTTCCTTTTCCCTGTGCTGCATTTTGCGCACGTAGCAGAAGGAAAAGTCTACGGGAACGTAGGACGAGTTGTTGCCCTGCTGCGAACATTCGTATTGCGCGAACTTTTCCCACAGTTTTTGTGATCCGCGCAGATGGCGTTTTCTTGCCGTGTAGGCCATCGCCCTGCGGTAGAGTTTCTTCATATCGGCTTCGGCTTTTTCGCGCAGATGGAAGCTGCAATCGGCCAAGTCTATACCTTCCAAACCCGCACAGCGCGGATCGACGTAGATTTCCACGTCGTATGCCTGCACCGGTGCGGAAAGGGACAATGCAAACAATAAAACAGCCAAAATCCTTTTCACTGCTGCCACTCGCACAGCGTGTATTTCCCCCGCTTTTGGCGGAAGCACTGCCAAACGTTGGGCAGGCCGAGGGCGTCACCTGCGGGTTTGAGCCGGGGCGTGAGGTAAAACTCGACGGCGGCAAAGCGTTTTTCGTCTTCGTAGATATGGCGTTTTTCAGGGGAAAGCTGAATCACCGGCGGTCGGTAAAGTTCGTTTTTATTACGGTAAAACTGTTTGCCGTCCAGCACGTATTTGACCACGCTTTGCGCCCTGCTGATGTCTGCCAAAACGGCGCGGCAGGGCATTTTGCGCCATGCGCCGCCGCGCTCTTTGAGCATGCAGGTTCTATGAACCCACTCGCCCGAGTAGTCTTCGGCCTGCGCGGCTGCGGATAAGGCAAACGATACGAATAAGGCAGCGGACAGTTTCATGGCGCTCTCCAAGTTCGGAAAATGCCCATCCTAACGGCAGTCGTCATGGTTGGCAATGTCGTAGTGCTCTAAGAACGAATCGCCCTGCCGTTTTAAAAACTGCGCAATAGTTTCGCCCTTTTTCATGCCGTTTGTCCGCATGGATTTTAACGCAGGTTCTCCGACTTTCTGCCCTTTGAGTGCCGGAATCACACCCGGACCGATGTTGTGTACCAGATACAGATTTTCCGGGGTTTTCTCCACGCCCGCCTTGTCCAGTTTTTCTCCGTTCACTTTCATCAACAGGCCGGTGGCCAGTGTGTTGATGCGGTTGTCGCGGCGCGGGTCGTTGGCTTTGCCTTTGTTGGCCGCCCCGACTTTAACCATGCCCAGTTTGCCGCCTCCGTGTTTGTCTATCAAATCATTCCACATACCCTCCGTAAATTGACCGACTCCGACGGCGCCGGTATAGGAATCCTTGCCTGTCCAGCCGTTTTCCTTTTTGACAAAGCCGCGCAGGGCTTTTTCGTCCACGCCGTTTTTTTGCGCGGACTCTCGGATATGGCGGTCGTTGTCCGTGCCGAAGCCTTTGAAGCCGTGGCAGTTGAATTTTTTCTTTGGTTTTTCCGGTTTCTCCGGCGGATATGCATAAGGCACGCCCTGCCATCCGTTATCGCCGTGACCTGATAAATCCCAATGTGCCCATCCGCCGGTAAACCCGCCTTTGTGGCCGATAACGGTTACGGGCGGGATGTTGTCGGATTCTTCGATTTTGTCGCAATTGCAGGGATCGCAGGTACAGTTGTCGCCGCATTTGCAGTTATGGTTTGCCATATTGTTTTTCCTTTTTTGTTGAATCGGGAGGCCGTCCGAACATTCAGACGGCCTTTCCGTTTATGCCTTACTTGTACACTTCAAAGGTATACGGCGCAGTGTTGCCGTCGGCCAGTACCGCCGTGCCTTTGAAGGAGGCGGTGTTGAAGTCGTCTTTGAACCAGTCGAAGTCGCCGTCGGCGGCCAGTTTGGCGCAGGGAATTATCAGTGACAACCCTAACGACACTCTTTATCCGATTACGGATTTAGATTTGCGCGAAATGCAGGATTACGAGTTTGAGATTTACGGCCGCTACCTGTGGGATTGCAGCATTAAGCTGTGATGGCTTTTGATGACTTTCTGATAAATCCTATGACAAAAATCGCGCGAAACTGTCAGAACTTTGACAAGTTTTGCGCGATTTTTTGCATTTTCAAATTTTGTCGGGTTTTCTTCTATTTTCCTGTTTTTATTAAAATTTCACCCTTTTTTTTCTAATTCCCCACTATGACAAAACTAACACCTCCCCACACCATGCCTTATGCCAACCACTCCTTCGGCACGTTGCAGACCGGAATCGGTTGGATTTTGTGCTGCGCGGCACGGTTCAGACGGCGGTAAATCGCCAGCACTTCGCGCTGCCGCCCTTCGAAATCTTCGGGCTGCTTGTCGGCGGGGATGTCCATCGCCCATTCCAATTCGGGATAACTCGCGCCCATCTGCTGTTCGTCGGTGCGCTCGGTGTCCCACAGGCCGTCGGTGGGGACGGCTTTCCGTATCGCCTCGACAATGTCCAAACTTTCGGCCAAACGGTAAACCTGAGTTTTGGTGAGGTCGGCAATCGGGCTGATGTCCACGCCGCCGTCACCGTATTTGGTGAAGAAACCCACGCCGAAATCTTCGATTTTGTTGCCCGTCCCCGTAACCAGAAGGCCGTTGATTTGGCCGTAGTAATACAGGGTCAGCATACGCAGGCGGGCGCGGCTGTTGGCCAGCGCGAGCTGCTTGGCCGGATATTCGGCCTCGCCGACCTCCACAGTATCGGCAAAGCAGTTGAAGGCGGGGGTGAGATCGACGCGCAGGCTGCGGACGTTGGCAAAACGGCTTTGCAAATCGGCAATGTGCTGCTGCGCGCGGTCGATTTGTTCGGCCTGCTGGCGGATGGGCATTTCCAACAGCAGCACGTCGAGGCCTGTTCGGGCGGCCAATGCGGAAACGACGGCGGAATCGATGCCGCCGGAAATGCCGACGATAAAGCCTTTAACGCGCGCCTGGCCGGCATAGTCGTGCAGCCAGCGGACGATGTGTTCGATAACGGCTTGTGTTTGCATGATTTTCTCTTTCGGATGTTTGTTTCAGACGGCCTTTTCGATGCGGAGGCCGTCTGAAAGCAGACGGACGGGATTTAGGAATATTTGTCGGACAGCCATTTTTTCAGGTTTTCGCGCAGAAAGGCAAGCTGTTTGCGGTAGCGGCGGCAGGGCGGGCAGACGGCCAGGTGGAAGTTGAGCAGGACGCGTTCGCGCAGGGTCAGTTTCCTGTCTTGCGCTTCGGACAGCAGTTTGCAGGCTTCGCGGCATTTGAACATGTTTTCCTCCTTACGCGCCGATGTCGAACCAGCGCAGTTGCAGACAGCGGCGCAGGCTGTTGCGGGCCCGGTGCAGGATGACGTAGCAGTTGTCCCGCCCGATGCCGAAGCGGCCGCAGATTTCCTCTACTTCCATGCCCATGATTTCGCGCAGGTAGAAGATGCGGGCGGTGTCTTCCGGCAGGCCGCCGAGGCAGTTTTCCAGCGTGCGGAAAAAATCCTGCTGTTCGGCATAGTCTTCCGGCGGCCGCCAGGCGGCGGGGGCGGCGGTTTCGAGCCAGTGGCCGCCGGCATCGAAGCAGGTGTGCCATGTTTGGTCGGCGGCTTCGTTTTCTTCGCGCAGGCTGTCGAGGCTGACGGCCGTGCGCCTGCCGCTGCGGAAATGGTCGGCGATTTTGTTTTTGAGAATGGCCGTTACCCAGGTTTTCAAATCGGCTTCTTCGCGGAATTGGCCGAGCTTGCCCCAAGCGGCGGCAAGGGTTTCCTGCACGATGTCTTCCGCCTGCGCCCGGTCGCGCAGTTGGATGAGTGCGAACCGCAGGAGGCCGGGGCGCAGGGCGGCAAGCAGGCGGCCGTAGGTGTCTTGTCCGGGTGTGGTCATAAATCCCGATTCCACCCGGCAGGCGCGGGCAGCAGCACGCCTGCGTCCACCCAGCTTCGGACGGCCTCTTCCAGCCAGTCTGAAGCGTCGAGGCCGTCTGAAAGCGCGGCCAGTTGCGCCGAGATGCCCGACAGCGTGTCCGCGCCCGCTTCTTGGAAGTGGTTCAGCAGCAACAGGTCGGCTCCGTCGAGGGCGGTGTAATATACTTTGCCCGCGTTGTCGCGCCAGGTGAGCACGTCGGCGGCCGCATCGTCTATGCGTTCGAGGCCGGAAGAAACGAAGTCGCAGGGATAGTGTTTCAGCCGCGCGCCTTCGGCCCAGCGCAATTCGGTGTTTTCATCCCATTGCGGGGCGGCTTCGGACTGGATGACGGTTTCGGCGTGCAGGAGGTCGGTTTCGAAAGCCATCATGTGCAGGATGTTTTCAGACGGCCTTTCGTTTTCCGGCCTGCTGCGGACGTAGTCAAGAAACTGTTTGGGGATGTCGTTGAAAAACGGCGACTGCGGGCGGGCTTCGAGCAGGAAACGCCGTTGCAGGTCGTGCCACAGGCCGGCTTCGGCGAAACTGCCGGAAGCACTGAAGCATAAGTCGATGAAACTGTTCAGGTTGTTCAGCAGCAGGCGGCGGTAAACGCCGAGCCGTCCGATGTCCACGCCTTCGGGGGCTTGCGCCGCACCGCGCGCATAGTCGGCCAAGGCCGTCTGAAAGGCCGCGCTGCGGCCGCTTCCGTTGTCAGGCTGCATGGTTTTCATGACGCTCCTGCTCCGTTTGTTGTTGGATTCGTGCGATGCGCGCCACTTCCGCTTCGAGTTCGGCAAACGGCGGCAGGTTGTTGTCGCGTTCGAGCAGGGTCGGCACGCTGTGCGGCAGGCGGCGGCAGGTGTAGGCGAAGAGTTCCCATACGTCGCCGCAAACGGCCTGCCCGTGGGTGTCAATCAGCAGGTCGTCCCCTTCCCGGTCATGCCCGGCCATGTGCATATAGGTAACGCGCCCCGCGTCCACTTGGTCGATAAAGTCGTGTGCGGCCAACAGCTTGTGGTTGAAGGCATTGACGTAGATGTTGTTCACGTCGAGGTGGATGTCGCAGTCGGCTTCCCGTGCGACGGCGTTGAGGAATTCCACTTCGCTCATTTCAGCCAGCGGGCTGTGGGCGTAATAGGAGGTGTTCTCCACCGCAATCCGCATTTCCAATATTTCCTGCACCCGGCGGATACGCGCGGCGGTGTGGCGCACGGTTTCCCAGGTAAACGGCAGCGGCAAAAGGTCGTATACAAAACCGTTGTCGCCGCAATAGCTCAGGTGCTCGGAAAAAAAGCCGATGCGGTAGCGGGCGATGAACTCTTTAATTTGTTTCAGGAAATCCACCCGCAGCGGGTCTTGCCCGCCCAAGGAAAGCGACAAGCCGTGGCAGGCGACGGGAAAGCGTTCCGCCACTTGGTCGAACTGCCTGCGCGCCGCGCCGCCCATCCGTATCCAGTTTTCCGGTGCGACTTCGATAAAGCGGATGGGGCTGCCTGCGGGGTCGAGGTGCAGGAAATCCTCCGCCATCGCGCGCTTGTAGCCCAAGCCCGCGCCTTGAAGTGTGGTTGCCATATCGTTCCTTTCGAAATCGGATGTTCCTGTAAGGAAGGCCGTCTGAAAGCGCGTTTTAACGTTGTCAAAACGGATTGTGCCTTTTCAGACGGCCTCGGTTTATTTATGCGGCCGGATTAGTGGCTGCCGCATTTGCCTTCGCCGCATGCGCCTTCGGCCGCTTTAGGGGCGGCTTTTTTGGCGGCTGCGCATTTGCCTTCGGCCGCTTTGCTTTTGACGGCACCGCATTTGGCTTCGGCGGCTTTACCTTTTGCAGCGGGTTTGGCCGCGCCGCATTTGCCTTCGCCGCATGCGCCTTCAGCGGCTTTTTTCGCTGCCGCTTTGGCCGGAACGGTTTGTGCGGGTTTTGCGGTTTGGTCGGCAGCGGCGGCAGCCTGGGTGCCCATCAAAGCCAACGCACCGGCCAAGGCGGCCAAAGAAGAAGTGGTTTTCATATGTTTACTCCTGAGTGTTAAAAAACGAATGAATATGCCGGAAACAGTCCGGCAGGCTGTAAAAGGCCGTCTGAAAGCAAAATTTCCGTCTTTCAGACGGCCTGAAAGCTATTTTTTGCGGAAAAGCAGGTAATCCAGCGAATACTTTCCCGCGCCCTGCAACAGCAGGGGCAAGAGCAGCAGCAGGTAAATAAAGGCCATTTTATAGCCGTTGTCGCACACATTGTAGCCGTTGCCCGCGTGCACCGCATACCAAGCCACGGCGGTCAGCACCATCAAAGCCAGCGCACCCAGGCGCGTCAGCAGGCCCAACACCAGCAAAACCGGCACGACCAATTCCGCCCCCATCGCCAGATTCCAGCTCAAACCCGCCGGCAGCAGGTCGAAGGGAAACGGAAACGCGTCGCGTATATCGGCAAACCAGTTTTCGCCGCGCCATTTGGCCAAGCCTGCCTCGCCGAATTCGTAGGCGGCAAACAGCCTCAACGCCAACATTGAAATGCCTTTGCCGCAATCTTCCGTCGAGCGGCAAAGGCCGAGCGTTTTATCCATAAGAAACTTCCTCCGATGTCTTGATGCACGCTTAGACGGCGAAGGCGGCCGTTTCTTACAAATAAAGGGGAATATTTTTAGTTTTTTCTATAAGCCGATGAACGGAAATGAAATAAAATCGGCAAATCATTTCCTTCGCTGCCGTTTCACGGCAGACGGGCGGTTCCTGCTTGCAGGCCGTCTGAAAACAGCCTGCCTGCCCCACTCAATCGGCTTCATGCCCGTGCGCGCAGCCGCAACCGCAGGTATGCCCTGCCTCATGCCATTCTTCCTCTTCGCCGTCGAAGGTTTCCATATCGTCGAATTCGCCGTTTTCCAACATGGCTGCCAGTTCGTCGATGTCGTGCGCGCCTTCCACCCAAAAACAGGGCTCCCTGGGGGCGGCATCCGGCGGCAGGACTGCCGCCGTGCCTTCGTACCAGGCCGCCCAATAGCCGTTGGCCGTCTGAAAAAAGCGGGCGTCGGGATGTATGGTTTCGCCTTCGGTATTGACCAGCATCCGGGCGGCAATTTCGTTTTGAAACGGCAGTGTATCCATTTTCGGGTTTCCTTGTCGGTTTATTCCGCCGGTGCCGCTGCGGCACCGGGTGCGGTTTCTTCGTTCGGCGCGTCGTTCAGGCTGATTTCGATTTCGGCGTAATTCTCCGGCTGAACGATTCTGACCAGCCCTTCTTTCGCCAATTCCAAAAGCGCGATAAAGGTAACGACCACATAGGCCGGGCCTTGCGACGGGCGGAACAGTTCGGAAAAACGGCAGGACGCGGTTTGCAGGCGGCGCAGGATACCGCTCATTTGCGCGCGGACGGACACGGCCTCCTGTATGACCTCATGGCTTTTGTTGTGTTTGGCCCTGGAGAGGATGGCCAGCCAGGCCTGCGTCAGGTCGGATAGGACGACTTCGGGCAGGCGGACTTCGGCGGCGATTTCCAGCGGCAGGTACGCCCAGGCGAAATCCCGTCCGGCACGGGGCAGCGCGTCCAAGCCCTGCGCCGCCAGTTTCATTTGTTCGTAGGCCAGAAGGCGGCGCACCAGTTCCGCACGCGGGTCGGCCTCTTCCCCGTCTTCCGTTTCGGCGGTGCGCGGCAGCAGCAGCCGCGATTTGATTTCAATCAGCACCGCCGCCATCAGCAGGTATTCTGCCGCCAAATCAAATTGCTGCGCTTCGATTTGGGCGATGTAGTGCAGGTATTGCTCGGTGATTTTAATCATCGGGATATCCAGCACGTCAATATTCTGCTTGCGGATGAGGTAGAGCAGCAAGTCCAACGGCCCTTGAAAACTGCCCAAGACGACTTTCAGCGCGTCCGGCGGGATAAACAAATCCTGCGGCAGGTCGGTTACGGGCCGGCCGAACACCCAGGCGATGGCCTGTGCATTCTGTGCGGGCGGAGTGGAAAAAGACGTGGCGTGATTCATGGTTTAATAGCTTGAAACGATGTATTCCGCCCCGCTGAAACGGCCTTTGCGGACGACAAAGGATATCCTTCCATTTCCGGCTCCCGTTTACCAATCCGCCAGCAGGCGGCGGATTTGTTCGATGGCATCATAGGATTTCCGGCTGCGTTCGTCCGCCGCCGCACCGTCGTCGGCATGGGCGACGATGCCGCACAGGTGGGCATAAGGCAGGCCGACTTCGCGCGCCAATACCGCTTCGGGCATGCCGGTCATGCCGAATATGTCTACGCCGTCCCGCCGCAAACGCCGCATTTCGGCGCGGGTCGGCGTGTGCGGCCCCTGCAGGCAGCCGTATACCGCCTGCGGCAGCAGCACGGTCTCGCGCGCGGCGGCGTGTTCGAGCAGGGTTTGGCGCAAGGCCGCATCGTAAGGTTCGGTAAAATCGGTATGCACCACGCCGCAGTTGTCGTTTTCAAAGAAGGTAGCGGAACGGGCACTGGTGTAATCAATCAAATCGTCGGGCAAAACCAGCGAGCCCGACCGCCAATCGCTATTTAACGATGTAACCGCCGATACCGCGATAATTCCGACGACTTCCAACGACTTTAACGCCCAAATATTGGCGCGGTAATTGATTTCGTGCGGCGCGAGCGTGTGGTTCAGGCCGTGCCGCGCCAAAAACACCAGCTCGCGGCCGCCGCTCCTGCCGGTGAGCAGCGGCGCGCTGGGCAGGCCGTATGGCGTGCGGACGATTCTGCGTCCGGTGATTTCGAGTTCGGGAATGCGGGTCAGGCCGCTGCCTCCGATAACGGCAAACATGTCTTTATTGCTCCGGCAGGTAAAAGGGCGGCATTATACCAGGCTGTCCGAACTGTTTGTTTTCATCTGCCGTCGGTTTCCTTTTCAGACGGCCTGCTATAATTCAGGCCGTCTGAAAAACTGTACCAACACCACCTACCCCATGACCACGGACTTCGACATCCCTCTCTTTCTCAAAAACCTGCCCAACCTGCCCGGCGTATACCGTTTTTTCGACGAAGGCGGCAACGTCTTATACGTCGGCAAAGCAGTCAACCTCAAGCGGCGCGTGTCCGGCTATTTCCAAAAAAACGACCATTCCCCGCGCATCGCATTGATGGTGAAACAGGTTCACCACATCG
>ERZ772766.687-NODE-687-length-19272-cov-6.899256_pt1 | contig 19272 bp, 18 predicted proteins | sample MGYA00511379_ERZ772766 | MGnify/ENA primary metagenome ERZ772766 (study PRJEB29015, sample SAMEA2737895) | human oral metagenome | biome: human oral; feature: human-associated habitat; material: dental | place: China | collected 2116 ...
ACCCCGTCCCTCTCCCAAGGAGAGGGGGTGTAGAGACGAGTGACGAATGAAGAATGAAGAATGTGGACTTGTTTCAAAGGGGGAATGAGGAGAGGCTCATTGGGGGGCTTCTGTCAAATTGTCACCTTTTTAGTCTTTGGCAAATTATTTGCTACCTACTAACGAAATAAACTAAAAATGAATCATTATGATTACCGAAGATATTAAAAACGATGACTTAGAACTTGAACAAGAGGCAACTGATAACACTCCTTCGGAAGAAGTTGAAGAACCTACTTCTGTTGAAATTCCCGAAGAGCCCGTTAAAGAAACTTCAGAAGACCTTCTTGCAAAAGAAAAAGACAAGTTTTTGCGTTTGTTTGCTGAGTTCGAAAACTATAAGAAGCGCACTGCGAAGGAACGTACAGAGCTCTTTAAAACTGCTGGACAAGACATTTTGTCAGCCTTGTTACCTATAATAGACGATTTTGACCGTGCTTTGGTAGAATTGGCTAAATCGGGTGATGAACATACTCTTAAAGGGGTGGAACTCATCTATAATAAATTGATAAACACACTCAAATCAAAAGGATTAGAGAAAATAGAAGTTGCCCCTAACGACACTTTTGACAGTGAACATCACGATGCAGTTACTCAAATTCCTGCCCCTACTCCTGAAGACAAAGGCAAAATTGTAGATATAGTGCAAACAGGCTACAAATTAGGCGATAAAGTAATACGTTTCCCTAAAGTAGTGGTAGCACAATAAGGAGGAAGGAATGAAGAAAGATTACTACGAAATATTAGAAATACAAAAAACGGCTACCGCTGCTGAAATAAAAAAAGCATATCGAAAGCAAGCCTTGAAATATCACCCAGACAAGAACCCTGGTGACAAACAAGCAGAAGAGAACTTTAAATTGGCTGCCGAAGCCTATGAAGTGCTCAGCGATGATAACAAACGCGCCCAGTACGACCGCTTTGGTCACGCTGCCTTTGAAGGAGGTATGGGAGGCGGAGGCTTCTCGATGGACGATATATTCAGTCAGTTTGGAGATATTTTTGGTGGGCATTTCTCGGGCTTCAGTGGTTTTAGTGGTTTCGGAGGAGGAAGCGGTCAGCAACAAGTGTACGTAAAAGGAGAAAACTTGCGTATACGGGTGAAAGTTACGCTTGAAGATATCGTAAAAGGCACTGAGAAGAAAGTAAAAGTACGCCGTAAAGTAAAAGCTGAAGATACTACTTATAAAACTTGTCCTACTTGTCACGGACGCGGGCAGGTAGTACGCCAAATGAATACGATGCTAGGCGTAATGCAAACAGCTACTACTTGTACTGCTTGTGGAGGCTCGGGCGAAGTGATTGACAAACGTGGTGCTGATAGCGATTCGCAAGGATTAAAAACCATAGAGGAGACTATTCCTATCACAATTCCTGCAGGAGTGATAGATGGTATTCAGTTAAAGATAAACAACAAGGGTAATGAAGCGCCTACGAAGAATGGTGTAGCGGGTGATTTGCTTGTGCTCATCGAAGAACAAGAACACGAAACCTTAAAACGCGAAGGCGACAACTTGCATTACGACCTTTATATTAGTTTTCCTGAAGCAGTTTTAGGTGCTTCTAAAGAGATTGAAACGGTTACAGGAAAGGTGCGCATTAAACTAGACGAGGGAATACAGTCAGGGAAGATATTGCGCTTGCGTGGTAAAGGTGTACCTAACTTGCAAGGACGTGGTGCTGGTGACCTTATCATTCACGTGAATGTATGGACGCCTAAAAAGCTCACTGAAAAGCAAAAAGCCTTCTTTAAGGAAATGCAAGAAAACGAGAACTTCGCTCCTAAACCCGACAAGAACGAGAAATCGTTTTTTGAGAAAGTAAAAGAAATGTTTTCATAGGTTATTATTTTACTTAATAAACAAAGAGAGACTGCCAAGAAGGTGGTCTCTTTTTTGTTAGGTAAAAGGTGGAAACCACAGAGACAGATTAATTAGCAAATTAGAAGATGAGAGAATTAGAAAATGGGGTGCGAGCTTGAGTTCGAGGAATGAGGCTGTGCTTTGTAAAATGGGGAGGTGTTTAGTCGTGTACTTTCGGAGAAAAATCGGAGGAGTTGGGAAAAGGAGGTAAAAGAGAAAAGGCAAAGACAGTAATAGATAGTATGTATGTGAAATGATATGAAAGAAATATTACTATTGTTTATATTGAGGAAAAGTTGTACTTTTGTATTTTAGTAATAGAGTCAAATCCGGCAGGGTGAACGATTCAGAAGGGTTTGTCTTTGACGAACTAATTATATGTGAGCGAATTGCCTTTCGCCCTTACGATGACTAAAAACTAACGAACTATGTTAAAAGATATATTGAACTTTAGGAGAGCGGTGCGTTATTATGCGCCTACACCCATAAGTGAGGAGAAGGTGCGCGAATGTCTTAAACTCGCCACACTGGCACCTACCAGCTCTAATATGCAGTTGTACGAGCTCTACCACATCACTGATAAGGCTTTGTTAGAGAAATTAGCACACGCCTGCCTCGACCAACGTACGGCTACCACGGCACAACAAATGGTGGTATTCGTTACTCGATAGGACAAACACCGCACCCACGCTCGTGCTATCTTGGAGTTTGAACGTGGCAATGTACAGCGCAACAGTCCGCCTGAACGTCAAGCCAAGCGTATCAAAGACAAGGAAGCGTATTATGGCAAACTGATGCCTTTTGTGTATAGTAGATTTTTTGGGTTGTTAGGGCTCTTCCGCAAAGCGTTTGGGGTGGTTACCAGTTGGTTTCGACCTATGATGCAACAGCTCTCGGAAGGCGATATTCGCGTAAGTGTACACAAAAGCTGTGGACTCGTAGCGCAGACCTTTATGCTGGCAATGGCAGAGGCGGGTTATGATACTTGTCCGTTAGAGGGTTACGATAGCAGACGCATTAAGAAGTTGTTACACTTACCTTGCGGAGCAGAAGTGAATATGGTGATTACTTGTGGACTTCGTGAACAGCGCGGTATCTGGGGTGAAAGGTTTAGATTGTCGTTTGAGGAAGTGTACAGACATAAGTAGAGATGATGAATAACTCAATAGTAGAAATGATAATTACCCCCAATCTTATTGAGAAATTGCAGGATTTTTTTCGAAAGAATCCTATAACAGTGGGAGAACCTTCCACAGCCGATGAGTTATTGTTTGTGGAGCAAACTATGCAACTGAAATTGGACGAAACTCACCGATATTCGCTGCTACATTATGAAGGGGTATAATAGGTGACATTCGTATTTATGGGCTAAAAAATACTGAGCTAATAGGTGATGAAACTTTTGTAGAATTTACCAATGATTTTAGAGAGCAAATGAGTATAGAGGCTCAACAATATGTTATTTCGGTAGATGATATGGGGAATCCTATATTGATAGATACGGCAACTCGTGAGGTGATTTTGTATAATCACGATATTGGAGCATATGAAAAACTCTTCGACTTGTTAGAAGATTTTATTCTTAGCAAATTGGAATTAGCAAATTAAGCATCGAAAAGTATTGTGCATTCTTATTTTTTTTCAGGGATTAAGTAATATTTTTACGATTTTTGTTTTTTTATTAGACATTACAATAAAAAACAAGTGTTTTTTTGGTCAGGTAATACTTTTTATTTATCTTTGCATTAATATCAAGAGTTGATTTGAAACGATAGCAAATCAAGGAAGTTTTTGGAAATTTAAGTAGTGGACAAATTGTAATCCTTTTCCTATAAGTATTTGTAATTAAAAAGTTATAAGAAGACAACTCTTTTTTAAATATAAAACGATTAGAATGCTTACATTTATAGATCTATTTGCAGGTGCAGGAGGATTGTCTGAAGGATTTATTCGGGCTGGTTATACTCCTTTAGCACATATCGAAATGGAAAAGTATGCCTGTGACACATTAAAAACCCGTGCGGCTTTCCATTGGTTAAGCGCCAATAATCAATTACAAAAATACAAAGATTATCTTTATAATAAAGAAGAAAGAACCGATGGTAGCAAACTTTGGATGCAAGTTCCGCAGGAAATAATTGACAGTGTTATTCGAGAGACTATCGGAGAAGATACCATAGAAAATATTTTTGCAAAGGTAGATAAACTTAAAGGCGATAAACAGGTTGATATTATCATTGGAGGCCCGCCTTGTCAGGCTTATTCTGTCGCAGGCAGGGCAAGAATGGGCAAAGCCGTAGAAGAAGACCCGCGCAATGAACTCTATAAGTATTATGTAAAGTTTCTTCAATATTATCAACCTAAGATGTTTGTGTTTGAAAATGTTTTAGGTATCCGAACTGCGAAGAAAGGTCAACTTTTTGAAGATTTGAAGCAGCTTGTAAATAAAGCTGGATATATGATGGAAGATCATATACAAATAGCTTCACAACATGGAGTTTTACAAAATAGGCAAAGGGTAATTATTGTGGGATGGAGAAAGAATACGAGATTTCATTACCCTGAACTGAAAACAGAATATAATAATTACGAAGTACTAAAAGATTTATTTTCCGACTTACCAGAACGCAAGCATGGAGAAGGTAAGTTATGTGAACCAATTTTATACACGAAACCTCTTTCAAAAATGAAGTATCTGAAAAAATCAGGTATCCGCAGTAGTGATTTTGATTTTACAACACAGCATATTGCCCGACCAAACAATGTAAATGATCGAGAAATATACAGAATGGCGGTTGAGATGTGGTTGAATGAGAAAAAACGTATTGATTACTCGAAAATTCCCGCTCACCTTCAACACCACAAGAATAAGGAAACATTTCTCAATCGTTTTCAAGTTGTTGACCCTTATGGCTGTTGTCATACAGTTGTTGCCCATATTGCTATGGATGGACATTATTACATTTATCCGATACTTTCTCCAACAATAGAAAATGTTCGTTCAATAACCGTTCGCGAAGCTGCCAGACTACAATCCTTTCCAGATGATTATTATTTTGAAGGTAGCAGAAGCGCTGTATTTAAACAGATAGGTAATGCTGTCCCAGTGGTTTTGGCTCATAAAATTGCAGAAGAAATAAAAAAGATGTTGATATGAATGCAAGTATAAATAAAGGAAGTTTTGTCTTTAAACCTAAGGCGAGAATTATTAAAACTATAGGCGAAGAACTTATCAGTAATGATAATGTTGCTGTCGTTGAATTGGTAAAAAATAGTTACGATGCCGAATCTCCGATTGTTGAAATTACCTTTAACGGAATTGTTAAAGAGAGGTTTGATGGAAAAAAAATAAAAAAATACATTGACAAAACAAATGCGTCCATAATTATCCTTGACGAAGGAAAAGGGATGGATTTCAATACCATCCAATCTGCATGGATGGAACCTGCAACAAATTTCAAAAAGAAAAAAGAAAATCAAAATACAAAGCGAAAATTCACAGGAGAAAAAGGTATTGGACGGTTTGCTTCTGCAAAGTTAGCTTCAAGATTGGAGTTGATTACAAGACAGAAAGATAGTGAGGAGATAATTGTATATTTTAATTGGGATGATTTTTCAGATGAAGATAATTATTTGGAAAACATTAATATACATTGGGAAATAAGACAGCCAACAGAGATAAAAGAAAGTGGCACGATACTCAAGTTGATCGGTTTAAGTGATGACTGGGACGAGGATAAAATCCGAGAAATGAGAGTAACCTTGTCAAGGTTACTAAATCCAATAGTTCCCGTAGAGGATTTTTTAATAAATGTAAATATTCCTTCTGGGTTAGATGAAAATTTGGACGGTATAATAGAAAGACCTGAGACATTAAATAAACCGGACTATTATATTAAAGGACATATTACTGAGAAAGGACGTCCAGAAGAGGTTTTATTTTTTAGTAAAAGCATAGGAAAGGAAGAACAACTAATATTTACAGAAAAAGATTTTTTATTAAAGGATCCGCAAAGACAATCTGTTGCAGGAAAATTTTCATTTGAGTTTCGGGTTTGGAATAGAGATGATTTGAAAAAATTATCAAAAGAGATAAATTCTACAGTAAAAAACATAAAAAAGGATTTGGATGATTTGTCAGGAATTAGTATATACCGGGATAACATCAGGGTATTACCTTATGGGAACAAGAATAACGATTGGGTAAGCTTGGATATTCGCAGGGTTAACAATCCAACATTGAGATTAAGTAATAATCAGATAGTTGGCTATATTGCCATTGGTTTAGATGCTAATCCTTTACTAAAAGATCAGAGTAATAGAGAAGGTCTCGTTGAAAGTCAGGCTCTTAAAGATATTAGAGAGTTTATTCTTTTAATATTAAATGAGGTAGAGCAGAGAAGATATCAAGAACGACCGAGAGAGGGGGATAAAAATCCTATGTCAAAAGAAAGTTTGTTTGAAACATTTTCGCTGCATTCAATTTCAAAACTTATTAAAGAAAAAGCTCCTTCCGAAAAAGAAATTCTTGAAGCAGTAAAAAGAAAAGATAACGAAATAAAAGACAGTGTATCCAAGGTTCAAGAAGTAATATCAAGATATAGGAGGCTTACTACTCTGGGACAACTGATTGATGCCGTTATTCATGATGGACGAAACTTTTTGAATAAAATTGATTTACAAGCGAATTTGATTGTAAAAGCATTAAAAAATAAAAATATTGAAGAAATAGGAGGTTTGGTCGCTAATATTCAAAATATTAGAAAAGATTTTGCACAATTATTCAGGAGAATTGAACCTTTTGGTGGTAGAAGACGTGGTCGACCTAAGAGTGTAATTGTAGAGGAGGTAATAAAAAATCAATTTATGCTTTACCACACAGATTTATCACGTTTGAATATCAACTATCTCATCTCAGAAACAAAACATACAGTAGCCATTGATGAAGCAGAATTGGGAATCATATTTATGAATCTAATTCAAAACTCAATTTATTGGCTTGAAAATATTGAGTCTGAAAGAAAGATTGTTGTCAATGTCTCAAAAACAAACGAAGAATTGGTGATTATCTTCAGCGACAATGGACCCGGAATAAAATTAGGGACAGAAAATAATATCTTTGAGCCTTACTTCAGTACCAAGCCTGATGGTATAGGTTTAGGATTGGCAATTGTTGGTGAATTGGTTTCAGAATACAATGGTGAATTTATGCTGATAAATAGCGATATTTTAGATGGAGCAACTTTTAAAATAACATTTAGAGACAGAATATGAGTAAAGAGCTAAAATTACTATACATAGAAGACGACAAACAGAATAGGAATAATTTGATGGAACTATTGAAAGATTATACTTTATACGATTTTAAAGTGAATATTGAAGCAGTAGACACGTTTGATAATGCTATTGATAAAATCAACTCAAAACCTTATCATATAATTATTTTGGACATTTATAAAGGTAATCCTAATGGAGGAGAGCAGTTAGGACTTCAAATTCTACAACAAATCCAGAGTAAATCTTTTATTCCAGTAATCTTTTATTCAGGTAATACGAAAGATGTACAGGATTTAAAATCTCAGATTGTAGGAGTTGTCACAAAGGGAGATGACGGATTTGATGGATTGAAACAAGAAATAGGACGACTCATAAAATTCAATCTGCCATTTATTAAGGAGAATATACACGCTTGTTTAGAAGAAGAACTAAAAAACTATTTTTGGGAAATAATTCATAAACAAAGAGATAAGTTTAGACCGGAAATAAACGACTTTTCTCTTGGCTATTTAATGTTACGCAAGTTTAGCAGCTCTCTTTCACAAGATAAAATCTCTGAAATTTTGGGAGATAATAGTCTGAATAAGGAGAAAGTCCACCCTATGCAATTCTACATATACCCAACCGATTTAGGTGAATATGAATGTGGAGAAATATTAGAAAAAGATCAAGAGGTATTTGTAATTCTCACACCAAGTTGTGATTTTATTTCGGGAGAGAATCGATCACGAAAAGTATGTGATGTTCTTTTAGCAAAAACTAAGCTATTATCAGAGACCAAAGAATATGAAAAGTATCAAAGTAAAAAAGATGGCAGGGATGAAAAGGGAAATTTGATTAGGTTAATAGAATCTCGTAAAACAGATAGATATTTCTTCTTGCCACAAACGCCATTTATTGAAAATCGAATAATCGATTTTCAATCTAAAGAAATGGTGAAATATGATGATTTGAAAACCTATACTCGAGTGGCAAAATTAGATAGCCCTTATGCGGAATCAATGGTTTCAAGTTTCATTCGTTACTACAATCGGATTGGTTATCCCGACATTGATAGCGAACTAATATTAAAAGCATTGTAACCACGAGAGTTTTTTGACAACAAATTAAACCTTTTTCATGATACAAAGAACACATTATAGTGATGAACGTCTTGACCTAATATGTTCTTATTGCGGAATAAATAATCCAGATACAAGAGATCATGTGCCGTCAAAGATTTTACTAGATCAACCATATCCTGAGAATTTACCAGTAGTCCCTTGCTGTTCAAAATGTAATAGAAGTTTTTCATTAGATGAAGAATATGTTGCATGTTTGCTTGAATGTGCTATACATGGCACAACAAGTATTGAAAATTTGACAAGGGTAAAGATTAAAAATATTCTTTCCAAGAAAGAGAGTTTACGACATAGAATATCAAATTCCTTGATATCAATTAATGGAGAAACGCATTTCAATGTAGAAGTTGGTCGATTAGAAAATTTCTTTGTGAAATTAGCTAAAGGTCACATAAAATATGAGAATAGTGAAGCTGTAATTGATCCGTCCACTTATTGGAAATTTCAAGTATTACCTAACTTATCCTTGAAGGAAAGAGAAGAGTTTTATGAGTGTAAGAAAATGGATCTTCTGCCAGAAGTTGGGAGCAGAGCCCTTATGGATTTATACATTGATAGTAAAAATAATATCTATTCACATTGGCAGATTGTACAACCCAATATTTATCACTATATAGTAATTACAGATCCTCTAAGTGTCAGAATAGTTATATGGAATTATCTTGCTGTAGAGGTAGTGTGGTGAAACTAACGTTTTTTAGGGTTTTACCGTTATTGCTCCATTCCTATTTTTTATACTCCTCCCTATTGTTCTGAAAAAGAAAACTTCTTTCAATTCCAAAAACTATTTTCTCACCATAGATGTTATTACATTTGTGATATACGGACTTATAATGCTGCCTACTCTGGCTGTGGGTTTATCGGCTGTTATAGCAATTCCTGCCTATATTTTTATGCTGTATTATCGAAATCAACAGTATAAGAAAGGACTATTTAATTGAAAAAATCGTCATTCGTCATTCGTTATTCGTAATTATTTATTATCTTTGCCCTGTTTAATTAACAACCTTAATAAAAATGTATCCAATAAAATTTAAACCTATCCTCAAAGAACGCCTTTGGGGAGGTACTAAACTAAAAACATTATTCAACAAACCTATTGAAAGCGATATTACAGGCGAAAGCTGGGAAGTATCAGGCGTACCTGGTGATATCTCAGTAGTAGCCAATGGTCAGTACGAAGGTAAAAGTCTGCAAGAACTCATCAATTTATACCCTAATGAACTATTAGGCAAACACGTGCACGAGCGTTTTGGTCACGATTTCCCTATCCTTATTAAGTTTATAGATGCACGCGAAGACCTCTCTATACAAGTGCACCCTAATGATAAATTAGCAAAAGAACGCCACAACTCTTTTGGTAAAACCGAAATGTGGTATGTGCTTCACGCCGATGCAGGAGCTGAACTGATTGTAGGCTTCAACAAAACAGTAACCAAAGAGGAGTATGAGCAGCACCTCAATAGCGGTACACTCACCGATATTCTCAATTACGAAAAAGTGAAAGATGGCGATACTTTCTTCATCAACACGGGCAAAGTACACGCCATAGGTAAGGGAATTATCATTGCCGAAATACAACAAACCAGCGACATCACCTACCGCGTATACGACTTCAACCGTCGCGATAAAAATGGTAACCTGCGCGAACTCCACACTGAACTCGCTCTCGATGCTATCGACTACGAGAAGAAAGACGACTTTAAAGTGGCTTATACCAAAGACACTAACACGGTAAACAAAGTGGTGAATTGTCCTTATTTTATTACCAATTTGCTACCGCTTATCTCCGATTATGAAAAACAACTTTCACAAGACGATTCTTTCCATATCTATATGTGCGTAAAAGGCGAAGGTATAATAGGTGATGGCACTACCGAATTACCTATCAAGCAAGGTGAAACGGTGCTTTTCCCTGCTTCTTGCCACAAATTAGAGGTAAAAACCAAAGGAATAGATTTATTGGAAGTATATATTTAGACAACTAAAAACTAAAAATATGTTATATCGTTCAAGAATTAAGGGATTAGGATTTTACGTCCCAGAAAATGTAGTTACTAACGACGACCTATCCAAACTAATGGATACCAGCGATGAATGGATTCAAGAGCGCACCGGTATTCAGCAGCGTCATCACGCACTAAGAGGTAGTGACACTACTACCTCAATGGGTGTAAAAGCGAGTTTAAAAGCTATTGAAGCTGCTAAAATGAATAAAGAAGAAATAGACTTTATTGTATTTGCAACCCTCAGTCCCGACTTCTATTTCCCTGGTTGTGGGGTATTGGTACAAAAAGAATTGGGTTTGCCTACTGTGGGAGCTCTTGATATTCGCAACCAATGTTCGGGCTTTATCTATGCCCTCTCGGTAGCCGACCAGTATATCAAAACGGGTATGTACAAAAATATCCTTGTGATAGGTGCTGAAACCCAATCGCCCGCACTGGATATGACCACTCGCGGTCGCAATATGGCAGTGCTCTTTGGCGATGGTGCAGGTGCTGCTATTGTTTCTCGCTCCGATGACCCCGAGCGCGGTATTCTCTCTACTCACTTGCACAGTCAAGGTGAATACGCCGAACAATTAGCAATGATTACCCCAGGGGTAGGCACCAAATGGGTAACCGAATTATTGGCAGAAAACGACCCTAATGATGTGAGTTATTACCCTAATATGAACGGTCAGTTTGTATTTAAAAATGCTGTGGTTCGCTTTGCGGAAGTGATAGAAGAGGGATTGAAAAGCAATGGTCTTTCTCACAAAGATATTAATATGTTGATTCCTCACCAAGCTAATTTGCGTATCTCACAGTTTGTACAACACCAATTTAAACTCACCGATGAACAAATATTCAACAATATAATGAAGTACGGTAACACTACCGCAGCTTCTATACCTATCGCCCTTACCGAAGCTGTTCAACAAGGCAAAATCAAGGACGGAGATCTCGTAGTACTTGCTGCCTTTGGTAGTGGCTTTACTTGGGCAAGTGCTATCATCCGTTGGTAGGCTATAGCGTGGCAGGCAGTCACAGTGTGACATAGGATAAAAAGGCTGTTGAACAGATAAGTTTGTTCGACAGCCTTTTTTATATGTACAAATTACTAGTTTACCTCACAGTAACAATTTATCATTGAGCACTAAGCATTATAATAAGTTCTTTGCGGAGGTCAGCTTCTGTGAGGTTATTAGCAGCACCTAATCCTTTGCTTTTTAGGTCTATTTCGCGCAAGGTAGCTATGATGGCGCTTACGCGCTTCATTGGGTAATGTTGAGCGCCTGAACGAAGGTCTTTGATACCAAAGATAGGCACTTTTAGGGTTGCCATTACATTCTTTTCACTTTGGTCGGTAAGACCGTGAAAGCCTAACAGCTGTTGGAAATAACCGTAAAGCACCGTGAGTGTCATCACCAAAGGGTTGTCCTTAGGATTATCGGCGAAGTGTTTCAAAATGCGCGTTATCTTGTACATATCGTGAACTGCAATAGCACTCTTGAGTTCATAATTATTAAACTCCTTGCTAATCCCTATATTCTTCTCTATAATATCAGGCGTTACTTCTGTATTTTCGGGGACGATGAGCGCCAATTTGTTTACCTCGTTTTGTATTCTACTCAGGTCGGTACCCAAGAAATCTACTAACATCTGTATCGCTTTAGGCTGAATACTGAGATGTTTCTTCTTCAACACATCAGGTAACCACGTAGCTATCTGATTCTCGTAGAGCTTTTTGCTTTCCAAGAGCACGCAATCCTTATTCTTTTGCAAGGTTTTCAGCAATTTCTTACGAGCGTCTAACTTCTCGTATTTGTAACAGAACACCAATACGGTCGTAGGCGTAGGGTTCTCTACATAAGGCACGAGTTGGTCGATAGTGCTTTTAAGGTTTTGCGCCTCTTTTACGATAATCACTTGATGGTCGCTCATCATCGGGAACCGACGTGCATAGTCGATAATAGTCGGCACACTCACATCTTGACCATAGAGCACTATCTGGTCAAATCCCTTTTGGTCTTCTTGTAATACGTGGTCTTCAATGTAATCAGAAACGATATCTATGAAATAAGGTTCCTCCCCCATCAGGAAGTAGATAGGGGCTATAATTCCTTTTTTTATGTTAGCTACAATAGTTTTTACTTCATTCATAGTGCAAAAATACAAAAAATATTCTACTTTTGCAGTATGGAAGCTTTAAATTTCAAAAACTACTCTTTTCGCCTGAAAAAAGCTGACGATAAGCTGTGGATATTCGACCTCATTCGTCGCAAGTACGTGGTACTACAACCCGAAGAATGGGTGCGCCAACACGTAGTACATTTCCTCATAGAAGAAAAAGGTTATCCAAAATCGCTTATCAATGTCGAGAAAAAGCTCTCTGTAAACGGACTCGCTAAGCGTTACGACGTGGTAGTCTATTCCAAAAAAGGAGTCGTGTTCTTGGTAGTGGAATGCAAAGCGCCTAGCGTGACTATCACCCAACAAACATTCGACCAGATTGCACGCTATAACCTCAGCCTCAATGCCCAATACCTAATGGTCACTAACGGCATTATTCATTATTATTGCCAAACAGACTATAACCAATACAAATATATATTCTTAGCAGACCTTCCTCATTATAACGACCTCACACTATGACTCTCGCCATCGTAATACTCAACTGGAACGGCAAAACACTGTTGCAACAATTCCTCCCCTCGGTAGTACAATATACTTCCGAAGGGCAAATCTATGTGATTGACAATGCTTCCACCGACGATTCCATCGCTTTTCTACGCTCACACTTCCCCGAAGTAACTATCCTAGAAAACCCTACTAATAGTGGGTATGCAGGGGGGTATAATCACGCTTTACAACACATTGAAGCTGATATCTACTGTCTGCTCAACTCCGATGTACGAGTAACCGAAGGCTGGCTCACTCCCATCTTACGCACTTTTGAAGACGAACGCATTGCCGTAGTACAACCCAAGATAAAAGATGAAAAACGCCCCTCTTATTTCGAGTACGCAGGAGCAGCTGGGGGCTTTATCGACAAGTACGGGTTCCCGTATTGCAGAGGGAGAGTATTTGAGCGCGTAGAAGAAGATAAAGGTCAGTACAACACCCCTTCCCCCTCCCCTATCTTCTGGGCATCGGGGGCGTGTTTTTTTATTCGCGCAGAAATATTCCACCTATTAGGTGGCTTCGACGAAGATTTCTTCGCACATCAAGAAGAAGTCGACTTGTGTTGGCGGGTACATCACCTCGGCAAGCAGGTAGTCTATTGCGCCGAGAGTACCGTCTATCACGTGGGAGGGGCAACACTCACGGCTACCAACCCTAAGAAAACCTACCTCAACTTCCGTAACAGTCTTTTTATGTTACTGAAAAACCTCCCTTCCAAAAGCCTTTACACTACGCTCTTCCTCCGTATGGTGTTGGACGGCATTGCAGGAGTGCGTTTCCTTTTGCAGGGCAAACCGTCCTTTTTGTGGGCGATTGTGAAGGCACATCTCCATTTCTATAAAAGATTTCACTTCTTTAAAAAGAAGCGTCCTTCTCAGCTTATCACTGATTATTACCAAAAGAAATCCATTGTGTGGGAACACTTTGTTGTAGGCGATAGATAAATAGATGCCTATTTGATATATAACAATTATCTTTTCTGTCACACTTCCCCCCTAGTGCCTATGCCCTAAGGCCTATCACCTCTTCCTCTTTCTTTCGCCTCGAAACCCCGTTTTTAACATTTTTTATGCTGTTGTATTATAGTATGAATCAACAACTTATACACCCTTCCTATACCAATCGTCCAAGATTCGTATAAGCTTCCTATAAGCTCTCTATAAGCTAACCCCACCCTCCTTACACCTTTTTTTCATCAAAACTCCTCTTAACCTTCTTTTGAATTTCTCCGTTATCTTCCGAATCCTCCAACCCCTTCTCTGACCTGTCCGACCCGTCTATTCTCCTTGGTGGCATTATTGGCATTTACCCCATTTTCTAATCTGTTAATTCTCTCATTTTCTAATTCTCTCATTTTCTAATTCTCCCATTTTCTAATTCTCTCATTCTCTCATTCTCTCATTTTCTCATTTTCAAATTTGCTAATTTACTAATTGTTTTATACTTTTGCACCTGAAAACAACTTCACTATTATGAAAAGAAAAACCGTTCTCATTATTTTAGCCGTTATATTGCTAATTATCATTTTGATTATTGGTAAAAAAGCTGGTTGGTTTGGCGAAGAAAATTCTGCCATAAACGTCGAAACTCAAAAAGTAATTCCTACAACACTCATCCAAAAAGTGTCGGCTACAGGAAAAATACAACCCGAATTAGAAATCAAGCTATCGTCGGAAGTATCAGGCGAAATTATAGAACTCCCCGTAAAAGAAGGGCAAATGGTAAAAAAAGGCGACCTTTTGGTGCGCATCAACCCCGATATTTACCAATCGGTAGTGAAGCGTAGTGCTGCAAGTTTAGAAACCGTACGCGCCAGCTTACAACAGTCCAGCGCTACCCTCAAAGAAGCCGAAGAGAGTTATAAGCGCAACAAAGTGTTGTTCGATAAGGGCGTAATCTCAAAATCCGATTGGGATAAAGCTGTTTCAGCCTACGAGGTAGCCAAAGCCTCTCGCGAGTCAGCTCGTTTTAATGTACAGAGTGCAATGGCAAGTGTTTCCGAAGCCCAAGACAACCTCAAAAAAACAATTATTTATTCACCTACCGATGGCACTATTTCTAAGCTCAGCGTAGAGTTGGGCGAGCGCGTGGTAGGTACGATGCAAATGACGGGTACCGAGATTATGCGTGTGGCAAATCTCCATAATATGGAAGTGGAAGTAGATGTAAATGAGAACGATATAGTAAAAATAAGTGTAGGCGACTCGGTGAATGTCGAAGTAGATGCTTACCTAAAACGCGTGTTCAAAGGTACCGTTACCAATATCGCCAATACCGCCAATACCACCACCAGTGCAGACCAAGTAACGAACTTCAAAGTCAAGATACACATCGAAGAAGCATCGTATAAAGACCTCTCAGAAAGCAAACCTGTTGGCTATTCGCCCTTCCGTCCAGGTATGACCGCAACGGTAGATATTATCACCCAAACCAAAAAAGACGCAGTTGCAGTACCTATCAGTGCCATTATTGTAAAAAAGAAATCTGAAATCGACCCTAAAACTCCTAAGGAAGAAGCCGACAAAAAGCAGGAAGCGGTGTTTGTACTCAAAGATGGTAAAGCCGAACTCCGTGCGGTAACTACCGGCATTCAAGATAATGTGAATATCGAAATCCTTTCAGGTGTAGCTAAAGATGAAGAGATTATCACAGGACCTTATAATGTGATATCTAAGACTCTTAAGAATAATGAAAAAGTTAACAAATTAGCAAATTAGTAAATTAGAAGGAACAGAAGAATATCAAAAACTATCTGACGAAGAGAAAGAAGAAATATTTAAAATAGCAAAATATGAACGTGAAGCAAATCCTAACAATCTTTGTAATTAGTCTTCTAATATTTCTTAGTAGTTGCAATTCTATGAAAAGGCAAATAGATCCTTATCAAGAGAAAATTGGCAAGAAAGGCGATGATTACTCATTGTCTTATTATAAAAGTAAAAGGGCGTCGGTTAAAAGTATTTTAAATATTAAAATTTTTGAAGGAGACGGCTCTTTATCGACTAGTAATTTGTATTTACATATTAATGGAGTGCCTATTATTTCAAATTATAAAGAAGCTAATTTTTATCTTCTTCCTAATAGAAAATACGATGTGCAAGTCACTACTTTTTCAGGGTATAAAGGTGTGTATATAAATAATATAAAGATGAAAGAGAAAGATTCGGTAGTGCTAAATGTATATCTGAAAGAACCTGCTCTAATATTTTGTGAGTAGCACAAAATGAAGAAAAGCTATACACGCCGTGACAAATTAGCAAATTATTTTGTATAATAAATAAAAAGTATTACTTTTGCGCGAAATTTATAAAATTCTATTAGTTTATGTATTGGACGTTAGAACTTGCATCTTATTTAAGTGATGCTCCTTGGCCTGCTACTAAAGACGAGCTTATCGATTATGCTATCCGTACAGGCGCTCCTATGGAAGTGGTGGAAAACCTTCAAGAAATAGAAGACGAAGGTGATATGTATGAATCTATCGACGAAATCTGGCCTGATTACCCGTCGGAAGAAGATTACCTATGGAATGAAGATGAATATTAAAAACAAAAATAAAAAGTCTCTCTGAGGAGACTTTTTTTAATTTGCCAATCAGCAAAATAGCAGATTAGCAAATGAATATAGTGACAAATTGTCAGTTCTCGCCTTTTGGTATATTTATTGACAAATTTACGGTATGAACTTTGCCAATCGCAAACTTTGCCAAAGTTTGAAACTTTGGCAAAGTTAAAATATGACTTGTGCTACGACTCGTGCTACGACCTTTGGCAAAGTTAATCATTAATCATTAATCATTAATCATTATAATGAGCATTATCAATTCCCTTATTAAAATTTTCGTTGGCGACAAAGCCAAAAACGACCTAAAAGCAATCCAACCTATCGTTGAGAAAATAAAAACTTACGCCTCTCAGTTAGAAAATATCTCTAATGATGAGTTGCGCGCAAAAACTATTGAGTTTAAGCAAAGAATAAAAGACGCTCGCGCCGAGTTCGATAATAAAATAGCCGAACTCGAAGCCCAAGCAAACGCTACCGACGATATCGACGCTAAAGAAGACCTCTATACCGAAATAGACAAACTCAACGGCGAAGCCTATCAAGTCTCCGAAAAAGTATTAAACGAGATTCTTCCCGAAGCCTTCGCTACTATGAAGGAAACTACCCGTCGTTTTGCTAATAACGAAACAATTACCGTAACAGCCACCGAACACGACCGCGAACTATCGGCTACCCACGATTATGTAACTATCGAGGGTGATAAAGCCGTGTGGAAAAATCACTGGGACGCCGCTGGTAAAGATGTTACTTGGGATATGGTACACTACGATGTACAGCTCATTGGAGGTATTGCCCTTCACCAAGGTAAGATTGCCGAAATGCAAACAGGGGAAGGTAAAACCCTCGTGGCTACCTTGCCAGTCTACCTCAATGCCCTAACGGGGAATGGGGTACACCTGGTAACCGTGAACGACTATTTGGCACGCCGAGATAGTGCCTGGATGGGACCTTTATTTGAATTCCACGGTTTGCGTGTGGATTGTATCGACAATCACCAACCTAACTCCGAAGCCCGTCGTCGTGCTTACAACGCCGATATTACCTACGGAACTAACAACGAATTTGGTTTCGACTACCTCCGCGACAATATGGCGCACACTCCCGAAGATTTGGTGCAACGCGCTCACAACTATGCCATTGTCGATGAGGTCGACTCTGTATTGATAGACGATGCTCGTACACCGCTCATCATCTCAGGCCCTACCCCTAAAGGCGAATTACACGAGTTCAACGAACTGAAACCTTTGGTAGAAAATTTGGTAAACAAACAACGTACTTACCTCACCAAAGTATTAGCCGATGCCCGCAAACTCATCGCCGAAGGAGATACCAAAGAAGGAGGTTTCCAACTCTTGCGTGTGTATCGTGGTTTGCCTAAAAACAAAGCGCTCATCAAGTTCCTCAGTGAAGAAGGGGTAAAACAACTGCTCCAAAAAACTGAAAATTACTATATGCAGGATAACAATCGCGAAATGCCAAAGGTAGATGCCGAATTGTACTTCGTGATTGATGAAAAAAACAACCAAATCGAGCTTACCGATAAAGGGTTTGCTGATATTGCCTACGATGGTGATAAAGATTTCTTTGTTTTACCTGATATTGGGGTAGAAATTGCCAATATCGAGAACCAAGGTCTTCCTATTGAAGAAGAAGCTAAACTAAAAGATAAATTATTCCAAGATTTTAGCGTAAAAAGCGAACGCATTCACACCCTTAACCAATTGCTCAAAGCCTACACTCTCTTTGAAAAAGATGTAGAGTATGTAGTAATTGATAACAAAGTGCTCATCGTCGATGAACAAACAGGTCGTATTATGGACGGTCGTCGTTATTCCGATGGTTTGCACCAAGCAATTGAAGCCAAAGAGAATGTGAAAATTGAGGCAGCTACCCAAACCTATGCGACTATTACCTTGCAAAACTACTTCCGTATGTATAGCAAGTTAGCGGGTATGACGGGTACTGCTATCACCGAAGCGGGTGAGTTCTGGGAAATCTATAAACTCGATGTAATGGAAATCCCTACGAACCGTCCTATCGCTCGTAAAGACCACAACGACCTTATCTATAAAACCAAACGCGAGAAATACAACGCCGTAATCGATGAGGTAGTAAAACTTTCCGAAGCTGGTCGCCCTGTATTGATTGGTACTACTTCTGTGGAAGTATCCGAACTCCTCAGCCGTATGCTTACAATGCGCAAGGTAAAACACAATGTGTTGAATGCGAAATTGCATAAAAAAGAAGCTGAAATCGTAGCCGAAGCCGGACATAGTGGTGTGGTAACCATCGCAACCAATATGGCGGGACGTGGTACCGATATCAAGTTAACTCCCGAAGTAAAAGCTGCAGGAGGTTTGGCAATTATAGGTACCGAACGCCACGACTCTCGCCGTGTCGATCGTCAGTTGCGCGGTCGTTCTGGTCGTCAAGGTGACCCTGGTAGCTCACTCTTCTTCGTTTCTCTCGAAGATAACCTAATGCGCCTCTTCGGTTCTGAACGTATCGCCCGACTAATGGACAGCTTAGGTCATAAAGAAGGTGATGTAATTCAGCACTCTATGATGACCAAACGCATCGAGGCAGCTCAGAAAAAGGTAGAAGAAAACAACTTCGGTATGCGTAAACGTCTGTTAGAGTACGACGACGTGATGAACGCACAACGCAAGCAAATTTATAAACGCCGTCGCCACGCTCTTGAAGGTGAACGCCTAAAAGTGGATTTGGCAAATATGATAT
>ERZ772766.688-NODE-688-length-19257-cov-4.525258_pt1 | contig 19257 bp, 15 predicted proteins | sample MGYA00511379_ERZ772766 | MGnify/ENA primary metagenome ERZ772766 (study PRJEB29015, sample SAMEA2737895) | human oral metagenome | biome: human oral; feature: human-associated habitat; material: dental | place: China | collected 2116 ...
AGTCTTAATCTTTTTTCTTCATTTCCAAATGTATAAGACATACCAGCATAAGAAATTTTACCATATTTAAAAATTTCTCCGTTTCTTAATTTTATTCCCCCTGATAAATAGTGAAATTCCAAATTTTCTTTTTTAAAATCATTTTCAAAATATTCTTTTGTGTTTTCAACTTTCATCCATATGTCATTAAAATTTCTTTCTTTATCTATTTTGAAATAGAGTTCTAAAAGATTTTCACGAAAATTTTCAGAATTTAAAACTACATTAATTGTAAAATTGGTAGGCAATATTTTATCATCTTGAATTAGTATTTTTAATTTTTCATTTGGATAGATAGATATATTTAGAAGAAATAAAAATGCTATAATTTTTTTTGTCATTTTTCAATTAAATCCTTTCTAAAACGTATTATATGATGTTCTTAATCTAAATCCTTGTTCTTGTCTTATGTCATTTTCGGTTATATCATCTTTTTTATTATATTTTCCTTTAACTTCCCAACGATTATTATTTATCATTTCTTGTACTTCTATTTCAGAAAATCCCAATCCAACTGTTCTATACTCTTCAATATATCCTAAAGATGGTTTAATTTTATTCATATACATTCCAAAATTTACTTTTCTGTTGTTTTCATCTAACCAAACATCGGGTTTTATTTTCATTCCATTATAATCTTTTAAATAACTATAACTAATCCCTGTCTTTTTACCTGAATGGCTATTAGTTAAATAATGATATATATGAATCATTTCATGACTTAGAGTTGCAAATTTCCTACTATCATTTGTTTGCTCAATCATTGATGGTTTTTCTGACATTTTAGTTTTTTCATTCCATTCATATTGATTTTCAAGTTGGCTATAATCCAACTTAATTACATAAGAAATTTCTTTTTTACCATTAATAAAATTTGAGTCAAAACTTGCTGCTGATTCATTATTTGAAATCCATTTATCTTGTTTTCTTATATTGTCTTTTTCGTTTGTGATAAATACTTTGTCTTCTTTCTCTATTAGTGTACTGACTAATTTATTACCATTTTTATATTCTTTTTCATTTGGCTTTAAAACTCTTGTAATTATGTTTCCTTTTGAATCTCTTTTAACAGTTTTATCTTTATTACGTTCTACTACAATTTTTATTGGATTTCCTTTTTCGTCTTTTTCTATTTCAACTTCATAACCACATTTTTTACTAGAATCACTAGAGATACAAACTTTTTTAGTAGATAATTTTAATTTATAATTAGTTACTTCTTGTGCTGTATCTAATATTTTTTTTCTATCTTCATCTGTAATATCAGAAGTTGCATCCAAAAATATTCTATCCCCAACATGAGTCCCCAATTTACTAGTATCAATAGCGCCATCAGATTTCATAGAAATAGTAGTCTTGTCATCCTTATACTTATCCTGAAAATATGAATTAGTTGCTCTTCCTGTACTTTCTAGTCCTTTTTCTTCAGTTCCTGTTTCTATTCGTCTTCCTTTGGCTCCATTTATAATATGGCTTCCTTCTTCCGAGATTGTTCCAATAAGCCCTGATTTTGTACTATTTTCTTTGGCATTTATATTTATTATCATCGTATGTACTCCAGTAGATGAAACATAAGCAGTTCCTGCTTTGTCTTTTAATTCAGGAGTTTCTTCTGGTGTACTAAATTTAATTTCAGCCTTATAACCTAAATCAGAATATGCCTCTTCAAAAGCTGATTTAATTTCATTTTGAGTACTTGCGACTTTCAATCTCTCTCCAGCAATATTTTCTACAGTCTCAGAAAGTCTAGTTTCTCTCAACTGTCCAAAGAAATTTCTATTGTCATCTCCTGGGTCATGAATTGAATTATCAAGTGCCTTTGTAACATCCTTTATTTCATCTTTAGCCTTATTCAAATCTTCTTTCAGTTTATCAGGATTAGTAGCATACTCAATAGTCTGGCTCTCAACATTAACATTCGTAGAATGATGTTCATCTTTTGTAACTTCATTAGCTTTTGTAACATCCCTATTTATTGGACTTCCAGAAGCTTCTCCTATTTCTACATTTCCAACTACCGTATTTCTAGTAATTCCTTGTTTATCCCTATCATCTTGATTAAATCCAATGTTTGTAACTCTAGGAGATTTTCCTGATGACGTTCCTGATGAAGCTCCTGTTGTTGTCATTGTATCATAGTTTTGCATATTATGTCCAACATACTTATTATGAAAAAAATAGAAAAAGTACGATTATGAGGTAAAACTAATTAATTCAAAACAAATATTATAATTATAGTTTATAGTTCCATTTTGTTATAAAAAATATAAGTGTGGAAAAATAAAATTAATCGTTGTATAATAATATAAAACTAAAAAATTTTTTTTAAAAATTAAAAGTTATAAATTATTAAATTATAAATCAAAAATTGGAAATTATAAATTAGAAAGGCTGGAAAAGAATGAGAAAGAATGAAAAAGTTTGGTATAAATTAGACGCTTTTGCAAAAACTTATTCTTCTATCATAAGTGAAGGTAGAACAACTTGCTTTAGACTTTCCGTTAAATTTTTGGAAAATGTTGACTTGGAAGTTTTACAGAAAATATTACCTTTTTTGGAAAAAAAATATCCATTTTTTAATTCAGAGCTTAAAAAGGGAATTTTCTGGAACTATCTTCAAGAAAAAAATACTGGATTTATGCTTGAAAAAGAAAAAACTTATCCATGTACAAATATTCAAAAAAATAATCCTTTGAGAATAATTTATTATAATAATAAACTTTCGGTGGAAATCGCTCATTTTTTGACTGATGGCGGGGGAGCTATGATATTTTTTAGAGATTTAATAGAAAAATATCTAGAAGAAAAATATTTTTTTGTAAAAAACAAAATGAAAATTTTTGTGGAAGAAAAGAAAAATTTTGAAGAAGTCAAAAATGTTGAAAAAGATGGATATGTAAATTCATATGAAAAGTATTTGCGAAAAGTGAGTAAAGAAGTGACAATAAAATCAGCATTTCATTTGCCGCTAAAGATATTAAAAAAAGGTCAGTATCATATAACGACAGGAGAAATTCTTCTGAGTGAAATAAAAAAAGAAAGTAAAAAACATAACACAACAATTGGAAAATATTTACTCGCTGTTTATTTTAAAATTTTGCTTGATAGATATTCAAGTGCGAAAAATCCGATTGTTATTGGTGTTCCTGTGGATTTAAGAAAAATTTTTTGTGAAAATACTTACAGAAATTTTTTTATGAACATAACACCAAGCATTGATGCAAGTCTTGGGACTTATTCGCTCTCGGAAATCATCACATATTTGGATAATTATTTTGCTCTTAAAATAAATGAAAAGGAGTTTTACAAAAGTATTTATAAAGCGATGAATCCAGTTGAAAATATTTTAATACAAATAGTCCCGTATTTTATAAAGCGAATGTTTTTTCCATTCATTTTTGATTATTACGGCGAGCGAGGATATACGACGGGATTTTCAAATTTGGGAATTTTTAGAACTGAGCCGAAATACGAAAAATATATTTTGGGATTTAGATTTTTGCCACCGCCTAGCAAGAGATGTAAAGTAAAAGTTGGAGTAATTAGCGATACAAAAAAAATATATATAAACTTTGGGAATCTGACTACAAATTACGAAATAGAACGAGATTTTTTTATTTATTTGCGAAAGCGGGGAATAAGGTCAAAAATTATAACAAATCATTAAAAAAAAATAAAGAAAGGAAAATGAGATGTATTGTGTAAAATGTGGCGTAGAACTTGAAGATGGCGTAAAAAAATGTCCTCTGTGTGAAACTCCTGTACCACAGTTGGACGATTTAGAAAAAATCAGTTATGAAAGTGAGTATCCAAAAATAAACATAAATTTTTATGAATTGAGAATGAAAAAAATAAAAAAAACGGTATTTTTGTCTTTTTTTTCAATTTCAATAATTCCAATTTTAGAAGTATTTTTTCAGAATATGATAATGTACCATAAAATGAAATGGGCATATTACACAATTCCGTCAATTTTAATTTTTGATTTATTTTTATTTATTTTACTTGATTCTTATAGAATGAGAACAAATTTATTTATTAGTTTTTTTGGACTTAGCGGTTATTTTTTGATATTGGATTATGGAAATAAAGTTTTGACTTGGAGCTTAAAATTAGGAATTCCGATTGTTGTGGCATTTACAGTAATTGGATTAATTTTTTCATTTGTTTGGGACAAGCATAAATCAGATAAATTAAAAATATTAAATTTTTTTATTTTTTTTGTCGGAATATTTTTATTGGTGTTGGAATTTATAATAAGCCAAAAGATGACCTGGTCAATATTTTCCTCAATTCCACTTTTTATTCTAAATATACTTTTGCGATATTCGTATAAGTCGTATAAAGAGGAATTTAAGCGAAGATTACATTTATAAAAAATATTTGTTTTTGCAAAAAAGAATTTTTGGTGCTATAATAAGCAAAAATAAAAATTTAAAAATAAAAAAAGGAGAAAATTTATGAAAAAAATAATTTTAAATTCTTTAATTTTACTTGCAATAATTTCTTGTGGGAATAAGACTAAAAGTAAAACTGAAGAAGTAAAAGGTATAGATAAAAAATATTTGGAATATGTTGACAGTTTAAAATCAGAAAATGATTTAAAAATCAGAATGGGTGAAGAGCCAATTACAATCGTTGGGAAAAAGTTGAAAGTTGGCGACAAAATAACTCAAGTTCCATTAGTTGTAAATACAAAATTGGAGGAAAAAAATATTTTTGATGATAAAAATATAAAAGTTTTGTATATAGCACCTTCTTTAGATACAAAAGTTTGCTCAATTCAAACCAAAATTTTAAATGACGAGGCTCAGAAGAATCCAGATATAAAATTTTATTCAGTTACAGAAGACACACCATTTGCACAAGCTAGATTTTGTACTGAAAACGATATAAACGGGATAAAAGCTATCTCAGACTTTAAATATCATCAATTCGGTCTGCAAAACGGTTTATTTATTAAAGAAAAAGGTCTTCTTACTCGTGCATTAATCATTTTGGATAAAGATAATACTGTTAAATATATAGAATATGTACAAGATGAAAAAAATGAGGCTGATATAGACAAAGCATTAGCTTTTTTACAAAAAATGAAAAAATAAAATATAAAGTGAAAATATAAATTTAAAATTGGTAGTTTGTACTGCCAATTTTTTGTTTTTTGTATTATATATTATTATTTATTTAAAATTTTTTTGTGGTTCACAAATTTTATTAAAAATGATATAATAAAAATAGTCATAAAAAGAAATGAGAAGTGAGAATATTGAATATTACATTATATAGAAAATATCGTCCTCAGAATTTCGATGAAATAGCGGGACAAGAATTTGTGACTCGTGCCATAAAAAATTCTTTGAGAGAAAATAAATTATCACACGCTTATTTATTTAACGGACCTCGTGGAGTTGGGAAAACTACGATTGCAAGACTTATTGCAAAAGGGGTAAATTGTTTAAACAGTGAAGATGTGACAGATTCTCCTTGCGGAGTTTGCGAGAACTGTGTTGAAATTAGTAAAGGGATTTCTATGGACATGGTGGAAATTGACGCGGCATCCAATCGTGGAATTGACGAAATTAGGGAGTTAAAAGAAAAGATAAATTATAGACCCGTAAAAGGAAGAAAAAAAATTTATATAATTGATGAGGTTCATATGCTCACAAAAGAAGCATTCAATGCACTTTTAAAGACATTGGAAGAACCGCCGTCACATATAATATTTATTTTGGCTACAACTGAAATTGATAAAATTCCAGATACGGTTATTTCACGATGTCAAAGATATGATTTTTTACCAATTGATAAAAAAGATATAATAAAATTGTTAAAAAAAGTTGCTTTTAAAGAAGATATTGAAATTGATGAAGAAAGTCTGGATCTGATATATCAAAAGTCTGAAGGAAGTGCAAGAGACAGCTTTTCGATTTTTGAGCAAGTTGTGTCAAACTATTCTGGAGAAGCAATTGATATTTTAAAGACGCAAAAGGCATTGGGAGTCGTACCTGAAATTCTTTTGAGAGAGTTTTTAGATTTAATCTTTCTCGCAAATAAAGAAAAACTTGTCGATTTTATTGATAAAATATGGGAAGACGGAGTTGTAATTGAAAATTTTTTAAAAGATTTTGCTTATTATTTGAAGGAGCAGTTTAGAAAAAGTAAAGATATTAAAGTAAATTTTTTACTCGATACAATAAGTTCAATTTATTTTACATTAAATGAATTTAAGTATGAAGAGGACAAAAGACTGCTTGGATATGTTTTGATTCATGAGTTATATAAAAATAATAGAGTTAAAGTTTTAGAAAAAAAACTAGAAAATTTTGAAAATCTTGATGTTGATGATGAAAAAAACTCATATGGAAACTCAAAAATTTTTGACTCAGAGGAAGCAAATGAAACTAAAAAAAGTTTTGAGAAAAAAGAAAAAGTTGATGACATTTCTGAAGAAAAAGAAGAGATTGTAGAAGAAGAATTGGAGTCTGAGGAAAATATTAATATTTCTATTTTTAGAAAAAAAATTAGAAGAATAATGTCTGAATTGAAAAATTTAAATACAGCTTTCTCAATTTATTTTCAAAATGCAAATTTTTTGAAAGTGGAAAAAAATATGCTCTATGTGGAAGTTGAAAATGACTTTATTAAAAATAAAATTATGGGGGAAGATAAGAAGGAAATAGAAGAAGCAATAAACAAAATTTGCAAAACTAATATTGAAGTGAAAGCCGTAGTTTTAAAAAATAAAGTTAAAAGTGAGAGCCAAAAATTTTTGGATAAGATGACAGATTTTTTTGAGGGAGAAATTTTGAAGCGAAAAAATAAAGAATAAAAAAATTAAAAACAAAAATAAATAAAAAGGAGATTTTTAATATGAAAATTAAAGTAATTTTGACAGAAACAATTAAAGGAATAGGAAAAAAAGACGAAATTATTGAAGTAAAAGATGGATATGCCAATAACTTTTTGTTAAATAAAAATAAAGCGGTTTTGGCAACGCCAGAAAATATTAATAAATTGCAGAAAAAAAATGAAAAAATAGAAAAAAATCGCGCGAGAGATGTAAAAGAAGCAAATGAATTAAAAAATATACTTGCAAAAAAAGAAGTTGTGCTAAAAGTTAAAGCTGGAGAAAATGGAAAAGTTTTTGGTTCAATTGGAGCAAAAGAAATTGCGGAAGCGATAAAAGAGCAATTAAATATTGAAATTGACAAAAAGAAAATTTCAAGTAATACAAGAGTGAAAGATTTGGGACTTCACATAGTTGAATTAAAACTTCATTCGGAAGTGAAAGGAAATATAAAAGTAAAAGTTGAAGCAAAATAAATTTTTTAGGGGCAAAGGGGAAGAATGGATATAGACGATTTGAATTTGACTGATGAGAAAGTAAATGGCTTACCCGAAAAAACATATAGTATAAAAGCTGAAGAAGGATTGATTGGATCAATATTTTTAAAACCAAAAATTATGTCTGAAATTTTGGAAATCGTAAATGAAGAAGATTTTTATAAGGGAAGTCACAAAATATTATTTAATGAGATGAAAAAGGCTCACGAGAGTGGGAAAATTATAGAAGTTCTCGTAATTATCGAACTTTTGAAAAAAAATAATCTTTTGGAAGAAGTCGGTGGAGAAGACACCATTTATGATTTTACAGAAGTTGTTTCAACAGCGGCAAATGCGACAACTTATGCCAGAATAATAAAAGAAAAATCAATTCAAAGACAGCTTATTGATGTTGGAGAAGAAATTATAAAATTGTCGCAAAATAGTTATAATAGTATAGAAAAGATCATAGATGATGCCGAAAAGAAAATCTTTGAAATTTCTAAAAAAAAGCAGCATCAGGAAATCATAAAAGTTGGGGAATTAGCGGATAAAAAATTAAAGTTATTGGATGAATATCAAAATTCGACGAGTGAATTAAGTGGAATACCTACAGGATATTCTGCTTTTGACCAGATGACGGGTGGTCTTCATGGATCTGACTTAATGATTCTTGCGGCTAGACCAGCTATGGGGAAAACAGCGTTCGCACTAAATCTTGCGATAAGTGTCGCAAAACAAAATAAGCATGTTTTAGTCTATAGTTTGGAGATGGGAAATGAGCAGCTGTTTGACAGAATTTTATCAATTACTGCGGGGATAAGGTTGAAATCATTAAAAGATAATATGCTCAAGAGTGAAGAAATGTATAGAATGGGAGAAGTTTTTGGTGAGATTACTGAAATGCCATTTTATATCTCAGATTCCGCAAGTGTAAATATGATGGAATTAAAGTCAACGGCACGTAGATTAAAATCGGAAGGAAAACTTGATTTTCTTTTAATTGATTATTTGCAGCTTATAAGTCCGCAGGAAGGCTATAGAAAAAGCAGAGAACAGGAAATATCAGAAATTTCCCGTTCACTAAAACTTCTTGCAAAAGAACTAAATATACCAATTTTGACTTTGTCACAGCTTTCTAGGGGAGTGGAGCAGAGAAATGATAAAAGACCGATGTTATCTGACTTGAGAGAATCTGGAGCAATAGAACAAGATGCGGATATGGTAATGTTTTTATATCGTGACAGTTATTACAAAAAAAATAATTTTGATGATGAAGAAGAAAGAGAATCTTCTAACAGTAATAATAATAACGATAGCGAAGAGAATGAAAAAGGTGAAGAGGTGGAATTAATCATTGGAAAACATAGAAGCGGACCAATTGGAACAGTAAAATTATCATTTGAAGCTTCGTATCAAAGATTTTTGAATATAAAGAGTGACAAATATTTACCGCCGTCTGAATAAAAAAATTTGGATATGATAAACAATTAAAAAAATAAGGAGAAGAGATGAAAAAGAGAAAAAGAGTGGAATTACTAGCACCTGCTGGAAATATGGAAAAGTTGAAAAGTGCTTTTCATTTTGGAGCGGATGCTTGTTTTATTGGAGGAAATGCCTTTAATTTGAGAGGGATGTCCTCTAATTTTAACAACAAGGAATTAAAACAAGCTATTGATTATGCTCACAGCTTGGGAAAAAAAGTGTATGTGACACTGAATATTTTTGCTCACAATGCAGAAATTGAATATATGCCAAGATTTATAAAAAAACTGGAGGAATATGGGGCAGATGCGGCAATCGTAGCCGATCTTGGAGTTTTTCAGCTAGTTAGAGAATATGCGCCAAACTTGAGAATACATGTCAGCACACAAGCCAATAATACAAACTGGATGAGTGTCAAAACTTGGAAAGAGATGGGAGCTAAAAGAGTTATTTTGGCAAGAGAAATGTCACTAAACGAAATTAAAAAAATTCGTGAAAAAGTGCCAGATGTTGAAATAGAAGTGTTTATTCATGGGGCGATGTGCATGACTTATTCGGGAAGATGTTTACTTAGTAACTATTTTACTGGAAGGGACTCGAATCGTGGAATTTGTGCGCAGGATTGTCGTTGGAACTATAAAGTTATTGCTGAAGGGCATGAAGAAACTGGGGCGCATGATATTATAGAAAATGAAGATGGAACATTTATGTTTAATGCAAAAGATTTGTGTACGATTGAATTTATTGATAAAATTATTGAAGCAGGAGTGGATTCGCTAAAAATTGAAGGAAGAATGAAAAGTATTTATTATAATTCAACAGTTGTAAAACAGTATAAAAGAGCATTAGATTCTTATTATTCGGGAAGTTATAAATTTGATGAAGATTGGCTAAAAGAGCTTAAAACAATTAGCCACAGACAGTATTCAAATGGGTTTTTCTTGGGGCCTACAACTGAAAAAGATCAAAATTACAAGACTGGACTTTCATATAGTCAAACATACAGATTGATTGCAAATGTGTTAGAAAAAGTTGATACGAATAAATATAAAATTCAAATTAGAAATCAAGTCTTTGCAACGCAGGAATTGGAACTTGTGAGACCAGAGTCAGAAGTTGTAAAATTTAAAGTAAAAAACTTTTTCAATACAAAAAAAGAAAAGTACGAAGATCATGTGAATCCTAATACGATTGCAATTATAGAAACTGAAGTTGAAATGGGACCGATGGATTTATTAAGAATAAAACTTCCAGAAGGAAAGTCAGATAGCGATATGGATAAAGAAAATTTCTAATTTTAAATTTTTATAATTTTTATTTAATTAAAAGTTTAACAGAATAAAAGCAAAATTCAGAAAAATTATCTATTTTAATCTATTTATAATTACTTTTTATCTAAAAATTATTATAAAAAAAAGATAAAAGTGTATACAAATTTTAAAAAATAAGGTATAATAATTAGAACGAATTGAAATTTTTTTTATGAAATTTCTGACAAATTAAAATAAAAGTGGTGATAAATGATGAAAGAAAAAATATTGGTTGTGGAAGACGACCCAAAAATTTCAAGACTTCTTGAAATTGAATTAAAATTTGAAGGTTTTGATGTTTTTTTTGCATATGACGGTAAAGAAGGTTTAAATATGGCTAAATATGGTTCATATGACTTAATTTTACTAGATGTAATGCTTCCAAAAATGAGCGGAATGGAAGTTTGTAAAAGGGTGAGAGAAACTTCGCAAGTGCCTATAATTATGCTTACAGCTAAAGATGAAATAAGTGATAAAGTGGTTGGATTTGATTATGGAGCTGACGACTACATGACAAAGCCATTTTCAAATGAAGAATTACTTGCAAGAATAAAAGCTTTATTAAGAAGAACTAAAAAAGCGGTCGATCACAAAGGACTTTTTGAATTTGAAGACCTGACCATAAATTATTCGACTTATGAGATTTTTAGAGGTTATGGAAAAGATTTGATTCAGCTGTCTAAAAGAGAATTTGAATTACTTGACTTTTTAGTTCTGAATAAAGGGATTGTTTTATCGAGAGATAAAATATTAGAAGAAGTTTGGGGATTTGATTATATTGGAAATGATAACATTTTGGATTTATATATCAAATATTTGAGAGATAAAATTGACAGACCTTACGAAAGAAGATTTATTCAAACCGTGAGAGGAATTGGATTTATCTTTAAATAAGGGGTTAAATTATGAGAAATTTAAAATTAGAAGACCGTATTTCTTTGAACTATGTTCTTCTATTTTTGGTATTGATATTATTTTCAAATGTTATTTTAGTATATTCACTGCAAAGACAGTCAAAAAAAAATTTAGTGTCTTTGGCACAAAATAAAATAGAAGATATAAACAGTTTTTTAGATAAAGTTACTGTATTTTCAAGAAAAACAAATGAACTTACATTTGATTTTAACCCACAAGTTATGGAAGGAGGAAAAATTATTTACTTAAAGCCTTTTAATCCTGGGGAAGAAGGTTATCTGTATGTTCTTGAAATGAAAAGAAATAACAGTAGTGCAATTCCAATAAATACAATTGGTGGAACTGATACAGAAGAAGCTAGTGCAACAAACGAAGAAATCGTAAAAATGCTGGAAAAATTTAATTTAAGAGAAAATGAGGCAAATGGAAAAACTATTGACTTGGGTAGTGAAAATAAATATTTTGCTTTTAAAGTTGCAAGAAATATAAAGCATTATGATTTCAATATCTATGTATTAAAAAATATTTCACAGGAAAATAAAATTTATAAAAGACTGGAATATCTTGTAATTTTATTTACGATAATAGGAGCAGTTCTTACGATAATCGTGTCAAAAGTAGTCAGCAGAAGAATCTTAAAACCTATTAAAAGTGTAATAAAAACGGCAAAAAGTATCACAAGTGAAGATTTAAGCCAAAGAATAGAAGTTCCAAAAAGTGAAGATGAACTTCAGACATTGACTCTAATTATAAATGAGATGCTAGATAGAATTGAAATTTCTTTTGGAAATCAGAAAAAATTTGTGTCAGATGCATCGCATGAGCTTAGAACACCGCTTGCAATAATAAAGGGTTATGCGGAAATAATTAAAAAGCGTAGACTTACAAATGAAGAAATTTTTGAGGAATCAATCGATTCAATTATAAACGAAACTGATAATATGCGAAATTTAATTCAAAAATTGCTGTTTTTGGCAAAAGGTGAGATTACAAAAATTAATACAAAATTTGTTGAAATTGATGCCAATGAAATGGTTAGGCAAATTTATTTGGATACAAAAGTTTCAACAAAAACTCACGAAATCCACTTAAAAGAGGGAGAAAATTTTAAAATAAACGGAGATGAAACTTTGCTTCAACAGGCGATTAGGGCGATAATTGAAAATGCGACAAAATATTCGGAAGAAAATACAAATATTTATATTGAGTCAGAAATAAGAAATGGAAATGGTGTAATTTCTATTCGTGATGAAGGTGTCGGAATTTCAAAAGAAGATACGAAGCGAATCTTTGACAGATTTTACAGAGTTGACTTATCGAGAACTAAAGCGACTGGAGGAACTGGACTTGGACTTGCAATTGTGAAAAGAATAATTGAAATTCATAACGGAAAAATAGAAATTGATTCTGAAATGGGAAAAGGAACTAAAATTTCTATAGTTTTGCCAATAAGTGAAAAAGAAATTATAGCTAAAAATGAAAAATTTAATAAAAAAGATAGAACAAAAGAAAAGTCAAGTTCTTTTTTTAAGTTTTTAAAAAAAAGAAAGGTAAAAAATAAAATAAAGCAACAAAAAAAGTGAAAAAATTGAAAAAAAGAAAGGAATAAAAATAGTAAAAATGGCTAGAAAATATTTTGGAACAGATGGAATGCGTGGAGAAGCCAACAAGGATTTAACTATTGATTTAGTTGGAAATTTGGGACTTGCTCTTGGATATTATTTAAAAAAACATAGAAAAAAAGCGGGAAAACCAAGAATTATCTTGGGAACTGATACAAGGATTTCAGGATATATGATAAGATCAGCATTATCTGCTGGATTAAATTCAATGGGAGTGCATATTGATTTTGTCGGAGTGCTTCCAACACCTGGTGTTTGTTATTTGACAAGAAAATTAAAAGCTGATGCGGGAATTATGATCTCTGCTTCACACAATCCAGTAAAAGATAATGGAATTAAAATTTTTAGCTCAAACGGCTATAAACTTCCAGATAATGTTGAAGAAGAAATAGAAGCGCTTATGGAAGACAGGGAAAAATTATTGAAACATCAAATTGCTGGAGATGATTTAGGAAGATTCAAGTATGTTGAAGACGATATGAGAATTTATTTGGACTTTTTGGCTTCAACTGTGAAAACAAGTTTTAAAGGCTTGAAAATTGTAATTGATGCAGCAAATGGTGCAGCATATAGAGTAGCTTCAAAAATTTATCAAAAACTTGGAGCGGACATTATTGTAATAAACAACATTCCAAATGGAAAAAATATAAATGTAAACTGTGGCTCAACTCATCCAGAGCTTTTGCAGGAAGTTGTAAAAGTATATAAAGCTGACTTGGGACTTGCGTTTGACGGAGATGCAGACAGACTTATTGCAGTTGACCACGAAGGAAATGTAATTAATGGAGATTTAGTAATTGCTATAATCGCTAGATATTTTAAAAAAAGAGGACTTTTGAATGACAACAAAGTAGTTACAACAGTTCTAAGCAACATGGGATTTGAAAAATATCTGGACGAGCAGGGAATCGGATTAATTAGAGCAAATGTTGGAGATAGATATGTTCTTGAAAAAATGAAAGAATATGGTCTAAATATTGGTGGAGAGCAATCTGGACATATTTTGATGTTGGATTACAACACGACTGGAGATGGAGTTTTATCCTCAATTCAGTTAGTTTCAGCAATTTTAGAAAGTGGAAAAACATTGAATGAATTAGTAAAAGATATAAAACTGTGGCCACAAGATTCTAAAAATATAATGGTTTCTAAAGAGAAAAAGGCAACTTGGGAAACAAATAAAGAATTGATGGATTTTATAAGAGAAAAACAAAAAGAGATTGCTGGAAAAGGTAGAATCTTAGTGAGAGCGTCTGGAACTGAATCACTTATTAGAGTGATGGTTGAAGCGGAAAAACAAGAAATTGTGGATAAATATATCAAAGAATTGGCAAAAAAAGTTGAAGAGGTTTTGGGATAAGTTGATTGAATTATAAAAATAAGACTAGATAAAATTCTAGTCTTTTTCTTTTTAATGAAATAGGAAATTAAGTTAAGTTTACAAAAATCATGTCCACTCTTTGTATTTTGTATATTGCTTGTATATTGTGTGTATATTATAGGCATACACTTCTATACTTTTCCATACTTTTTCCAAAATAAAAACCCCTGAAAACCAATGTTTCCAAGGGCATATAAAATAATAAAATTATCTTTTTGAGAATTGTGGACTTCTTCTTGCTTTCTTTTTCCCGTATTTTTTTCTTTCAACCATTCTTGAATCTCTTGTTAAGAATCCAGCTTCTTTTAGTGCTCTTCTTAATTCAGCGTCTGCTAATAATAGAGCTCTTGAAACACCATGTCTTATAGCTCCTGCCTGACCTGTATTTCCTCCACCGTTTACATTAACTTTTACTCCGTATTTATTTAAAGTTTCTGTCAATTCTAATGGTTGTTCTACGATTTTAGCTAAGATTTCTCTTCCACCAAAATATTCTCTCATATCTTTTCCGTTAATTGTAACTCCTGTTTCTCCAGGGATTAATCTTACTCTTGCTACTGATGTTTTTCTTCTTCCTGTTCCTAAATATTGAATTTTATTTGCCACGAATTTTTACCTCCTATAAATCTATTCTTTCTGGTTTTTGTGCTGAATGTACATGTTCATTTCCTACAAATACTTTAAGTCTGCCAATCATTTGACTTCCTAGTTTATTTTTTGGTAACATTCTTTCAACGGCTTTTCTTATTACTTCAGTAGGTTGTTTTTCTAACATTTCTTGCAAATTTCTAACTTTTAATCCACCTGGATAACCACTGTGTCTGTAATATTTTTTATCTAATAATTTTTTTCCTGTAACTGCGATTTTTTCAGCATTTGTTACAATAACAAAATCTCCTCCATCAACATGTGGTGTATAGCTTGGTTTATGTTTACCCATAAGTCTTACTGCGATTTCTGCAGCAACTTTACCAAGTATTTTTCCTTCGGCATCTATTTCATACCAATTTCTTGTAACTTCTTCTTTTTTTTGCATTTTAGTGTATTTACTCACTTCATCCTCCTATTTTTTTCAATTAAATTTTATTCGGATAACGGTCCTTTGTGGGAAAGGCTCATATTTAAATATAATTATATATCATTTTTGCTCCTTTGTCAATAAAGAAAGATGAAAATTTTTTTGAACATCGAATAGGATAGGGATAGAGAGGAAAATTTAGAAAAGATTTTTGGTTTTAATTTATTTTTGATTACAAGATGTTATTCTGTTTAATATTATTTTAGTAATTTTATGGATTGAATAAAAAAATAAAAAAAACTCAAAATAGAGTTTTTTTATTTGTACTTAAATATTTTAAAATTTTTTATCCTTGTTTTAATGGATTCACTACTTTAAGATTCCAGAGAATGTATTCTATATGCTAGCGATGAAAGCGTTTCAATCCTTGTTTTAATGGATTCACTACTTTAACAACTCAGAAGAAATTGTACCAGCAAGCATTATAAAGTTTCAATCCTTGTTTTAATGGATTCACTACTTTAACTGTATAGGATAAGGGATATATGAAAAATAAATCCAAGTTTCAATCCTTGTTTTAATGGATTCACTACTTTAACATCGAAATTATGGATGATTATGAAGAATTCTTTAGAGGGTTTCAATCCTTGTTTTAATGGATTCACTACTTTAACAAGTCTAATTAGAGTTCTGGGTAATTGTCTAGAAAAGTTTCAATCCTTGTTTTAATGGATTCACTACTTTAACGAGTGGAATGAGGACTGGAATGTGGTTAGATTCACCATGTTTCAATCCTTGTTTTAATGGATTCACTACTTTAACCATAGAAGAATTCATGGGGTTACTAAAATTCCAAAAGGGTTTCAATCCTTGTTTTAATGGATTCACTACTTTAACTTGAAAGACGGGAGAATTTTAGTAGTTCAACCAACAGGTTTCAATCCTTGTTTTAATGGATTCACTACTTTAACAACTGAAAAAGCAGTTAGAGAGTATGCAGGAATAGAAGTTTCAATCCTTGTTTTAATGGATTCACTACTTTAACCTGAACGAAACCGAAAAAGTTTCAAAGAGCTTCAAGGTTTCAATCCTTGTTTTAATGGATTCACTACTTTAACCCGTATTTTTGAGAAAATTCTTTATTTATCAATGTTACAGAGATTTTTTCAGACATTAAAATTGCAATTTTTTGACTAATTTTTGTTATTTTTTGCCATTTTTTTAGCATTTTCCGTAACTCCTAATCCCTATTTTTACTGACTTTGAATGGATTTTATCAGCATTTTTTTATTTCTTGTAGTGGTAGTAACTTTTTCTATAAACTTATTTTACCATATTTTTCTGTTTTTTCAAAATTTTTTTTGATTTTGGACAGAATAAAATATTTAGAGATAAATAAAAATTCTGTTTTGAGTCCTTTTATCTAAACCGTAAAATTATTAAAATAATGTTGAATAGAATAATATTTTTTAATTAAAAATAAATTCAAACTAAAAATATATCTCTAAAATTTTTACTCTATTAAGCAAAAAATAGTTGGTTCACAAAATTATCAAATTGTGATAAAATTAATTAATTACAATAAAATAACTGGAGAAATATTTATGAATAATAAAGATAAAGATTTATTTTCTAAATTTGACACGTTAAAGTTTGTTGCAATAATTATGGTTGTTTTTATTCATATTGTCTGCGGGAAACTTTATGAAGTTGAAAGTGGCGAGCTTTCTCATGAATGGATTATTTCCAATGTCATCGACAGCTTTTGTAGGAGTTGCGTGCCAATTTTTGTGATGGTTAGTGGATTTTTTTTGCTTGGAAAAGATGAAAAAATAATAGTATTTTTTAAAAAGCGGATTTTAAAAATTATCCCCAAATTCTTAATTTACTCTATAATTTTTTATCTTTTCACAATAACTTTTCACAATAACAGTTTTGAAAATAATCTATTTTTCAAAAAAAGTTTTTATATAAATTTTGTAAAACAGCTATTAAATGGAAAAGTTTATTATCATTTGTGGTATATTTACATGATAGTTTCAATTTATCTCATTACACCAATTTTACGAAAAATTGTTTTTTGGGATAAAGAAAAAAATTTTCAAAATACAAAATATCTAATATCAATTTGGATATTTTTTTGGGTTTTGATGCCATTTTTTAACACTTTTTTTAAGTTAAAGATAAATACTTATGAACAGGTTGGTGAGTATGTTGGGTATTTTTTACTCGGATATTTGATTGGAAATAAAAAAATTAGGATTTTTAAAAATAAAAAAATAAGTGCAGTTCTGTTTTTTTTGTTTAATTCCATAATTATTTATTTTACTTATATTTTCACAAAAAAAGATGGCAAGCTGTTTGACTATTTTTATAATTATTACTCGATATTTGTATTTTTTATATCAGTTATAATTTTTGAGTTCGCAGTAAATTTTGAAACAAAAAAAAAATTAAAAAATGAAAATTCAAGTTTAAAAAAATTTGTAAAAGTTGGGTCAGCTATGACATTCGATATCTATTTAATTCATCCAATTTTTGTCTATTTTTGTGAAAATTATTTAAAAAATAGGATAAGTTATGGAAAGTATATAGTTATTTCATTTTGTTGCGTATTTTTTTTATCGTTTATAATAAGTTTATTTTTTTATTATATTAAAAAATTATCAGAAAGAGGTGTGTTATAACAGTGAGCGGTGTTAGAAAAAATTATTTGGCATTATTTTGGATACTTACGATAGTTGTTTACTTTATAGGTCTTATTATCATAAATAGAGGACTTGGATTCAGGAATATAGGAATATTTGGAGTCGCGCTAATTGCATATTATGTTGGAAATATTTACAATATTGCAGTTGGAAGATACCGGCTTCGTGATATGGCGGTTGTCTGTGTAGTTAACTTTATTTTTGCCACCGTGGCTAATTTTTTTAAAATATTTACATTTTATGAAGCGATAGTTCTATTTGGAATAATCGCCATGTTTCAAATTGTTTTTAGATATATTATAATCGTGGGAGTTGTTGAAAGACAAAGAATTATGTTTATAGGAGAAAATGATTATACCCAAGATTTACTTGAAAGCATAAAAAATGACGAACAATACAGATTTATTGAGCATTACAAAAATGTTCAAAAAAAAGATTACGGATATGATATATTAAAAATTTGTGATTTAAAAAAAATAAATATAATTGTCGATTTTACGGAAAATTTACTTATAAATCCAAAAATTGTTGACAAACTTTTGAAAAATAAATTAAAGGGACTTCAGTATTACAATTATTTAGAATTTTATGAAATGTATGAAAATAAATTGCCAGTTTCGCATCTGAGTCCAAAGTGGTTTTTGGAAAATACAGGTTTTGAAATTTACCACAATAATTTCAACTTAAAAGCCAAAAGAATATTAGACATTATTTTTGCGCTATTAATAGGAGTTTGTGTAATTCCGATTATGATTATTGCGGCGATTATTATAAAACTTGAGTCAAAAGGACCGATATTTTTTATTCAGGAAAGAATTGGTGAGGGAAACAAACCTTTTAAAATCGTAAAATTTCGTTCGATGACGACTGATGCTGAAAAAGATGGACCAAAATGGGCTACAAAAAATGATAACCGTGTCACAAAATTTGGAAAATTTATGCGTCTTACAAGGGTGGACGAATTGCCGCAGCTATGGAATGTCTTAAAAGGTGAGATGAGTTTTGTCGGTCCAAGACCTGAGCGAGAATTTTTCATAAAACAATTAGAAAAAGAAATAATGTACTATAATTTAAGACATACGGTAAAACCTGGGCTTACAGGTTGGGCTCAAGTGATGTATCCCTACGGAGCAAGTGTCGAGGATGCCTACAGAAAATTGCAATATGACTTATATTACATAAAAAATCATGATATTTTATTCGATATGAAAATTTTATTAAAAACCATCACAATTGTAATTTTTGGAAAGGGAAGATAAAATAAGATAAGATAAGATAAGATAAAATATCTTTTAAATAATAAAAATAAAGAAAGATAAAAAAATAAAAAGAGAAAAATAATAAAGAGAGAAATTAAGAAATTAAGAAATTAAAAAATTACAGAAATAAAGAAATAAAATAAAAAAAATAAAAAGAATAAAGAAAGAGAGTTTATTTTAAAACTCTCTTTTTTTAA